>JACCEA010375669.1_pt1 | contig 11541 bp, 9 predicted proteins | sample 7449851 | NCBI WGS metagenome assembly JACCEA01 (sample SAMN15323453, study PRJNA562643) | freshwater metagenome | isolation source: river surface water | place: USA:Blue River Watershed | collected 2017-08-18 | reverse complement strand
TGCCATTAGCCGCCAGTGGCTACCAGCGCTGGAAAGCTTCAAACCGCAGCTTATTTTTATTTCCGCCGGCTTTGATGCCTATATCGATGATGACATGTCGTCTATCAGTTTGGTGGAACAGGATTACACCTGGATCACCCAAAAAATGCGTCAGTTGATGGATAGCAGCAAGCGTTATCCCACCGAAGATCAATGCAAAGGCATAGTGTCTATGTTGGAGGGTGGTTACGATTTATTGGGCTTGGGCCGCTGCGCGGTTGCACATATCAAAGCCCTGGCAAAACTTTAACGCCCGCGGAATAACCCTGAGGTTCGCAATCCCTCACCATCGGCTTCGAATTAGCCTACATTCGCCATACCTTTTACATACCAAAAAAAATCTCTTTTTTTTCAAAAACTTAGACACCCCTTATTAACACCCGCCAACTTTGTAATGACGCGCAATCACTGCACAATGATTTCGCGTTAACAAGAATTTCAAACCAGTAAGACCCAACACCAGCGCTGTAGCAATATCCCTGTGGCAGCAATAACGCCCTTGGAATAGCAGCGTAAATCCCGTTCACTTAATGAGAGGTTTATATGCAATTCATTCTGAAAACTGCTCTGCTTTTTAGCTTGCTAATAGGTGCTACCGAAGTGATGGCTGCCAAAACATCTGAGCCTTCACTAAGCCTTGTATGGCAAGTAACCGGGCTGGACATCCCCGAATCAGTGTTGGAAGTTCACCAGGGAGGGCAAGACTTTTTCTTGGTGTCGGTACTCAAAGGCGATTACTACAGCAAAGACGGCAATGGGGATATTGCGAAGATCAGCAAAAATGGACAGTTGCTGGATAGCGCTTGGGCCAGCGGTTTAAATGCCCCCAAAGGCATGGCAATTTCCGGCAAGTTTCTTTACGTTTCCGATATCGATGAAGTTGCTGTTATCGACCTGAAAAACGGCGCGATTGTTAATCTAATTCCAATACCGGGCTCTGCCTTCTTAAACGATGTGGTCGCCAATAAACACGGCGATATTTTCGTTTCAGACACGGGCGCAGGAAAAATTTACAGAATTCGCAACGGAGTTCCTGAGATTTATATCGACAACGTACCCAGTGCTAACGGCCTGGCGATCGAAAAGGATATTTTACTCGTAGGATCAGGATCCCAACTGGTTCGCTACAACACCGCAAGCGAAGCAACATTGATTACCCAAATGCCCTTCGGACTCATTGACGGCATTGCGGAGGTAAAATGTGATGGCTATCTGGTGTCTGTGTGGGAGGGACAAATTTATTGGGTGAATAGCGATGGAACCAAAACACTATTGCTGGACTCCAGCACTACCGGAATTTTTACCGCCGATTTTGCCTACAGCAAAAAACGCAAACTCTTAGTCGTTCCGAATTTCTTTAGCAATACTGTCAGCGCCTATCGCGTAACATACTGATGCGCTACCCTCAGCCATAGGCGCGAAGGGCTAACCTGAGTGTATGGCTGAGGGATAAGTGGCAACAAATCCATGGACAATAAAACCGTTGACAATAAAAAAGGTAAGCAGTGCTAATGCAACGCGGCGCTGTTATCGATCTCGATAATTCGCGGTTTTTTTTGCAACAGGTTACGCCCGAGATTAAACAATTCGGTTCGCTCCAGTAACTCCACCAAAGAACCATCGTCGTTGGCGATTGCTACCCCCTTTTCCAAACGCTGCGCCAAGTGCTCATCTTCCTTGCGCACAAAAAAGCCGTAACTAACAGGTTCCGAGTACTTCAAGAGCAGATTCGGTACAACCGCAATATCCTGCGCGGAGAACATAGCCAAATCCATTCCCACTTCATGTAATCCTCGGGTAATGAAATCAAACCGCTTCGCGGTTAACATTTTCATCAACAAACCAAAATCGACCGCGGTCACCACTTTAAAACCATTTGATTGCATCACACGAGTATCGGTCCAATTACTACCATTCCCCGCACTCCACCTATGCAAATCTTCGAGAGTTTCTATTTTTTTAAATTTATTAAGGTCAGATCTTCGGATAAGTAATGCACGATAATTATTCAAGTCATGTAATAAATTTACATCGATATAGCGCATTTTTTGCAGGCGCTCAGGAGTTGCCGATGCCCAAATAACATCTACGCCAGATGCACTTTGCAGCATGGCCCTTACGCGATCAACACTCGCCTCAAAAGGGCGCTGCCGGATAATAAAGTCACCATGGCTTGCACGCGTTTTTTCCAGTGCTAATCGCAGCACATCTTCATAATAACTGGTAATGTCGCTGCCATCACTGCTGGAGCGCCCGATGACACCGACCGTTAATGGCTGTGAACTGGCGCATACTGCAACAATAAACAGCCAACAGCCGATAAAATATTTAATGAGGGAATCAGATTTCAACCGCATAATCTTCTCATCGTTGTTACATTAGTAAATTGCACTAATCAGTTCACGCATTCTGTAAATCCAGCTTCATATCAACCAGACCTTCATCCCGATTAAACTTCACATTAAAACCCAGCTTGCGGGCCAGGTTTGCCATGCCTGCATTTTCCAGCATGGTCACGCCAATTAATTCTTTGGTACCTTGACTGCGACAATAAACAATCATTTTTTGCAACAGGCGCGCGCCCAACCCAATGCCTTTTAATTCACTGCGCACCGCCATGGCAAACTCAGCTTGGAGATTATCCGGATCGGTTTGCACCCGTACTACGGCAAGGATTTTTTCCACCACAACATTGTCACGCGCAACAGCGACAAAGGCCATATCACGCGCGTAATCAATTTGCGCCAGACGTGCCATCTGCTCGTGAGAAAATTGGGGTAAATCGGCAAAATAACGTTTGTATCTATCTTCTTTGGTTTGTGAATTATCAAATTCTTGCAAACTCAATTCGTCTTCCGGTTTAATTGGACGCACAATAATTTGCTGGCCGTCACGCAATACACAGGCCTCCTCCAATTCTTTGGGATAGGGGCGAATTGCCAATGCAGCGAGACGATTGTCCAAGCGCAGTTTTACGCCCGCATCCACCACCTGCACTTGGGCACCCGCTACCAATACCGGGTTAAGCACTAATGAATCCACACGCGGATGATCAATCACAATTTGACTAATTTGCGTTAACAACAAACAAAGCGCCGGTAAATCAAACGCCGCATAACTTTCGCGTTCACGAATTTTTCCTTCCGCCAATGCCTGAATCACCATGTAACGAGCAAGCGCCATATTTAAAGGTGGCAAGGCCACTACTGCACTTTTACGAATAGACCAATGACTTGCCGCTTCACCTAACAAAATCACCGGTCCAAATACCGGATCTGTTTGTACTTGCACGCGTAACTTATGGGGCGTACTACTAACGTTCGTGCTATTTTTTTCTGCATCCGCACCGGCAATGCCGTAGGCAGATAATAATTCCAGGGCTTCACCGGAACTTAACTGTGCGCGATCTTCGCTCAGCGCCAATTCAATGAGTTGGTGCGCGTAAACAGGCTGATAAGGAACTTTATCGCTGATGGATTCCGGCGTTTCCGATAATAACTTCTGGTTGCGGCGATATTGCACCATGTGCATGAATGCCCCCACAGCACCTTCAGGTGTGCGGAAGGATGCAATGCCTGCGGCAGCAAAACGCAAGCGCGCTTCCTGGGCTGCATCCTCTCCCATCCAGTTAGCAAATAGGTTCGGTTTTTTACCGGGGTGATTGCGGTATACATCAATCACCGCTTCCGCAAAAATTTCACCCGGCGTAAGCGCCGACGGAGCTTGCATAATTAATACATTATCGATGCTGTTACTTTGCAATAACACATCTAATACTTTGCGATAGGTGTCAGGCGATGCATCACCCAGCACATTAATCGGGTTACTGGGGCGGCCACCGGTGTGAATAATTTTTTGCAATTGTTGCACGACAGCATCATCCAACTTCGCCAGGCGCCCGCCACGTTCCAATAGCGCATCCACAGCCATCGCGCAGGGGCCATTGCCATTGGCTAAAATAACCAATTGCTCACTGAAAATCGGTTTGCCATTGGCGAGGGTTTCTACCGCCGCCAGCAACTCGCGCAAATCGCCTACACGCAGCATACCGGCGCGACGAAATGCAGCATCGTAAACCGCATCCTCACCAATTTGCTCCGCTTGCAAGCGCGAAGTTACTAACGCCGACTCCGACCAGGTTCCCGCTTTAATGACCAGAATAGGTTTATTGAAGGATGCGGCGCGCGCAGAGGACATAAATGCACGGCCATCAAAAATGGCATCGATATACAACAAAATGGCAGAAGTATTTGGATCACGCCCGAGGAAATCGATCATCTCATCAAAGTCGATATCAACACCTTCGCCGAGCGAAATAAAATAGGAAAAACCAATGCGCCGGCGCTTGGACCAATCCAGCAAAGTGACGCACACGGCACTGGATTGTGATACCACAGCAATTTTCCCCGGTAGCGCGTTGGTGTGCGCATAGCTCGCATTTAATCCCAGCGAGGGCACAATAATACCGAGCGAATCCGGCCCCAATATGCGCACACCCCATTCTTTGGCAATGGCGAGCATTTGCTCCTGCAAGTTGGTGCCCTGCGCGGTGTATAAATTATCCAGCCCGGACGCAATCACAATGGCATTGCGTGTGCCTTTGCGTCCCAATTGCAAAATAATTGCCGGAACTCGCGTTGCCCGGGTACAAATAATGGCAAGGTCGGGAACCAGCGGTAATTCATCAATCGAGCGATAGGCGAGCACACCATTAACGGATTTGTAATGCGGTGTCACCGGCATAATCGGACCATCGTACTGACCCTGCAATAAATTGCGCATCACCGCATTGCCCGGGCGATTGGGTTGGTTGGACGCACCAATCACGGCAATGGAATGAGGCTTTAATAATTGCTCGATGGTTTTTACAGTCATAAATCAGGCTTTACCGCTCTAACTATTTTTACGGAATATTTCAGGATTAAGGCTCTTCATCTTCATCCATTTTTTGCAAACTCAATTCACCAAAACTGGTTGGCGGTGCTTTAGGTTCTGCAACAACAGGTTCTGCTTTGGGAACAACCACACCATCAGTCGCCAGTTTGATTCGCAAACGCAAATTATTGGGGGAGTCGGCATTGGCGATAGCATCATCAAAACTGACTTTACCAGCCATGTACAATTTAAAAATCGCACCGTCGAAAGTTTGCATGCCGAGATTTTCAGATTTCTCCATAATTTCTTTAATTTCGGTGAGACGACTTTTTAAAATCAATTCCTGAATTGTTTTAGTGCCGAGCAATACTTCTACCGCCGCGCAGCGCTTTCCATCTACCGTGGGCAATAACCGCTGCGACACAAATGCACGCAAGTTTTGCGAGAGCCCCATCAATAATTGCGGGCGGCGCTCTTCCGGAAACAAATTGATGATCCGCTCCAATGCCTGATTGGAATTATTGGCGTGCAGGGTTGAGATCGCTAAATGCCCGGTTTCAGCAAACTCCAACGCATGCTCCATGGTTTCGCGATCGCGAATTTCACCAATCAGAATGACATCCGGAGCCTGGCGCAAAGTGTTTTTCAATGCCGCTTTATAACTGCGCGTATCCACGCCCACTTCACGTTGGTTAATTACACTGCGCTTATGCTTATGTACGAACTCCACTGGATCTTCGATGGTGATAATGTGGCCACCGCTGGAAGAATTGCGATGATCAATCAACGCTGCCAGAGAGGTAGACTTACCCGAGCCGGTACCACCGACAAACAACACCAAACCACGCTTGGTCATGATCACATCTTTCAACACTTCCGGCAGGCCCAGCGCATCGAATTGTGGAATATCTGTTTTGATATTGCGCGCAACAATCGCCACTTCATTGCGCTGCTTGAAAATATTAATGCGAAAACGACCTACACCATGAATAGAGATAGCGAGGTTCATTTCCAGTTCGTGGGTAAAGGCTGCACGCTGCTCATCATCCATGATGGCATTGGCAATACTCTCAATTTCTCCAGGTTTAAAGGGTTCACTGGTGAGCGGTTTTAATACGCCTTGAAATTTTGCACAGGGCGGCGCGCCCGTACTCAAGTACAAATCCGAACCATCTTTTTTGGCGAGGATATTTAAATATTGATCAATCGGTGTTGCCATGAGTAGCTCCTGTCCGGGCGATATAACAGGAGAAGTATAGGCAAGAATCCCCAGGCAACAGGGAAAAGACTAGCGGCTAACCGCTGCAACAAATGCAATCTCCACCAACATAGCCGGGTCGAGCAATTCTACTTTTACACAAGCGCGTGAGGGTGCACAACCGGCCGGCAACCAATCCGCCCAGGCGGTATTGAGCGCTGTCACATTCTCTTTATCGGTAATGTAAATAGTGGCGGACAGCAGCTGTGACTTATCGCTGCCAATCGCTGCCAACGTAGTTTCTGCCTGCGCCAAAATCTGCGCTATCTGGTCCTCCATGGGCGCCTGAGTGTTATTAGGCACTTCAACAAAATGGGCTATCCCATTAAATACAGTAGCGTCCGACCAGCGCGGCGTGGGGTTTAAACGTTGGATAGTCATAGAGGGCCCAAATCAAGTCTGTGCAAAATTGCTTTGGCGCCTATAATAGCCGGCTTTTTCCTCTTTGCTCTCATTAATCCTGAAATAGACCTGATTCCGCTATGGCCATTACCGCTCTTGTTGCTCATCGAATTTACCGCCACTCTCCCGGCACTGCTTTTGAACTGCAATTGCGCGGTGAGCCATTCACCACTAATGGCAAATTGGAAGAACTCGCCTATGAATTGAAGGCGCAATTTATTCGCAAGGGCGGCAAAAGCTACGGGCGTTTTTCCGACGAACTCGGTGAGTTTCCCCTGCCCGCCTGGCTAAAAGATTCACGTGAAGAGCGCTTGAGCTTCCTGAGTTTTACCCACAAAGCCATGCAGCAATTCCAGCACGCGTTAGAGAGTGCAGAATCATTGCTGGATGCCTACGTATTCTTTGTGGAGGAAAAACTCGAAGTTGGCGATACCCTGCAGGTGTATTTGCTGGAACACTTGAGCGGTATTTATCTGGATGGTGAACTGGCAATCGATGAATCACTCCATCTGGATACCAGTGGCTTTAATTTGGCAGCCAAAGTTCAGCTGCAAGATTGGGCGGATGCCAATTCCAGCACCTACCTCACGCTCATCCGCTCACGTACCGATAAAGACATCGCCGATGCATTTACCCAATTCATCGCCTTTACCGACAAGCAAGACATAAAACAGGAAACCGCCGAATTTCTGAAAGTAGTTGATGATTTCAGCCAAACACTGGACGACACGGCTGCAAAACTGACACGCACCAAGGTGGTAAATTACTGCCTGGAGCAAAACAAAGCTGGCAAGGCCGTTACCATCGCTGACTTGTCGCAAAACCTCGCGGAAGAAGTAAAAAGTTACGAGCCAGATCGCTTTGTGCGTTATGTAGAAACCAGCAAGCCTGAAATCAAGCCAGAGTTCATCCCACATGCCGGGCAAATACGCAGTTATGTGCGTATTAGCGGGCGAAATGACAACCTGAGCATGAGTTTCGCATCGGACTGCCTGGGACGGGAAATTGAATATGATGCAGATCAGGATGTACTGACGATCCGGAACTTACCGCCAGCACTCAAAGCTAGATTGATTAAGCATCTGAAAGAACTACACTAATCGCCAGTGGGTTTCGTAATCCCGGCCAACGCACAACAATAATGAGCATGAATATGCGGGATTTTCACTTTCTCATAACAAAATCGCTAACTCCTATAACAACTTAACCTAAGCAGTCGCTTGAATTAACAGACGACTGGTCATATATTTACACCATGAGCAAACGCGAACTGAAAAAAGATCATCTCCTGGATGCCGGCTTAAAAGTGATGGCCACGCGCGGCTATAACGGCACCAGTATTCAGGACATTGTCAACGCCGCCAACGTCCCCAAGGGGTCTTTCTATACCTACTTCAAAAGTAAAGAAGACTTTGCCATTGAAGCGCTAGAGAAAGTCACCGAAGAACGTATGGAGCAGAATCGTCACTTGCTTAACAACCGCAGTATTTGCCCCCAGGAGCGGCTTACCCGCTTCTTCGTGGAAAATATCGGTGGCTGTGAAGAGAACCTCAATGGCGGTTGCTTCATCGGGAATATGTGTCAGGAAATGTCGGAGTCCAGCGAAGCAATTCGCATTAAAGTCCGCCAGATGCTGCGCAATAGCACCCAAGCTATAGAGGATGTATTGGAAGAAGCGCGACTTAAAAATGGTTTAAAAAGTCATTTGCCCTCCCCGATTTTGGCTGAGTTCCTATTTAATGCCTGGGAAGGGACACTGATGCGAATGAAAGCATCCAAGTGTCGTGAGCCTTTGAACGCGTTTTTGACTGTTCTTCCCGAGTTGTTCAACAAGCCATCAGCTTGATCTAATCACCGCACCTGAAAAATGCCCAAAGGGCATTTTTTACCAGGCACTATAAAGACGACTGGTCACTTATTTATAAAGCAAAAAATTTTGAGATACGGATTACTATCTCACGCATTTTTCGCAGAGAAAACAAGACGACTGGTCACTTTATTTATCAAAGGTGCACTTTAAAACGTTTAGGTAACCATTAAAGAAGGAGTTACCACTGTGAACTCGCTAAGACATAGATCCAGATTTTTTGTCATAAAACATTTAATCGCGTTTGGATTTTTAGTTATTAACTCTATACCCGCCTTCGCCGAGCTACCTTTGCAGGGTAACGACGAGACTGAATGGATAAAAGTTGCCGCCTTGGTTGAAGAGGAAAAACGTCCGCTGTTGCATCTGGGTCATCAAACATCCAAGCCAGCGCAAAGCTGGGCGTTTGCGTTTGACAATGACGTACTGGTGCCAGGTAGTCGCGATCAGGATTACACCTATGGAATTAACTTTACCCAAACTGGTAGTAAAGCTCACGCTGCTTCAGTCTCTCTAAATAAACCGCTATTAGTGTTGGATGAATGGCTGGGAAATGAACGCAACTCACTGAGCATGCAAGAAACTTTTAGCCGGGAAATCGGGTTGTTCGGTTTTACGCCTGAAGATATAAGTACCAGTCAGGCGAACCCTAATGATCGCCCTTACGCAAGTTTGATTTATATTTCCAGTTCGCGGGAACAAATTGATTTGGTTGATAACGTCGCCTGGAAAAGTACCCTGACCTTGGGTGCACTTGGACTGAACGTGGTTGGCGAACTGCAGAATGTAGTGCACGAAGTCACGTCTAGTGAGAGACCCCAGGGGTGGGATAACCAAATTAGTGATGGCGGGGAACTGACAGGTCGCTATGTGATTGCGCGCCAGAAATACCTGGAGGGCTTTTCGGATAATCTTGAAGTAAAGAGCACCATTCAGGCTTCTGCTGGCTATTTAACCGAAGCGAGCTGGAGCTTAAGTTTTCGCAAAGGCAGAATCCACAGCCCGTGGTCATCATTTAATCCGGAGCTGGCCAGCTATGGAGAAAAATCCTCTTACTCCAGTAACGCCAAAGCGGTAAATGAACGGTATTTTTGGGCTGGTGTCGCATTAAAAGCGCGAGCTTACAATGCCTTCCTGCAGGGACAATTTCGCGATAGTGCAGTTACCTATGACCACGACCAACTTCATCCATTACTGGTTGAAGCATGGGCTGGTTATACATTCGCCTTTAAGCAGGGCTATAGAATCAGCTATGTATTACGTGGGCACAGCTCAGAGATAGAGGAAGGTGCAGGAGATAGAAATCTACTTTGGGGTGGAATTATCGTAGCAAGGAGTTTGTAATTACTTAGAAAAAGCCCGACCTTCGGTTTAATTTAATGCTCAGGTCGGGCTTTAAGATTATTTTAGCAAAGCCGAATTTAACGCTTCCAATTTCGAACCGGCAAATTTTTCACTCGCGCGAGTCAAATCTTCTAGCGATACTTTTCGCACCGCCATTAATTCGCGCACCACATCATCGATACTGTATTTATTTTTACTTCGCTTGCGAATTTCCTGATCCAGATCATTTAATAACACAACAGCCCGAGCGGTAACTGGCCCGGTGGATTTACTCTTGCGCAGATGCTTTACCTCACTACCCCATTTTGACAAACTGCGAATAATTTTAGCGCGCCGCGACTTTGTCATTCCATCTGCACGATACAGTAGCTCAAATGAATAGAACTCAGCCAACCCTTCTGCTATCCAGTCATCATTTGTTGTCCCAGTAACCTTGCCACTAATACGCGTGACCATGTGGGTTAATTCGTGCAGTAAAGGGCTAGTTCCGTTTTCACTAACCAGAGGGCGATCTGAATGCAGAAATAGCGAGTTTGATGCAGAAAGTCCACCGCGCCACATGGGATCACCGGCACCCACCACCAATAATTTGTGCGGTGTGTTTTTGAAAGCTCTATGTAATTCCGGCCACACAAAATTAAAAAATGTAAGGGCATCCATACGACGCATATGCTGACCCGCAGGAGCACTAATTGCTATCTTTGTTTTTTTAACAGTTGCTCTGCGCGTCCCCACATTTCCAGCAACCATCCAACCGGTTGGGCGATCAAAACGACGCTCCGGATTATCAACCGTAAATGTGTTACCCGCTGTACGCTCCCAACCTGTTTCTACACTTTTCCATGTTTTAGGTAGGACAAATGATAACGTCGCCACCGAGTATGCATTTAGAACTTCATAGGTGTGCACTGCTGGAATTAAATCATCGCCGCGAAAGAGCGCCCAGTCGTTAGTCATTCTTGAGTCAAACTTTCCCGGAGAGCGCTCATTAGTTAACGCCACGAAATACGAAAGTGTTGCCTCGCCTTGCGGAAGCTCCCATTCAACTTTTTCTTCTTTAATGGTGAGCTTACCGTTCGCACGAATCTCAGAATAAATATTTCGCTCGTTACTAAAGCTGATCTTATGTAACAACTGGCCTTTATCAACATGAACTTTAACCAAGGCCCCGGCCTTTTCCGGAAGTAACGTCACAGAATAATTTAACTGATAAGGAGAACCATCAGCGGCACTTAACGAGCCGCTTAGGGAGCAAACAGCCGCCACGAGCAAATAGGATAAGATTTTTCCCAAATAATGCATTCTGCTAACCCCAGCGATAATTCATCAAAAGCAAAAGTTGAAGGTACTTTAAATTGCCAAATTCCTAATTCTTTAGCAATTATACCCCGTTAAGTATAACCGCTACTGAATGTAGTCAATTTCCTACAAACTAATGCGAAATTGGCGACTATCTACCAATGCACAATACCTAGATAATGATCACATCAAGGACGGAATAGAGCTGAAGGAAATGGCAGCAAGGAAGATCAAGGATTGTCAGAAGGATGCTGATATCGCCAGGATGCTATGAAAAAGGAATTAGGGACAACACCTGTGAGTTATGGAAAGCGCAAGGATGGAAAATCGGCAAGAAGCCGGACATCAAGGATTAGATATTGGACATCAAGGATTAGATATTAAGGATGCGACAAGAGGACGCGGAGCCAAATAGGGATATTGCAGGAGCGAAGAACGATAAGGAGAATCAAAAGGA
>JACCEA012151289.1_pt1 | contig 11545 bp, 13 predicted proteins | sample 7449851 | NCBI WGS metagenome assembly JACCEA01 (sample SAMN15323453, study PRJNA562643) | freshwater metagenome | isolation source: river surface water | place: USA:Blue River Watershed | collected 2017-08-18 | reverse complement strand
GTTCCCGTGCCCGCTGTTCCAGCCCCCGCTGTTCCAGCCCCCGCTGTTCCCGTCCCCGCTGTTCCCGTCCCCGCTGTTCCAGCCCCCGCTGTTCCAGCCCCCGCTGTTCCTGTCCCCGCTGTTCCCGTCCCCGCTGTTCCTGTACCCGCTGTTCCTGTACCCGCGACCAGTTATCTCTTGGAATAGCCCAGCATTCCTGCACGCATTAAACAGCCACCACCCCCAATCATCATGCCCATCACTCACTAGCCCATCAATGGCATCTTGGAGAGTTGCCCCATTGGGGAATAACTCGCAAAACCGCTGGTACCCTTCCTTGCACGGCGACCATGAGCGCAATAATTCATGTGTAATCATTCCACCACCTGCACCTTCACGCCGAGGACGCGTTTCGCCTCCAGCACCACCCCCTGATGGGTGCTTAGACTCTTAGCCATATCCTGACTGATCTCGTTGATCTTGGCGACTCTGGCTTGTGGGCTTTCAAGGCTCTGTACGTCCTTTGCAATCTTTCCTTCCAGCTCCTTCGCTCTATTGGCAAAGAATGCCTGTGATGCCGCATAGTCCGCTCTGGCCTTCCTGAGATCTGCCTGCGCTTGCTCCTTCGCCACCTTCGCCGCGTGTACTTCCTGCAACAGCTCAGCTTTCTCGCCTGCCCCCATCGGCATCACGACCGGCCCATGAGAGGCTTTCTCGTAGACCAACAATGTAGATAGCAACGCGCAGCCAACCGCTAGGATAGTGGTCAGTACAATCTGTTCAAACCACTTCCTCCTGTACCAGAGGAGATCGGCGTAGGTGACATATCGACCACTATCCGACGCAATGCGGTCAGTAAACCCGAAATTACCGTTACTAAATTCAAACCGCTGTATCTCGCTCATGGTGCCTCCTGCCGTACTATAAAGTTCCATTCTTCAATCTTTTTATTGCCGCAAGATCCGCACATCTTTACCGGTTCAAGACAGACAGTTTGAGGTAAGATAAAGAGCAATTTATGTTCTGTTCGCGTCATGCACATTGAGCATTTCCCGTACCGAATCTTGTCAGTATTCCCATTCGTCTTCTTCTCTGCCATAACCGCACCTCTCCATAAGATCTTGTACTGCGTCCTTAAAATGCCACTCTGAAACCTCGAGCGCCTCCTTAAGCTTTCTTACTTCCCTGTCAACGTCATCCATCTCTCTCTCCGTGTAAGTGGTGATGGAGGTTTTTAATCCCGACGCCACCTATGATGCTTTTTGCAGCGTTATATTAGCCTGTGGTTTCATGGGACATGTGGCCATCAGTCTTCAACTCTCAGCGTGTCCCGTCCACGCCGCCCTCACCAGTCCCTATCGCCGATGGCCTTTCGGTGCCGCTACGGTCATGCTCTGGATAGCCACAACTCCAGCACTGGCCGCTGCGTTGCCGCCCGCTCTGGTGGCAGCCAGTGCACCTAATGCCCCGGCATTCATGGCGCCCTCGACAATCTGCCCGCCCTGGCCCTGGCTGTAGCCGTGTTGCCAGGCGTATAGCTCTTCAGCGGGAAGGTCTTTGCAGTCCTTGAAGTCAGCCTCAAGATAGAACAACACGACATACTCAGGGCCTTTGCAGCGTTGCGGCTTGGCAAAGGAATCGTTTGTGCCGAACGGACTGCGGAACTCCGTATGCTGGGTCTTGATATAGGTACCCGAAGCCTCTTTATGGGGCGATATACAGCCAGACAGTACAACCACCATGCCCATCACCACCAATGCGTGATTCATATCCCCTCCATTCACCATCTCGACGGTAAGCGATTGACCCCCCTGTGCTTGTCGCTTCCCCACAGAAGGGTCAAACGCCTAACCAACACACTGCGAGATCCAGGCCGCTCGCAGTCGGCCCATACTCAGGCTCTCCATCCTGAGTACACTCAATAATGATCGACAACGACTGCCTCCTCGACAACCGGCTTCGACTTCTTCGAGACCGATGCCTTGAACGGCTTCTTGACCGCCTTCTTGGCGACCTTCTTCACAGGTTTCTTTGTGGCCATGACTTCCTCACCCCCTTTCAGTTTTCCAGAAAGATACACAGTGACTCCAGGATATTCAGGGTCTTGAATTACATGATGGGTAATTTTCTTGACTTGCTCCCACCCATCATCTTCAAGAATTCCCGTCTGAACGAGAGCATCCAAAACAAACTTCTGTGCAAACATCACGTTATCAATATCTCGATGACGGTTCGGCTCAAACCAGAAAAACTCTAAACGTGTCCATCTCATCGGCTTGAGCTGACACTTTCGAATGTAGTACGCGATATCGCGTTGCTGATCAGCTTTGATCTTATCGAACACACGCCAGTGCTTCCACAGGCAATCATTGGCTCCTGGGCGCACACCATCGATATTCAATTGCTGGATCATTTCTTCTTCTCCAATCGCTTCTTGGCTGTGTCCGCCGCCGCCTTCACGGCCTTCCTCTCGGCATCACTATGGAGATGGGATTCCTCCTGCCAGGCGTTCGCAATATCTGACCATTCCGGTATGGATTCCGAGAGCGTAAACTGCTGACACACATTGGCGGCATCAAGTTGAGGGGGCTGAGAAGCAGAGTCGGATGGTGGTACCTGGGGAGAGTCAGGCCCCTTACCCACGTTACCTCCTATGGTCCCATTGCCCTGCTCCTCAGCCTGTTCCTCAGACTGTTGCATCTTCTTCAGCTTGTCCTGATTGGCCTTCCGTGCATCGCTTGCAGGAGAGACCGAGGTTTGTGGAATGACTTCCGGCATATCTTCAACGTCCTGGGTAAAGATGTCTGAAGCTGCCGTCACCGTGAGCGTGGCGCTCACCAAGGCTCGCTTATAGGAAATCTTTTCGACCGTGTTGTAGTAATCAGCAGGATTGTCGTGTTCAACCTGTTCCCCTTTACGCGCACAGACCCACATGCCAGACTCGTTTTTCTTCGCCTGCATTCCCTCACCTAAAAGGGCCTGCGCTTTCTTCGGGTCTTTCACTCGGAGATCCCAATATTCTTTCGGTACCGGCTTATCCGTGAACTCCACCGGGCCAGAACGGAAGCGGTACTTTCCCTCCATCGTGGAGCACGTCCCCACACCAGCCCCCAGAAACACCCCGGCTTGGTTAAAGAGGCGCACCTTACAGCGCACCTCACGATGCCCGTTGCCCATGTCTAACACCGTCATCTCAGGGTCAGGCACTAAACGGAATGTCATGATGAGTTTTTGGGCTCCAGGCTGAAGCAAGGTCGGTTTATCTCCACATCCTGGTATCTTCCCGTAATGCTCATTGGGCTTCATGACATCCCGCATGACTTCTTGGATCAGGTTCACTTGCCCACGTACTTGCCGTGACGACAATGGCCCAGATTCTATGGTTACGAGTTCGTTCATGCTGCCTCCCTCCATTGCAAAACCGATAGTGCGCTCTGAAAAACTGCCCAATCCCTGGGGTTGTACTTCACTGTCTTCAGATTAATATCCCCTTCAGCATTGATGTAGAGAATCCACATCTTCGCCGCCTTATCGGTCATCTTTTGATAGCCGTGGACCTGGACCCCGTGCCACTTCTCAGGAGTGCCGGTCTTCAGATCAAGCACCCCGAAGTCATCGGCAATCATGCCGATGAAGTCCGCCCTCCCCGCATAAGGGATGGTCGCGTGCTTCAGGCATCGCTCAATTCCATGAGCTAAGGGCCTCGGCTTCTTCTTCTCAATAAATTCTAGAACCCCACGGTAGTATCCGGCATATTCCGATGGCACGTCTGGGGCATCACACAGCCCATTTGCATGCCCCACGGACAGGGCAAAGATATCGTGAATATCTTGCCCCTTCTCGGCTGATCCAGGTTTGTAATAGTCGCAGCCGCCACTCACCACAGCACACACCTGCGAAACCGACCAGCGCCCAAATGTTTCACTGTCATCAAAATAGTGCCGCTTGGCTGATCGGTCACAGGTGATCACTTTCCTCCCCTCTTGTCATAGGAGTATTCCGTACGGCTCTCAACGTTCACGCACTGGTCCAGCATGCCTGTCGAGGCCAGCTTTCTGAACGCAACCCAATCCATCCGGAAGAGAGCAGGATAGCTCTTAATCAGAGCGGCTATCCTCGGGTCTACCGCCGTCAGATCCTCGTCCTCCACCGCCCCCTTGATGCTATAGATGGTTCTGGCCGAACGAGTCTGTGTAGACCCGTCCTGTGTCGTCACGGTCTTAGGAGCGGTCTGCACGACCGGCGCGACCTTAAGCACGACCTCAGACACGTCCTTGCCCTTCTGCTCGGCCTTGGCAATCTTCTTAGCGTTCTCCGCGTCGATCTTCGCTTGGCTCTTGGCTTGCTCGATCCTGGCGAGCCGATCTTGCTCAATATCGTAGGCGCTCATCTTCTTCTGGAGTGCATCAATGTGGATGTCGCACTTTTTAATGAAGTCATCAAACGGCTTCTTGGCGTTATCCCAAGCCGTCTTGAGTGGCCGGCATTTCTCCTCTTTGCTGGCCTCCTCGCTTTTTTTAAACCCCTTCAGTGAAGCAAGTAATTCGGTTGCCAACGCCCTAGAACTCACCGACGAGATGGTAAGTTCTTTCACCTGCTCGATGGCTGTGTCTTTATCGAGAGTAGCTGTGGACATGATGGACTCCTTTGTGAATGTTAGAGATCTAACCGCTTGAGCATTGTCTCCGCACGAGACCGCCAATTCTTGGCCGTGGCCCCGTTCGCCCGACTCTTCCGCATGAATTCCTCAATCCTCCTTCCTGCCGCTCTGGCCTTAATCGACCGACTCGACTTCGCTGCACTGGACTTCCGATGGTTTTTCGTCACCCGCTGTTCCATTGCACCTCCCTATCGCACCCGCCGCACAATCTGGTGATTCAAGAGCACCACCCACCGCGCCCGCTTTAATTTACCGTCCAGACGGTGAGTGAGCCAGTCGCCGAACATGGTGAGATACCCCGCCAGGCACACGATCCAGCACAACCCGACCACCACCAATCCGAGCCCGCTTAGGTAGTTCATGAGGTTCACTCCGAAAAAGGTTAAGCACATCGTCCTTCCGAAAGCGCCAGGACCGAGGCGTTACCTTCATGACCGGCAACCGCCCCTCATAGACCGCCGCATAGAGCGATTGTTTCGAGATCCGTAGCAACTGGCACACCTCGCGTGTTTTCAGAAAATCACCGGCTGAGAGATCCATCGCATGCTCCTATCAAAAGAAGCCAATGCCCGACGGGAACCGAGGCGTCCACTCCTCGATTCCATGCCTTAATTCCAGCGGTGAGCTGGCGAGTGGGGTCACGTCGGACACTGGCCATAGGTGAGTTGGCTCGCCATGCAGTCATGTGGACGACTCCTCGCGCCGTCGTACTTAGCTGGCAGATGCGGCCGCGTCATACACCCGCATGAGCGCCCGCCGAATCACTGCCGATGCCGACAATCCTTCAGACTTCGCTTCTCGCTGGATCTGCTTAATCATCGGCTCCTCCAATCGTACCGTGACCACTCTCCGCGACTTTGCCGCCTTCCTCATCGCTCCCCCTTTCATCGGTCCAGTGCAGTGCATGGACTACATGCTAATACTATTCAATACAATTGTCAATACCGCGCAATACGACTGCGTATGTAGTGCGTTGTATTGCCTTGTATTGCACATGCATGCTAGGCTGGGACAGCAAGAGAAAGGATGTACGCGTGTTTATGGGTACGAGTGAGGGGCCGCTCACGAAAGTCACGACGTTTAAATTGAGTCCGTCCATGACTGCTGCGTTGGATGAGATTTGCGCCCGTGATGGGGCCACCAAAGATTCGGTGATTCGTGAAATGATCCGATTAGGCATGTTGGTCGATGCTGAATTGCAGGCCATGACACCCGCCGCCGCGAAGAAGGTGGCGGCGCGTATCCGTCGCATCATTGTTGATATTGGCCATCATGACGGGCATCGCCCATGATCGTTCACCATATAGAAGGGAGGAGGTATGCTCGTGACCCGCACGCGCTTGGGGGACCTCATTGAAGAGGCTGTACTGAAGCAGGATATTGAAAAGCAAGCCCTCGCCAGGCATCTCGGGATTCGTCCGGCCAGCGTCAGTAAGTGGATACGTCACGATCATCCTGATGCCGTGCCTCCACTCCATTGGGAGAAGATCACGAAGTTTCTCTCAATCCCCTGGAAAGTCTGGATTGAAGCTGCACAGGCCGATCGTCCGGAAGACGTCGAGAAGTATCATCGGCTCGTGCGCTCACTCTCCGGACGGTGAGCTTGTGGCACGGCTCAACCGGAAGGATCGAGGGTTGTACGTCCGCACCTTGCGCGACGGAACGGAAGTCTGGGGCGTCCGACTATCCTACCATGGCCGCATGCTACGGTTTAGTCCATTCCCGACAAAGACTCAAGCTCGCGGTTTCTACGAGAAGGCCAAGACCGAGCAGCGCGAAGGGCGATTCTTCCCTGAACGCTACCAGCAACACGGACAACCCGTCCAAGACTTCATCGATCGCTATACTCCGACCATCCATCACAAAATCACTGCGGCGGATGAAGCCGTCTTCGCTACATGGTGGGGGCAATGGTACGCGAACCGCTCGATCCAAGCCATGACAGCCGAAGACCTCGAAGCGGCTCGCCTCTCCCTGAAGGAAGGGCACGGCTCACGGTATGGCAGACCGCGCACCCTTGCAAGGGTCAACCGCTACACACAATGGCTTCACCAAATGCTCGCCCACCCCGTGAACGTCAAGCATCTTCCATTGGGCAAGAACCCGGCCTCTTCGATCCAAAAGTATCCAGAGAAGCGACCGCCTCGACATAGCGCCTCCCCAGAGCAGGAACAGGCCCTGATTACAGCACTGGAACAGGAGACCCCAGGGGCACGAGACTGGATTACCATTGCGGTCCTCTGTGGGCTCAGGCAAGCCGAGCAATTCAATCGAAAGAAAGCCGACGTCGATACCCACATCTGGGCCTTCATCATTCCGAATGCCAAGCATGCCGATCAACCCAAGATCGCCTATATCCCTCCCAGCGCACGAGAGGCAGTCAAGAGGCAGTTACAGACCCCTGGTCCATGGCTGATCCCCCATCCGCTAAACCCGACTCAACCATTCCCGATTAGTCGATGGTACAAGACCGGGTACCGCCGAGCCGTTCGAAAGGCTGGGCTCCCCAATAATTTTAACTGGCACAGCTTGCGCCACACGTTCGCATCGCGTATGTTGCTGTCCGGCGCGTCAACCAAGACAGTCGCCCAAGCCGGCGGATGGAGTTCAGAGAGAATGGTGGCGGAAGTTTATGGGCATCTCACCAATCAGCATGTCATCGAGGCGATGGAACGCGCTGCAACTGGCTCCGGAACTGCCACAAGGAAACCAACCACCGCACGTACTATACGCAAGTCATTGAAATAACAGACGGAGAGGTGGCCGAGTGGCCGAAGGCAGCGGTTTGCTAAACCGCAGAATACCTACTCTCTGTACTCGCAACCCATACTAAAACTCAACATTTTCAACGATTTTCGGTTGTACGCGGTGCAGGATGGTAGCGCACGGTCTACCTCGAACTGCCTCTAAACTGCCACAAATCAGTACGGCAGTGAGTCAGGTGTGCCGTAGTCCGGAGTCAACCACCCTCGATCTTCCATCTTCGATTCGAAGGCGTAGCGCCTGGATGGTGGAAGTACCTGCATGATCGTATCCCGATAATACTGCTCGGCCAGTTTGAGGGTGCGCTTCTCCTTGGCATCGAGCTCCTTCACGATCGCGTCTCGTTCGGTCTTGCTCACCCCGGCCAATGGTGCCTTGGTCCGCAACGACTTCTCGATATCGGCATACATCTTCATCGTAGTGAACCGATTGCCGTACTTCTCGCGCTCCAACTTCTCGTATTCGGCTTTCCACGTTTGCACACTCGCTGTGTCTTTCTCTGAAATGGCCCGGCCCCAATTCGACAGGGCCTCGCCTCGTGGAGACCGCCAGAAGACGGCGCTGGAGTCCTTCCCCATGCGTTCCAGGTACTTCTTTTCGATGCCGTTCCAGGTGCCATAGGCTGCGCTCTTGGGGTCCGATCGCTGGACCAGGAGACCTGTCCAATCTTCGCCGCCATAGAGCGGCTTACCAGGCTTGCCTTTCGCCGCCTGAATCTCAGGCCCAAACGTGGTTTGATTGCCCAGGTAGTCGCCGCGGTTCTGGATCGGACGAGGGTTGAAGATGTCGGGATAGGTGCTCTCGCGCAAGGTCAACTCAATCGGCGTCTTCACGGTGGGCGTGATGCCCTGCCAGATCTTATTGACGGGAGCCTTGGCGGCTGTCTGCAACGCCTCGCCGATCGTCAATCGATCGTGCATGATGTCGCCCACCAGACCGGGGAAGGCATCCAGGCCGAACCAGGAGAGGAGATCGCCCAAGGCTCCGATGCCTGAGAGATACTGAATCTTGCCGTTCTCATCCCGTCCAAATAGGATATGGGGACGGTTGGCCACGGTCGGGTTCGCGCCTCTGAGTTCGTCCTCATCATCCCCGAACATCAGGTAGTTCCAGGCCTGCAGCATCGACCAGAGCATGGAGAGCCGAATCATGAACCCAGCGGCTTGCTTGGTCGACATGAAGGCCCCGCGCTTGATCTGCCCCCCGTTGCCCGCGTTGATGGCGTTCTTGGTGAGTTGCAGGTAGCGCGTCGCGTTCACTTCCATCCAGCTATAGAACGGGATCCAGAAGTTTCGAATCGTGTGCCCGGCGGCACTCACGCGGTCGTAGGCTCCCAGCAGTTCGTTCGACAGCTTAAAGGCCCGGTCACGAATATCCGGCAAGGCCATGACCGTTTCAGGCTTCGAGGCCCCAAAGTTCTTGGGTCGGCCATTATTCTCCTGCATCTGCTTCAGATAGTCGAGATACGCGGCATACCTGAACATCGCCTCTCGATGGTCGGTCGCTAACCTCGCTGCCTTCCAGTAGCCATTGAACACCTTGGCCGGGATCGACAGGATCCCGCCTTTACTGGAGCGGTCCAGCGTCTTCTGAAACGCCTTCAGATCGTTCAAGTCGCCCAGCTCTTGGAATTGCAGGGTCGTGCCGTATCCACCCCGTTCCGCCCACTGCTTCGCTTCCCCGCTGAGCTTCTCATCCTTGAAGATCACCGGGATCAATTCTTTTGCTGCCCGTGGGACCATCTTGAAGGCTGACGGATTGCCCACGAACAACGCATCGGCATCACCCGTGAGGTTACGGACGTTGTAGCGGATCACTCGCCGTGGGGCGATCAGCATCAACTGCTTCCAATGCCCGAGGAGTTGTCGGTTCGCCTCCACAAACCAATTTGGCTTGGGCTTGGAGAGGTTATCCAGCGTCTCGGCGGCTTCGTTGGGAATGACATATTCCTCACGAGCTCCACCCTGCGCCAAGACCTTCCGGAGCTTCTCGATGGGGAATCCAGTCTCGGCGAGCATCCCCTCTTGGAGTGCCTTGGCCAAGTTCGCCGGGATCGAATCGGCCATGTAGAAGACGTTGCCCTCTCGCGGTTGCCACAGTTGGTGCGTCTCCGGAATGAGCCGATCCCACGTCATGTACTTCGGTCCAAGCAAGTCTTGGATGTAGGATTTTCGCTCATTCACGGCTTTCAGGAAGCCACGGGCTGACGGGTTGCCAGGGCTCTCGAGATCGTCGGCAATATCGGCCACCTGCTTCATGCTGACCTCGTCGTCCTTCTCGAGCTCCAACGCCTTCTTGAGCATCGCCATGTGCATGCCCATCCGCTTCTTGAACTCTTGCAGTTGGATTTCGATCATCGCCCCGGTTTCTTCGTCTTGAGCAATCAGATCGGCCAGAGAGGACTTATTCTCAGCCTTGGCTTGCGACTCCAACTCCTTACGGATGTTGTAGTGCCGGTCGACGTTCTTGATCGCCTTGGCAAGCTGGGTGTCATAGACCATCTGCGCCATGACTTCAAACTCGGCTTGCACATAGTTGGCATTGATGTCGTAGCTGGAGCCTTTGCGCGACTTCAGGAACCCGCGCCCGGTCGGCGTGCGTATCTTCGAGCCTGTCCCAGAGACGGCCCGCTCCTTGGCATGTTCGAGCACCTGATGCCGGAAGTAGTCTTGCTTGGTCAGCTTCTTGGACACATCGAAGCCGATCGCATCCATGGAGCCTTGGTAGTCTCCCTTGATCCGGTCCCACAGTTGTTGACGTTTGGCCCAGGCCTCTTTCACTTTGGGATCACGCTCCACGACTTCGTTGATCCGGTCGAGATCGTCCTGCACCTTCTCTGGGGTATAGCCGAACGGGAGGGCATGCCCTTGCTCGGCTTCGCGGCTCAGGTCTGACAGTAAGGCCTTCCATTCGAACTGATCGTATTGCTTGCGCGAGAGAGGCTTGATGATGTCGGCCAGGTCCCGCTGGATCTTATCGGCCGCGATACCCTTGTACTTCTGCAGGCGCAACAGATCGTTGCGGAGGACTGAGAACTGTGCCGTATCGGGCAGGTGCTCGAACTCCCGAGACACCAGTTTCCAGACTTCCCCCACATGGTCCTTGATGCGTTGGCCGATCGTGGCCGGCTGGAGCCCTTTCTTGGCTTCCCGTACCCGTGCTTCAATCTCGGAGTCTGCCGACGAGAACCCAATCAAGTCTTCCTTGGCCCGCTGTTGTTTGTAGGCTTGGGCTTCCCCGGCGTACTTCGGTTTACCACCAGGGACCGGCTGGAAGGAGCCGCGCTCCTCCATGAGCTTGCCCATGATGCCAGGCTTGGGTTCTTCGACGGGGGTAGGCTCGGCCTGCTCTGTGCCTCCCCCAATCACCCCTTCATCCTTGTTGGTCAGATCGAGCTGCTTATCGATATCGGCAATGCGAGATTCAAGCTGCTTGAGCCGATCCTCTTTCTCGAACGGCTTCTCCAGTTCGGCCTTGAGTTCATCCTCTCGCTTCTTGGCCTTCTGCAAGCCAAGCTCGGATTCTTCGATGAGCGTGTCGACCTTATTGAGCGCATTGTTGAGGCGGTCGACCAGTCCAGCCGGGCTCGCGTCCGATGTAAAGAGTGTCGTCTTGATCGGTAAGAGCGACGATGGACGAGACAATTCCAAGCGAGCATCTTTATCGAGAAAGACACTCAGCCCAAGATTGAATCCTCGGTAGGTGCCCAATGGGTACTTGGCTGTCTCGGTCCGCTTGATGGCATTGGCCTCGGTGACGAATTGGAGGATCGCCTTCCCCGCGTCTCCTGCCTCGTCATAGGTCACGCTGTCAATCGTGATGGCCAACGGCTCAGGCTTGCTGGCATCTCGAACAGCCTTATCCCGTCGAAAGGCTTCCAGTTTGACCTGTTCAGTCTTCTCGGCTGATGGCAGATTGGCCAGTTCGTATCGGATCCGCTCCTTATTGTCCCGGTGCTGCGACTTCAGGAGGTTCAACTTGTGGAGTTCGATGTCGGCTGTCATCCGTTCTTTGATGAGCGGATTGCCTGAAGCAATCGCTTTCATCTCGGCAATCGACATGACTGCCGTATCGACGTCCTGGATCGTGCGGATCGTGGGGTCGCCGCGCATGACTTGTGCGATGGTCCTGGCCTTCGCCTCG
>JACCEA010665408.1_pt1 | contig 11546 bp, 10 predicted proteins | sample 7449851 | NCBI WGS metagenome assembly JACCEA01 (sample SAMN15323453, study PRJNA562643) | freshwater metagenome | isolation source: river surface water | place: USA:Blue River Watershed | collected 2017-08-18 | reverse complement strand
GTGTGCCACTCTTTTCCGGGCGTGATGGTAAAGCTGTACAGCTTGCCCTTTGGATCGGTTAATTGAATGCGATCGCCGGCTCCGAAATACCCAAGATTAGACACGGGAGCATCTTAGGCGAAAATGTTGATGAAAGTACGGGTATCTTCAGTCAGGTGAGCGAAGAGAAGAAACTGCGACTATCACCTAGCGCTGTAAGTGAGTACGAAAACTGCCCTCAACTCTACAAGTACCGCAAGATTGAAAAACTGCCCGAGCCACCATCTCTGGATGCTGAACGTGGCACCTTGGTGCATACCGTTTTACAGGATCTCTTTGAATTTCCGAGTGTTGAACGAACTCCTCAAACAGCATTTGATCTCTTGCCATCTCGATGGAGCGCTCAACTTGCAGATAAACCTGCGTTGAAGGAGATGGTCAGTAATGAGAAAGAGTGGTTAGACCGTGCAACCTCGCTCTTGACCACTTACTTCACTTTAGAAAATCCCTCGACCTTTGAGGCAACACATCGCGAAATGCATTTGGAAGATGATTTTGAGCAAGATGTTTACCTTCATGGATATGTTGATCGCTTAGATATTGCTCCAACTGGCGAGGTACGTATCGTTGATTACAAAACCGGTAAATCCCCCAAGCCTGGTTGGGAGGAAAAAGCACTCTTTCAGCTTCGTGTCTATGCGTTGCTGTATTGGAAATCAACTGGGGTTTTACCAAAACTGCTCCAACTGATTTATCTGGGCGATGGCAGAGTTGTAAAAAGTAATCCGACTCTGAAGGATATTGAATCAGCTGAAAAAGTTCTGCACCGTGTCGCTCAAGATATCCTCATTTCGATGGAGAAAGAGTATTGGCCACCAAAACCTTCAAGATTATGCGACTGGTGCTTCTTTAAGAGTATCTGTCCGGCCCATAACGATTAGATCGCTGAGGAAAAATCCGCGTGCAGTTGAGAGATCTTTTCAAAGCTCAACTGTTCCAGTGATTTGATTACACGAACTCTCGCCGACTCTTCAATGGTTACTAGGTGAGGAACTGCTATCAGAAAGGCACCACTCGATGTGGCTGCTTTCATTCCTGTTAGTGAGTCTTCAAAGATTAAACAGTTGGAAATATCAGCATCACTAATCGATGCCGCCTTCAAGTAAGCATCTGGATGCGGTTTTGCATTTTCTACATCATCAGAGCTAATTGAAAATGGAAATAAGTCATGTCCTAGGTTGTCTAGGACGGCATCAACGATATTGCGTGGGCTAGCTGAAACGAGCGCTGTCTTAACGCCATGAGATTGCAACTGACGGACAAGCTCCACCGCTCCTGGCATCGTTGGAGTATTTCCGCGCATCTTGGCGGCCTGAGTATCAATGAGAGATTGGGTGAAGAATTGTGGAGTTTCTGCTCCCCCACATCTTCCATACATGTATTCGCCAACGCGAGATAAAGGTCCACCAAGGCAGGCAATTTGATCACTTTCTAACCAGGTGTAACCAAATGGACGGGTTACCTCAATCTCTGATTGAAACCATTCGGGCTCTGAGTCAACCATCAAGCCATCCATATCAAAAAAGACGGCATCAAAAAATGAAGTTCGATTCTCCATTAGTTAGCGTTGAAGTACTTTGCTTCAGGGTGGTGAACAATAATTGCAGAGGTTGATTGCTCTGGATGCAGTTGAAACTCCTCTGAAAGTTCAACTCCGATACGTGCAGGGTCTAGCAATTCACACAATTGAACCTGTTGTTCTAGATCTGGACAGGCTGGATAACCAAATGAGTAACGTGAGCCTCGGTATCCCTGATCCAAAATGCCCTGCAGGTCTGCAGAGTCATCTGCCTTAACCGATAGCTCTTCACGCATACGTGCATGCCAATGTTCAGCAAGGCTTTCCGTTAATTGAACAGATAAGCCATGCAGCTCTAAATATTCGCGGTAATTATTTGCGGCGAATAACTTTGCTGCAGCTTCGCTGACGGTCGATCCCATCGTTACTACGTGGAAGGCAACCACATCTGTCTTCCCGGACTCTTTAGATGCGAAGAAATCACTAATACACAATCGTCGATCACGAGTTTGGCGAGGGAAGGTGAATCTCGTTCTTTCTTTACCCTTGTTGTCGCCCTCATGATGCAGGATGACTAGATCATTACCTTCGCTGTAACAAGGGAAGTATCCATACACAACAGCGGCGTTGAGCCAACCATTAGCTTGAACCTCATTGAGTAATGAACGCAAACGTGGGCGACCTTCAGTTTCCACCATGTTTTCATACTCACCACGGTTTCCCTTGAGGCCCCACTGTCCAACAAAGAGCGCTCTTTCATCCAACATTCCCGCGTAATCGCTGAGTTGAATTCCCTTAACAACACGAGAACCAAAAAATGGTGGAGTTGGGATATCTACATCAACGGCGACATCACTACGTGTTGTATCGATAGGTACTTCTTCACTCTTAACTCTGGTGTTAGCAACTTTACGTTCACGAAGTGTTGGAAGTGCAGCACCTGGTTCGCCGCGCTTAACCGCCATGATTGCATCCATGAGTCGCAGGCCTTCAAAGGCATCTCTTGCATAACGAACTTCTCCGGGGAATAACGCTGCTAAATCCTGTTCAACATAGGCTCTAGTTAATGCAGCTCCCCCGAGCACGATCGGCCATTTCTGATCCAAACCTCGTGCGGTGATCTCTTGCAAATTTTCCTTCATGATTACCGTTGATTTCACCAGCAAACCGCTCATACCAATTGCATCTGCATTGGATTCAAGTGCGCCATCAATAATCTGATTAATAGTCTGCTTAATACCGATGTTTACAACTCGGTAACCATTATTAGTCAAAATAATGTCTACCAGGTTCTTACCAATATCGTGTACATCGCCCTTTACAGTTGCAAGCAACATCGTTCCACGGCCTTCATCGCCGGTCTTTTCCATAAATGGTTCCAGAATAGCCACCGCGGTTTTCATTACCTCAGCGCTTTGAAGCACGAATGGAAGCTGCATCTCACCCTTACCAAAGAGCTCTCCAACGATTTTCATGCCTTCAAGTAAGTGGGTGTTGATAATTTCTAGTGGCGGAGTTCCTTGAGCCATCGCCTCTTTGAGGTCATCTTCTAGACCGACCTTTTCGCCATCAATGATGCGACGTTGAAGTCGCTCATACAGAGGAAGAGCAGCAAGTGCTTCTGCTCGCGCATTCTTACTGGTTGCTAGTTCGACGCCATCAAATAATTGGAGAAACTCTTGCAGTGGATCATAAGTACATTCCTCGCCATCAAATGTTCTGCGATCATAAATCAGGTCGAGAGCAACCTTTTTTTGTCGTTCATCGATGCGAACCATTGGTGTGATCTTTGAAGGGTGAACGATCGCAGAATCTAATCCCGCTTGAACGCATTCATGGAGAAAGACAGAGTTGAGTACAACGCGGGCAGCAGGGTTGAGACCAAAGGAAACATTGCTCACACCTAAGGTTGTTTGCACCTCAGGAAACTCAGCCTTTAATTGGCGAATCGCATTGATGGTTTCAATTCCATCTTTGCGCGTCTCTTCCTGACCGGTGGCAATTGGGAAGGTAAGGCAGTCGATCAAAATGTCGCCAACATTCATTCCCCAGTTGTCATGCAGATCATTGATAAGTCGCCGAGCAACTCGCAGCTTCCATTCAGAATCGCGTGCCTGGCCTTCTTCATCAATAGTCAGTGCAACAACACTTGCTCCATGCTCCTTGACCAAAGGCATAATCTTGGCAAAACGAGATGCAGGGCCGTCACCATCTTCATAGTTAACGGAGTTGATAACGCAACGACCACCTAAATGCTCGAGGCCTGCTTTTAGTACAGCGGGTTCCGTTGAATCGAGAACGATCGGCAGCGTGCTTGCGGTTGCAAATCGTGAGGCTAATTGACTCATGTCAGCTGCACCATCGCGGCCTACATAGTCAACTGATAGATCGAGCATATGTGCACCATCACGGATCTGATCACGTGCAATCTCGACACACTTTTCCCAATCCTCGGCCAACAAGGCATCTCTAAATGCACGAGATCCATTGGCGTTGGTGCGTTCACCAATTGCAAGATAAGTCTTGTCCTGTCTGAAAGGAACGTATTGATACAACGAGGAGGCACCAGGATCTAACTGCGGAGATCTTCCATGAACCTTTTTGCCGCTGACCTGCTGTACAACCGCTGCTAAGTGGGCAGGGGTTGTACCGCAACATCCACCTACTAAGGAGATTCCATAATCATCTACAAATCCTTCGAGCGCAGTTGCAAGCTCCTGAGGTCCCAACGGATAGGAAGCACCTTTTGCTCCCAAAACCGGCAATCCGGCGTTAGGCATTACTGAAATAGCGATCTTTGCATTCTTACTTAAGTAACGAAGATGCTCAGACATTTCAGTTGGTCCAGTTGCACAGTTCAGACCGATCAAATCGATTCCCATTGGCTCTAAAGTGTTGAGAGCAGCACCGATCTCTGAACCTAAAAGCATTGTTCCCGTTGTTTCAACTGTGACTTGTGCGATCAACATAATGTCGCGATCAGCTTCATTGATCGCTTGACGACAACCATTAACCGCAGCTTTTACCTGCAGCAGATCCTGTGAAGTTTCAACTAGCAGTGCATCGCATCCTGAATCAGACAAACCCTTTGCAGCGGTGTAATACGCAACCTTTAAATTCTCATATGTTGTGTGACCGAGGCTGGGTAGTTTTGTTCCAGGTCCCAATGAACCTAGAACGAAGCGAGGTTTATCCTTTGTCGAAAATGAATCCGCAGCATCACGTGCGATCTTTCCGCCAGCAAAAGCTAGTTCATAGATACGATCTTCTATTCCGTAATCTGCCAAGTTAGACCAGTTAGCACCAAAGGTATTGGTCTCAACGGCATCGACTCCGGCTGCTAGGTACGCATTGTGAACGGAGCGAACAATGTCAGGCCTACTGACATTGAGAATTTCATTGCACCCTTCATGGTTTTGAAAATCTTCGAGGGTGGGATTTGCCGCTTGCAACATCGTGCCCATAGCCCCATCGGCAACTACAACCCGTTGGGCCAAGGTGGTGCGCAATAACCCTGGCTGCTTGGTTGGAGTACTCATTTGACGAAGGTTACCTTAAGGTTGCTTTCATGGAGATTCATCAGATTCCACTGCTGCGAAATCCGGTCATGATCATGGCCTTTTCTGGCTGGAATGATGCCGCTGAAGCGGCTTCTGGTGCGGTGGAGCACTTGTTATCTGGATGGCGCGATAAAAGTGATGATGTAGTGCCAGAGTTGATAGCAGATGTTGAATCTGAAGATTTCTACGATTACCAAGTAAATCGTCCAGTTGTCTCCATTGATGACAGCGAAATTCGCAGCCTGACCTGGCCAACAACTCAAGTTTTTGGATTATCGATTCCTTCAATGCCCCGAGATCTAGTAATTGTCACTGGAGTTGAACCCTCGATGCGTTGGAAGAGTTTCACCTCTGATCTTTTGGATTTAGCCGATGATCTAGAGGTTTCGCTCATTATCACGCTCGGTTCATTACTTGCCGATACTCCTCATACTCGTCCAATCTCTGTCACCGGAACGGGTGCTCATCCATCAATTGCGGCGCGGTTAGGTGTTTCCGTATCCAAGTACGAAGGTCCAACTGGAATTCTAGGAATCATCCAAGATGGGTGCATGCGACGTGGCATTGATGCGATCTCTTTGTGGGCAGCTGTTCCACATTACGCTTCCAATGCACCATCTCCGAAAGCAACATTGGCTTTGATCAATACCCTAGAAGAGTTCTTAGATGTATCCATTCCATTGGCAGATTTACCGGAGAGTGCAGACTCTTGGGAGCAAGAGGTCAATGATTTGGCCGCGGAAGACACAGAAGTTGCTGAGTATGTTAAAGCACTTGAAGAAAGTAAGGATGCCGCCGAACTTCCCGATGTTTCCGGAGACAGCATTGCTAAAGAGTTTGAGAGATATTTACGTCGACAAAAAGAGGATTAAAGAGTTAATCCCAAAAGTGCATCAAGGGTATTTCGCAATTGCGTTACATCTCCCCCGCTAGATCCATTGATGGTTTCTTGGCTCCAAGAAAGAATCGCTGCTATTGCTGCAGGGGTATCAAGATCATTGCTGATTGCCTCTGCTAATTGCTGAACCAATTGTGCTGTCGGTGCAATATCTGACATCTTCAAAGCCTCTTTAACTGTGGAAATTTCGAGCTGGGCTTTGCTTAATACTTCATCGCTCCACATTCGATCGACACGATAATGGGTAGACATAAGCGCCCAACGAATCGCCATCGGATCAACCCCTGCAGCAACTAAGCGTGAGACAAAGACAAGATTTCCCTTGCTCTTGCTCATTTTTTCGCCATCTAGACCAATCATTCCGGTGTGAACATATGAGGCGGCTAACTCTCTACCTGTCATCACATTTGCTTGAGCGGCGCACATTTCGTGGTGAGGGAAGATCAGATCACTTCCGCCACCTTGAATATCAATAAGTGTTACTTCTGTATCTAATGGAGCCAAATACTTAAGTGCGATTGCTGTGCATTCAATGTGCCATCCTGGTCGCCCGACTCCCAACGATGATTCCCATCCAGGTTCATTAGGTCGCTGACTCATCCACACTAAACAATCAAGTGGGTTTTGTTTTCCTGCGCGTAATGGATCGCCTCCACGCTCAGAAAATATGGTGGCCATCTCTTCTGATGATAGATGTGATCGTCTTCCAAATTGAGGATCCTTATTTACGGCGAAGTACAGATCGCTATCGACGGGGTAGATACTTTCTTGCGATGCAAGCGCATTCACCGCTTCGACAACAAGCGGAATTGCTTCAACAGCGCCTATGTAATGTGCGGGCGGTATGACTCGAAGTGCAATCATGTCGCCACGAAATAGATCTATTTGTTGATGGGCTAGTTCTTTCCAATCAACACCATCACGAATAGCTCTCTCAAGTAAAGGATCATCAATATCAGTGATGTTTTGTACGTAATTAACTGACGATCCGGAAGCTCTCAGGTAACGATTGATTAAGTCAAAGGTTAAATATGTAGCAGCATGTCCAAGGTGGGTTGAATCGTAAGGAGTAATCCCGCATACATACATGCGATACGTGGCCTTCTTCTCCACAGCTTTTACACTTTGTGAGGCTGTGTCAGAGAGCCGTAGTGCGGGAAGTGCGCCACCAATGGCCAAAGCGGGGATATCAACCGAAGACCAAGAGTTCATATCTGTATCGTATTGCTTTCTCAGAAAGCCGGCCACGGAACAGCGGGCCAATTGGGATTTGGTAGCGGGAATGCACCTTCGGAGATTAAGCGAGATACACGGTGTTGTGTCGCAGCGATCTCTTCTTCAGTCAGCAGCGGTTCAAGCAAAGCCCCTAACTCTCCACTTAAAAGTTTTTCAGCTCTTTGCAGGATCTCTATCTCTTGTTTGTTAAATGGATCCTCTGCCCATTGCCATAAAACAGTGCGTAACTTGTCCTCAACATGAAAAGTCACCCCATGATCGCAGCCGTAAACCACTTCCTTGGTAAGCGGCAGTAAATGTCCAATCTTACGATCGGTGTTGTTAACAATCGCGTCAAAGAGCGCCATCAATCGCAAAGAGGGATGATCAGTTGAAAAGAAAACACCTAAATCAATGGACTCATCAATGGTGATCCACTCCTGCGCCATTCCTTCGCCATAGGGACCGTCACGCAAAATAGTGAGAGGAACGAGATTAAAACCAATTCGATCGCTTACTAAATAAGCAGCGTATTCACGATAAGCCAGTGATCCCTCTGAAAAATCCCATAAGGGCCTTTCGCCCGCTGTTGGCTTGTAAATACAAATCAATTCCTCGTCGTTGAGGGTTGAGGTTGCATACAAGGTGGCGTTAGATGCATCAACTAACCGTCCAGTGACTCGCAACGCACCATCACGCAAGATGGCTAACTTATCGACGGTAGCCATTTGCCCTCGGACACAGATGTCCACGTGGATCAATTGGGATCCCGCAAAATGGACACGGTAATCGTCCCGCGTTTACAACCGCTTTTGATCGTTGCGCAAAAGCTGCAGCCATTCCGAGTGAAAAATTGATTTCCAGAACACTGCCTTCGGCATCTTCCTCATCATCTTCAAGTTCATACAGTTCCAGAGCTATGAGTTGAGTTTCATCATTCCACGCTAAGGAAATAGCGCCAACCTGAAACTCTTCATCAACTGGTGTGTCTAGTGGAGCATCATCTGCTGGCAAGGTTTCTATAACCACGAGTGGATTTGCCTTACGCACTTCGGCGATCATGAGCTCTAAACGATTTGCGACCGCTTGAACCTGCGCTTTTTCAACAGCAACGCTAATAACTCGATTCTCTGAACGGGCTTGGATAAAGAAGGCACGTTCACCTGGTGCACCAATGGTTCCGGCTACACATCGATCGGGATTGGTGAAGGAGTGCCTCATTTACCGGCTCCCCCACCCAAAAGGTTTCGGGAGCGTTTAGGTGCTTGTAGTAAATCTGTAACAACTGCTCGTGTGTCATTGAGAAGCAAAACACGAGGCTTGATTCCCGAATAATCCAAAACTGAAATAGAAGCAGGATCGATAATGATTCTTTGGAACTCATCAAGATGTGTACCAACAGCGGATGCGACTATAGATTTAATGACATCGCCATGGCTAACGATCACAGCGGTTTTAGAATCCGGAAGCTTGGCAAGCTCATGAACAACACTCATCGCACGAGATTGCATCTGGGCTATTCCTTCACCGCCAGGAAAGTACATGCGGCTGGGTGATTCTTGAACCGTGCGCCACTCTTTCTTGCGCGCCAGAGTGATTAGTTTCTTTCCACTCCAATCTCCGTAATCGACCTCATTGAGTGAAGGATCGATGATCGGTTCAAAATCTGGTGAATTTTTCAGAACAACATCGTTGAGCCAAGGAGAAATAGTCTCAAAGCATCTTTCCATTGGTGAAACTCTTAACTGCGCAACCGCAAAGTTTCCGAGCCTTTCGGAAAGTTGTTGCGACTGCTTTATGCCCTTTTCAGAGAGGTGAATATTGGGTAGTCGTCCCGATAAAACCCCAGAAGCATTTGATTGGGAGTGGGCATGTCGGATCAAAACTAAACGCATAATGAAAGGCTATCGCAGCTTTTGCCCTTCGGCCTTGCTAAGGTCGCACCATGGAAAAGCGACGAGCTGGCGAAAGCGGATTAGCTCTTTCTCGCTTGGGACTTGGAACCATGACCTGGGGACGGGACACCGATGAGATTGAAGCGGCGGATCAGTGCCGTGCCTTTTTAGATGCTGGCGGAAACTTTCTTGATACCGCAGCTACCTATGGTGATGGAGATAGCGAACGTGTAATCGGTGGCTTAATCGGAACGCTTTTCAATCGCGATGATGTCATTATCGCAACCAAAGCAGGCATCAATTTTGCTGATGGAACTCGAAGGGTAGATGCTTCACGACATTCTTTAATCGCTGAGCTGGATCGCTCACTCAACCGTCTGGGAACAGATTTTGTAGATATTTGGCAAATACACAATTGGGATGAGGTCACTCCCCTAGATGACACCTTGTCTGCGCTTGATTATGCATACACAACTGGTCGCGCTCGATATGTTGGAGTAAGTAATTACTCTGGTTGGCAGTTAGCGAGAGCTGCCACAAAGCAGCAATCAAATTCGATGAAAGCGCCTTTGACTACCGTTCAAGGTGAGTACTCACTTCTTAATCGAAATGCAGAGTTTGAAATTATCGATGCTGCGGTTGAATGTAGTTTGGGATTTTTAGCGTGGGCACCTCTTGCTCGCGGAGTATTAACAGGTAAATACCGCAAAGGAATTCCGAGTGATTCACGCGGTGCTGCGCCACATTTTGCAAAGCATATTGAGCCGTACTTAGACTCTCGTTCAGCAAAAATAGTTGAAGCTGTTGCAGTTGCAGCTGAAGGTTTAGGTTTTTCACCACTTGAAGTTGCCTTAGCGTGGGTGCGTGATGCACCAGGTGTTACTAGCTCACTTATTGGAGCCAGAACAGGTGCCCAACTTCGCGGCGTGCTGAAGAGCGAAGAGATCTCACTTCCGGAGATTGTTCGTACCGCTTTGGATGAGATCAGCCTTTAGGCGTGTTCTAGGAAATCCTTAAGCACACGCGCTCCAAAAGTAAGGCCTTCAACAGGTACTCGCTCATCTACTCCATGGAACATCGCCATGAAATTGAAATCAGCATCCAGCTTGAGTGGAGAGAACCCGTAACCAATAATTCCCAAATCAGCTAGTGCCTTGTTATCAGTGCCGCCGCTCATTACATAAGGAACTGGAATCGCTACCGAATCCTCCTTGACTAAGGCGTTGCACATTGCATCGACGAGATCTCCCTCGAAGGGAACTTCTAGCGCTTTGTCGCGAGTAATTGTCTCAACGGTGATGTTCTCACCAATCAAACTCTTAATAGTTGAATTCAGTTCATCTTCAAATCCCGGGATGAAGCGTCCATCAATTGTTGCAGTTGCTGATCCTGGGATCACGTTCGCTTTATAACCGGCATCTAACATCGTTGGATTGGCGGTATTTTGAAGGGTTGCACCGATCATGCTGGATGCAAAACCAATCTCCTTCAAAAGCGGGCGAAGATCTTCCTCGTTATAAGCCTTGCCTGTTTCTTCGGCAATTCTCTTGAAAAATGCTTTTACAGTTTTGCTATAGCGCTGCGGCCATTCAAATCGACCGATCTTTGCAACAGCTTCTGAAAGTGAGGTGATCGCGTTGTCATCATTCATCATCGAACCATGTCCAGCGCGACCATCAGCGGTTAAACGCATCCAATGGATTCCTTTTTCTGCGGTTTCAATGAGGTACAAACGCTTACCACCAGCAACAGTTACAGAGAAACCTCCAACTTCGGAAACTGCTTCGGTGCAACCAGCAAAAACTTCTGGATGTTCTTTAACCATGTAGTGAGATCCATACACGCTTCCAGCCTCTTCATCTGCGAAAAAGGCTAAGACAATGTCGCGATCTGGAACAAAACCAGTTCTCGCCCAATCTCGAACGGTTGCAAGAATCATTGCATCCATATTTTTCATATCAACTGCGCCGCGACCCCAGATGTATCCATCCTTTATCTCAGCGCCGAAAGGATCAACAGTCCAATCATCTGCATTTACCGGAACAACATCTATGTGTCCATGAACGACTAAACCTGGTCGATGCGGATTCTTTCCTTTAATGCGAGCTATAACATTGCAACGACCTGGAGCAGACTCATAGATAGTAGGTTCGATGCCAACCTCGGACAACAACTTTGCTACGTAATCGGCAACCGCCTTTTCGTCACCTTTACCATCACCAAAGTTAACGCTCGGAATCCGAATTAACTCTTGGCAGATACGAATGGTTTCTAGTTCAAGTTCGGTGTGTGTTGTACTCATTTCGCTATTCTTGCACTCAATTGCTATCCTTTCCTATCACTCAGTCCGGGTGGCGGAATTGGCAGACGCGCTAGCTTGAGGTGTTAGTTCCCGCAAGGGATTAGGGGTTCAAGTCCCC
>JACCEA011343443.1_pt1 | contig 11547 bp, 8 predicted proteins | sample 7449851 | NCBI WGS metagenome assembly JACCEA01 (sample SAMN15323453, study PRJNA562643) | freshwater metagenome | isolation source: river surface water | place: USA:Blue River Watershed | collected 2017-08-18 | reverse complement strand
AGAATCCTAAAAAGCGAGGTGCAAGGTAAGAAAGTTTCTAAACCAATTGTACGTATATCTATAATAAGTATTGCACTAGCTGTTGTTGTTAACTTAATTACGATTGCCGTAGTCACTGGTTTTCAGCGCGAAGTACGCGAAAAAGTTTCTGGTTTCGGATCCCATATTCTTATTCAAAGCTCCGGCGAAAATAGCATCTACGAGAGTGAACCTATTCTCAAAAACCAAGCCTTTTTTCCAGAAATGGGTGAAGAGCCTGGAATAAAAAACATCCAATACGTTGCCTACAAACCGGTTTTGTTTCAATCGGATAAAATTGAACGTAGTTACAAATTGAAAAACGGCAAAGACACGAGCTACTTACAACAAGAAATCAAAGGAGCCATTTTGAAAGGCGTTGACGAAACATATGACCTTTCGTTTTTCAAGGAGAATTTAATTGAAGGACGTTTACCAAAATTTGAGAAAAATACGGTCAGCGAGGAAATTATCCTTTCGAAACAAATTGCAAATGACCTTGGTTTAAAGCTAAACGACGAAGTGCGTTCATTTTTTGTAAAAAGCAAACCCATCAAGCGCATTTTCAAGTTAGTGGGAATTTATCAAACTGGGCTGGAAGAATTGGATCAAAAAATTGCCATTGGTGATATTCAAATTGTTCAAGAAATGAACGATTGGGGAATCAAAGCAATGATTGAAGTGGCTGACACCATGACCAACGGACAATTAATTATCAAAGGTAATGTAACAGGTGGAAACGGAAATTTCCGTTACGATTGGGGAAAAGGTTATGAGAATTATTCAGGATTCACACTTTGTCCAGACAAAGACACAATCATTCGTTTAATTGCTTCTGATTATTGGACGAATATTTCTGGGAATAATGAAACTACAAGTATTCCAGACACGGCTTATTTAAAGATTCACATTAAAGGAACCGGCTACAGCGCCTGTGATTTCAAAAAAGACAATGAAGGAAATTTAGTTCGAACATTTTTAAACGAAGACGGAACAAAATTCTCATTGAAAGCAGGACAAAAGGAGATTGTTTTTGAGACGATAATTGGAAAAGGGAGTTCCCACAATTACGTAGGTGGATTTGAGGTAAACGTTGACCAATGGGAAGAACTTCCTGAAATTGCATTAAAATTGAAAAAACGTTTTGATTTAATTCCAACCGAAAACAATGAAAGTTTGGCCGTTAAAAGCATCGTTGAAAATGAAAGTGACATCTTTGTTTGGTTGGGCTTTTTGGACATCAATGTATTCATCATTTTAACCTTGATGATATTAATTGGCATCATAAACATGGGTTCTGCCCTGCTCGTATTAATTTTAGTTCGTACCAACTTCATCGGAATGATGAAAGCCATGGGAGCAAACAATTGGATGATTCGAAAAGTATTTTTGATTCAAGCCGGATTTTTAATCTTGCGCGGAATGGTGATTGGTAATATCATTGGTCTTGCCTTGTGCGGAATTCAATACTTCTTTGGCATTTTCACCCTAAATCCAGAAGTATATTACTTGAGCAAAGTTCCTGTTGAGTTAAATTTACTTTCATGGCTCGCTTTAAACCTTGCCACTTTGGTCATCTGTGTGAGCGCTTTAATTATTCCAAGCATTGTGATTACGCGCATTCGTCCGATAAAAGCAATACGATTCAATTAAACGTTAGAGGTGGCTGAGGCTCTAGAAGTCACGGTTTTTTTATCATTTCATGCAATCACAAGGCGGATCAAGTTTAAACTCTATCCATGGAAATTTTGCCTTTAAGTCTTTTTGAAAAGTTGGACTGTATTTGATTCCTTGAAGATCAATCGTTTGAAGATGAGTCATCTGTGTCATACTTTCAGGAAAAGTTGAAACGGGTGTTTCCCACAAATCGATTGATAGAAGCTCCGCACAATACTGAATACAAGTTGGAAGCTGATCAAAGGTGTTTCTATTGGCAATTAATTGTTGTAAATGAGTTAGTTTACAAATCTCAACTGGAAAAATGGCAAATTCATTTTTAGAAAAATCCAACACCTTGAGTTGTGTAAAATCACCAACAAATGTTGGCAATTCAGTTAATCTATTTTTCGAAACATCCAAGTATTCCAATTTCGTGAATTTGGCTAATTCATCTGGTAAATGCTCCAATTTTAGTTTGGAAAACGTAATCGCATAAACCGTATCTGGGTTCGCATCTTTCACTTGCTCCCATGCATACACGCGTAAACTCTGCTCCTGATTAAAAGCAAAAAACGCATTAAATAGCAGACAATACAGCGCGAATCGTTTCTTCATCTCGTTTTAATTGGTTTTTCAATTCCTCCAAGCCATTGAACTTTTGCTCGTCGCGCCATTTGGACAAAAACTGTACCGTTACTTTTTGATCATAAATCGTTTGGTCGAAGTCAAAAATATTCACTTCAATTGTGCGCCCGCCGTTTGTAACCACTGTCGGTCGCGTTCCAATATTCATCATGCCATCATGCCAAATTTGATTGACGCAAACACGAACGGCATACACACCATTCCCCGGAATTAATTTCAATTCGGAATCCAAGACAATATTCGCCGTTGGAAAACCGATTGTTCTTCCCAGTTGATTTCCTTTTACAACAGTTCCCGTTAATTCAAAAGCATCTCCTAGATAATCATTTGCCTTCTCAATGTTTCCAGCTAAAATAGCTTCACGAATCTTTGTTGAACTAACATTCACATCATCAATATCTTGTGCAGGAATTTCGATCACTTCAAATTCGTATGTCTCGCAAATTTCTTTCAAAAAGTGTAAAGACCCTTCGCGATTCTTTCCAAATTGATGATCATAGCCTATCACTAATTTTTTGACATGCAATTGATTTACCAAGAAGTCTCGTACAAATTCCAAGGCTGTCATCCGAGAAAACTCAAATGTAAATGGAAAAACAATGCAATTTTTCAAGCCCATTTTTTCCAATTTCGCCATTTTCTCTTCCTGCGTTTGAATCAATTTTATACCATGACTTTCAGGATACAAAACCATGCGAGGATGAGGAAAAAAGGTAAACAAAACAGACTCTCCGTTGATTTTATCCGCTTCTTCATTTAATTGATTGATGATTTTCTGATGACCGATGTGCACGCCATCAAAGGTTCCAATTGTTATAACTGGATGCTGAATTTTATCAATTGAATGAAAGTCTTGATATACGTTCACGTTATGTTTGTTTCCTCAAAGTTAAGCATTCTTTAGTTTTTAGCTTAACTTCGGTGTTTTACATTTTGTATTTTTACACAAAATCAGTACGCATGAAATCATTAAGGCTATTACCATTTTTGAGTTTATTGAGTTTTTCCAACTTAGGCTTTGGACAATGTCCTTCTGGCCAAACATTCGTTACCATAGATGTAACGACTGACGCTTGGGGATATGAATGTTTCTGGGATTTAACGCCCATGGGTGCTGGATGTGGAAACAGTGAAATATATGCCTACGGAAACACGGCGCAAGTTGGTTGTGGAGGTGCTGGTCAACAGGATGCTAACGGTGGCGGTTACCCAAACAACACCATGACCACGGAAAGTTTGGGTTGCGTTGATTTCGGCAATTGCTTCGATATTAATTATGTGGATGATTGGGGTGATGGTGGCGCAACATTTTCAGTAAATTTCGATGGTTTACAGGCTTACTATTTCGGAGGAACAGGAACAGGAAATGTTTTCAGTTTTTGCGTAACGACGAACGTGGAATTCGATGCTTCAATAGCTGCCAACCACTTTCAATACACAAAAATACCGCTTTCACAAGCTCAGAACATTCTTCAGTCAGGTGTTGTTTCATCAGATGGATATGGAAATATAACAAATGCCTTTATGAATGTTTCTGTGAGCAAAAACGGAACACAAGTGTTTACCACCAATTCAAGCACACAAAACATTGCTAGTGGAGGAAATGCCGCATTTTCTACAACAGGCTACACTCCAACCGAAACAGGACTTTACACAGTTACTTATTTTGCGGACATGACTGAAAACGATGGTAATTTGTCAAACAATTATTATTCATACACAGTTGATGTTACAGATTCCATTTATGCTCGAGACAACGGTGCTTCGTATGGTATAATCGGTATCGGAACAGGTGAACCTGGCTATTTGGCAAATCGTTTTACCATTCTCAATCCGATTCAATTGTCTTCAATTTCTGTTTTTCTCGGAAATACAACTGGTGCGATTTCAAATAATCCTTTCGATGTAGAAGTTTTCATTGTAAACGCAGGAACCGCAACTTCAATCGCAACAGCAAGTGGAATTGTTTCTTCAAGCGCCTATCAATGGCATACAGTTGATTTAAGTCCTTACCCAATATTGATTCCTGGTGAGTATTTGGTTGCTTTAAAAGAAACAAACTATGAACAAGAAGTCGGCTTAAATGAAGCCGTTTTTACACCTAATACATCATTTGTAACATGGACAAGTCAACCTTGGGCATCAACTGAATCATTGGAATTGGATGTTAATTTTATGATTCGCTTGAATGTCAATCAAAATGCTCAATTGTCTGAAAACACATTAACTGAATTAAGTATCTTCCCTAACCCAACGAAAAATACACTAACGATCAATGGACTTCTTCCAAACGAAGAAATTCAATTCGTTGATAATTTAGGAAAAGTAGTTTATTCAACTACTTCTAATTCTGCCATGCAAACGATTGACTTATCAGAATTTGACTCAGGAATCTATTTATTAAAAACTGAACACCATTTGATTACAAAAATCATTAAACAATAAAAAAGGGAGCGATTATGCTCCCTTTCTATTTTCTAAAGTTCGTTTATCTGATCAATGTAATGTTTCCGTGACCTACGATTTCTTCTCCATTTAATCCTGTAACAGTGTATTTGAAGAAATAAACACCATCATCGGCATGTTTACCATTTACATCGCCATCCCAAACACCATTTAGTGTTGTAATTTCATGAACGACATTCCCCCAACGATTCAAGATAATTACTTCTATCCCTGAAGCAAATTGCGTCGAAATAAAGAACTCATCGTTTGACTGATCTCCATTCGGTGTAAAGACATTTGGCACATGAATCAGAGGTGCTGGGAATGGAACAATATCGATTTGAATCATTGCTGTATCTGAACACAAACCATTGCTTGCTGTCAATACCATTAAGTAAGAGCCAACAGAATTGTACGTGGCAGTTTGACTATTCAAATTAGTAACTGATGCAGTTGCACCATTGCCAAAATCCCAATTGTAAGCTGTGGAATTCGTTGAGAAATTATCAAACGTCACAACCTGACCTGGGTTTCCTGTTGTCACATCGGCACTTGCCGAAGCAGATGGATAAGGCATTACGTTCACCGTAACATTATCAGTATTAACACAACCATTCGCATCCGTTCCTGATACGGTATAAACCGTAGAACCGACACCTGGTGTGAAAGGTTGACCGTTGATTCCGCCATTATTCCAAGCATAAGTAGATGCTCCTGCTCCACTTAACGTCACATTTGAACCAGCACATATTGTAACATCCGATCCTCCGTTCACCGTTGGCAAATTGTTCACCTGAATTGTAGCTGTAGAACTGTTAGTACAGTTTTGGGCTGAGGTATAAGAATAGGTAATTATTTGAGTACCTGAAGCAGGATTGAAAGTATTTGCTGTAACTCCTGTACCATTAAACGTTCCTCCTGCAGGTGTTCCAACTAGTGGAACCGCTGATCCATTGATACAAATTGGCGCATAAGATCCTGCACTAACTGTAGGAACGGCATTCACGGTAATTGTTGCCACGTCAGAACTTGAACATCCATTTCCATTTGTATATGAATACGTAACTGTTTGTGTCCCTGAAGCAGGATTGAAGTTTGAACCAGTTACTCCAGTTCCACTGAAACTTCCACCTGCTGGTGTACCAACCAAGGGAACAGATGAAACATTGGAACAAACGGCACTGTATGTTCCTGCATCAACAACTGGAAGTGGATTTACTGTAATAGTTGTTGTTCCGCTTCCACTGCATCCCGCTGGATCAACATAGTTATACGTAATAGTTTGAGTTCCAACTGAAGGATCAAAACTAGTTCCAGATACTCCAGTACCACTAAACGTTCCACCAGATGGATTTCCAACTAAAGGAACATTTGCCGCATCAATACAAACGGGCGAATAAACTCCTGCACTTACTGCCGCCGGATTCACAACCGTAATTGTTGTGGTTGAGGAATTCGAACAACCTAAACCATCGGTATAATTATAGGTTAATGTTTGTGTACCAGCTGCTGGGTCGAAATTTGACCCTGTTACACCAGTTCCAGTAAATGTTCCTCCGGCTGGTGTCCCAGATAATGCGACAGGGCTCGCTCCCATACAAATATTTGGATAGCTTCCACCTGAAACCAAAGGAACGGGATTAACATTAATCACTGTACTTGCCGAATTGGAACAACTATTGGCATCCGTAAAATTGTAGGTAATATTTGACGTACCAACAGCAGGATTAAATTGTCCAGCCGTCACACCAGAACCACTAAATGTTCCTCCAGCAGGCGAACCTGTTAAGGTTACAGCAGGAGCATTCGCACATTGGTCTAAATATGTTCCGGCACTTACGACAGGTAAATTATTGACTGTAATTGTAGTAGTTGCAGTATTCGAACAACCACTGGCATTCGTATAAGAATAGGTTAATGTTTGAGTCCCTAAAGAAGGGTCGAAATTTGACCCGCTAACCCCTGTTCCAGTAAAAGTCCCACCTGCTGGTGTTCCTGCAAGCACAATGTCCGCAGCATTTGAACAAACACTCGAATAAGTTCCAGCACTCACCGTTGGATTTGGATTCACTGTAATTGTTGAAGTAGCTGAATTAGAACAACCATTCGCGTCCGTATAGACATAAGTAACAACTTGGGTTCCCGAAGCAGTATTGAATGTTGTACCAGAAACTCCTGTACCCGTGAATGTTCCACCAGTTGGCGTTCCAGATAATGCGACTGTCGGTACATTTGAACAAACTGGCGAATAAGTTCCGGCAGATACTGTAGGAAGCGCATTGACTGTCACAGTTGTTGAAGATGTACATGGCACACCACTAACTGTTGCCGTAACAGTATACGTATACGTTCCTGGCGTTGTTGGCATCACAATGCCAGTTGGATTCTGGCTTGTCGATGTATAACCATTTGGTCCTGTCCAAGCATATGTTGCATTCGTAACGTTCGTAGCAAATAAATTAACCGTTCCCCCAGGACAAACATTTCCACTGTTAGATGCAGTAACTGTACAACCACATGAATTTACAGTAATCGTTGCTGTTGCCGATGTTGAGGAAGGGCAAAGCGGATTCCCCGTTGATGAATTCACAGTATACGTATATGTTCCTGGAGTTGAAGGTGGTGTTGCCGTAACGTTAGCTCCTGATGTTGTATTCAATTGTGGTGTTGAGGTCCAAGTATAAGTTCCATTTCCTCCAGACGCAGTTAAATTAACAGGTTGACCAGGACAAATACTCGTTGCAGAAGGATTTACAGCTACTGGAACAGATATCCCCGAATTGGCACCAATGATATAATTACATACATCTCCTGAATTTCCATCAATCATAATGTAATAGGTATTACCAACTGTCAAACCTGATGCTGAAATGGTTGTTGGACCACTTGGAACAGTTCCTGGATTCCAACAAGTATAACTCGTAACAGCACCTGAACAGTTGACAGCGCTGTAGATGAAAATTTGGATTCCGTAACCCATTGTACTACTTGTCACCCAAACATTGAAAGAAATTGTTGTTGCTGAAGCAACAAAAGATATAAATGAATTATTTTCAATTGATCCACAGAATGCTGTATTTAATTGCGCCCAATAGTCCGCTGTATATGTTGAAGCTGTACTTCCACAATATCCATTCAAATCACAAATTGGTGTTGCCGTAGCACATGTATTTCCTGCTGGTGGATTCCCAGAGCAAGATGGTGCAGGCGGCGGTGCAACGACACAAATGGAAAACGTTCCTGTTCCTCCACCATAATCCCAAACTCGCAAGAACAAGGTTGAACCAGGCGTTAGACCTGTCAATGATAAATAAGGCATTAATCCATTTGGACTACTGTCATCGTCACAAGCTAGTAAAGTCAATGCCCCACAAGTTCCTGTGTAAGCAGCCATACCACCATCGGTCATTGTTCCAGTGTTTGAATCAATATTCAAAACGCCTCCAGCTGGAACAACAACACTGTACCAAACATCTTGACCGCTATAACTAGCACAACCTGGAGCGGTTACTCCAGCTGTATTTGTTGCGGCTACATTGGTTCCCGCAACGAATGTACATGATGAACCTGGTGTAAGTGCCGTTGCATTACATGGATCGTCATTTGCCGGTTGAGCGAATAAATTAAACGTAGTAAAGATGGCTAAAATCAGAGTGACTAAAGCAGATTCCTTCTTCGTGAAAACAGTATATTGTTTCATGATTTCTGTATTAAGTGATTTTAGCAAGTAATTATTTACCTGAAAATACCATTGTTTTTTCTTGATATCCGTTCAAGTACAAACTGTATGTTTCGAGAATTCCTTTGAACACTTTTAAAAATTCATCCGTTGTGAATTTCGTGCGATCAATCAAAATAACAAGTGCTTTGGAATCACCTTTTTGTTCAACAGATACGCACAGTTCCTTTTTAATTAACTCTTCTTTGAGTTGATTGAAAGATGACGTTAATTTTGAATAATCTTCAAGTTTGAACGTAAATTCAGTGTACAAATCTTTGAAATTTGCAAACCCTTGTTGGTGATTCAAATAAATTTTTGATTCTAAATCTCGTGCAGAGATTTCTTGATATTGAGCGGTTAAATCAAATGAGCATACGCACATAAAGCCCAAAGTAGCAACTAGAATAGTTTTCCTCATTGGTAATAGTAATAGTAAATGACTAGTGTTATTTAAAACGTTAAACCGTTAAAAATAGTTGTACTAATGTAATAAATTTTAATTATTTAACCAATACCAGTCAACATGAATTTTAAATCGTTCACATAATTTCTTTTTCTCTTGCATCAATACCACAAAAATGGTATTTTTGCAAAGGATTTAGCTTTTATTTATAATTAATCTAAATAAAGAATTAATTAAAGAACAATGATAACAGTAACTGATACAGCCAAAAAGCAAGCATTACGCTTGATGGAGGACGATGGAAAAGAAGGTTTTTTCATTCGTGTTGGAGTTGAAGGTGGCGGATGTTCGGGATTGATGTATCAATTAACATTCGACAACGAAGAAAAAGAAGGAGATAAGGCGTTTGAAGACAATGGGATCAAAGTAGTTGTCGATAAAAAAAGCTATTTGTATTTAATAGGTACAACTCTAGACTTTTCAGGCGGCTTAAATGGAAAAGGATTTGTTTTTAACAATCCAAACGCAGGTAGAACCTGTGGATGTGGCGAATCATTTTCGCTCTAACTATTAATTTCTCAAGCACTAAAAATGGGATATACAGAAAACGAATTAGCCAAAGACCTTGAAAATAAAGAGTACAAATTTGGCTTCGTTACAAATATCGATTCCGACAAGGCTCCAAAAGGTCTTGATGAAAGCATCATTCGTTTCATTTCAGCTAAGAAAAATGAGCCCGAATGGATGTTAGAATATCGTTTAAAAGCATTTTCAATTTGGAAAGAAATGGTTGAACCATCTTGGGCACACGTTCATTATGAAAAACCAGATTTTCAGGAAATCACTTATTATTCAGCCCCAAAGCAAACCAAGAAATATGAATCTTGGGACGATGTAGATCCAGAAATGAAAGCTACCATGGCTAAACTTGGTATTTCACTGGAAGAGCAACAACGATTAACAGGAACCAATGTCGCAGTTGATTTCGTGATGGATTCTGTTTCTGTTGCAACATCCTTTAAAGCGAAACTAGCAGAACTTGGAATTATCTTTTGCTCGTTTTCAGAAGCAGTTCAGGAGCATCCAGAATTGGTGAGGAAATACATGGGTTCAGTTGTTCCAATGACCGATAACTTTTATGCTGCTTTGAATTGTGCCGTATTCACAGATGGTTCTTTCTGCTACATTCCAAAAGGCGTGAAATGTCCAATGGAATTATCAACCTACTTCCGAATCAATGAAGGCGGAACAGGACAATTCGAACGCACCTTGGTGGTAGCCGATCAAGGTTCATACGTTTCTTATTTGGAAGGTTGTACTGCTCCACAACGCGATGAAAACCAATTACACGCTGCTGTTGTTGAATTAATCGCTTTGGACGATGCTGAAATAAAATATTCAACTGTACAAAACTGGTATCCCGGCGATAAAGAAGGAAAAGGTGGAGTTTTCAATTTTGTAACAAAACGTGGAATGTGCGAACGAAATGCTAAAATTTCGTGGACACAGGTTGAAACTGGTTCGGCGGTTACGTGGAAATATCCGTCTTGTATTTTGAAAGGAGACAATTCGGTTGGTGAGTTTTACTCGGTTGCAGTAACAAACAATTTCCAACAAGCTGATACTGGAACTAAAATGGTTCACCTAGGACGTAATACAAAAAGTACCATCATCTCAAAAGGAATTTCAGCAGGAAAATCGCAAAACTCATACCGTGGATTGGTGCAAATTCACAAAAATGCATCAAACGCACGAAACTTCTCGCAATGTGATTCCTTGTTAATGACTGACGAATGTGGGGCTCACACGTTTCCGTATATTGAATGTAAAAACAGTTCAGCAAAAATTGAACACGAAGCAACTACTTCAAAAATCGGTGAAGATCAAATCTTCTATTGCTTGCAACGTGGTATTTCTGAAGAAAAAGCAATTAGTTTAATTGTAAATGGTTACTGCAAAGAAGTATTAAATCAGTTACCAATGGAATTTGCTGTAGAAGCACAAAAATTATTAGCAATTAGTCTCGAAGGATCGGTCGGGTAATGATTGCAGATTTCAAATTATAAGATTGCAGATTGTAAGATTATGAGTAAAATAAACGGTTTTGAAGATTTAGAAGTTTGGCAATTGAGCATGGCTCTTTGCACTGAAATCTATGCGCTTACAAACACTGATTTATTTGCAAAAGATTTTGGACTTAAGGATCAAATTCGACGCTCTGCTATTTCTGTTCCATCCAACATTTCTGAAGGATTTGAACGTGATAGTAAAAATCAATTTTTGTATTTTTTAGCTATTTCCAAAGGTTCTTGTGGTGAGTTAAGAACACAATTAACAATTGCTTATAACTTGAACTATCTACCCGAAGAGAAATATTTGCAAATGAAAGATAAATGCATCGAAACGAGTAAACAACTTTCGGGTTTTATTAAATATTTAAAATCATTCAAACAAAAATAAATTAAAACTGAAGATTCAATTTGCAATTTGCAATTTGCAATCTTTCAATTAGAAAGGATATGATTACAATTAAAAATCTACACGCCTCAATTGACGGCAAAGAAATATTAAAAGGCTTGAATTTAGAAGTGAAAGCTGGAGAAGTTCACGCAATCATGGGGCCGAATGGTGCTGGAAAAAGTACATTGGCTTCTGT
>JACCEA010363904.1_pt1 | contig 11549 bp, 6 predicted proteins | sample 7449851 | NCBI WGS metagenome assembly JACCEA01 (sample SAMN15323453, study PRJNA562643) | freshwater metagenome | isolation source: river surface water | place: USA:Blue River Watershed | collected 2017-08-18 | reverse complement strand
GGATCTGGAAACCCACCCCGATCGCCCGGAGTGGCTCACCCATGTGGATCCAGGCACCATCAAGATCAAACTGGCCGCTTCGCTCGTCGGCATCTCCAGCATTCATCTGTTAAAGGCCTTTGTGGACGTGACCAACGAGAACCCCGAACACATCAAGTGGAAGATCTTTATTCACATGACGTTCCTGGGTTCGGCGATCTTCCTCGCCTACACCGACAAGCTGATGCAGCGGGACCGCAAGCATTGACCATAGCGACGCCAGGGTGCCGTATCACTTGAGATACGCGCTGTATCCGATTCGATAATCTCCACAACATACCTGCCCTACGCATTCGCGTCTATTTCCGTATCCGCAGACGGCACGGAACGCATCGACAGGGTTGCCGGGCCGCGTTCTGTTCTACCGTCCTTACTGGGCATGTGGTTTGCCTTTTCCAATCGTGGTATGACAGGCGCCGACACGGGCGCTTTCCGTCGAGACAACGCCACCCTCACCATGTTCCCCTTGGAGTCACGATGACTACTCCCGCTTCGCCGGACGACCCGCTGACACTCGCAACGATTCTGGAGGAAGAAACCGAACTGCTGCACGGCCCCCTGCCCAAGGATCATCCGGTGGGGGCCCCCGATGCGGTGCGCACGGCCGCGCTCTTCCGGCACATCCACGCCTGCCACCCGAAACGCGCGGGACTCTGCTTCTCCGGCGGAGGCATACGCAGCGCGACCTTCGGACTCGGCGTCTTGCAGTCTCTCGCGCGCCTGCAGCTTCTGAACAAGTTCGACTACCTTTCGACCGTCTCCGGCGGAGGCTACATCGGTAGCTGGCTCACCGCCTGGATCCATCGCCATCCGCATGGATTGGACGGCGTCATCGAGGATCTGCGGGTCACGCCGAAAACAGGCGCCACCGAAGTGCCGCCGCCGGTCCAATGGCTGCGGAACTATAGCAATTACCTGAGTCCGCACCTGGGATTCCTCTCGGCCGACTCATGGACGCTCTTCGGCATTTACTTGCGCAACCTGCACCTGAACTGGATGGTGCTGCTGCCGTTGCTGATGGTACCCCTGCTCGTGCCACGCTGGACCATCGCCCTGGCCCAGCTGAATACCCCCGGGCTGGCTTTGCCCGTCTGGCTTCTCCAAGCCGTGTTCATGATCGGTCTCGGGCTGGCCGTCATGGCGCTCATCTATCTGCACCTCTGTCGTCCTACGCTCCGCGAGTACCGGCGCAATACCCGGTGGCAGACATTGGAACGCCAACACTGGTTTCTGGTCGCCTGCCTCGGTCCTTTGATCACATCGGTGCTCTTCCTCACCACAGCCTGGGCCTGGTTTCGCAACGGAGGCGGCACGCTGGAACAACTCAGCCTCCCCCACGCCATACTCGGCGGCGTCTTCCTCCACACAGGCAGCTGGCTCTTTTCCGTCCTCGCGCTGAAACGATTCAAAGCGTTCTCCCCCTGGCTGTTCTGGGAAACCGCCGCCGTCGCCGCCACCGGCGCGCTGGGCGGATTGTTTCTCCGATCTATCCTGATGAAGACTCCCGATCAGCTGGTCGTCGCCACATTTGCCGAGTGCTTTGCCACCTTCGCCGTTCCGGGCGTCCTCGCGATATTTTTGCTCACGGCGACCGTCTTCATCGGCCTGGCCAGCCGGTTCACCGAAGAGCAGGATCGCGAGTGGTGGGGGCGCACCGGTTCCTGGGTGTTGATCGTCATGGTCATCTGGTCGGGGCTCTCCGCCATCGTCGCCTTCGGTCCCGGTCTCATCGCCTGGACGCCGAAAATCGCCGCTTCCCTCGGCGGACTCTCCGGATTGCTGACCCTCGTGCTTGGATTCGGCTCACGCACCACCGCGCAACAGCAGGAGGAACGGTCACAGACCACCGTGATCACCGACTTCGCGGTACGATCGGCCGCGCCGCTCTTCATGCTCTGCGTTCTCATCGCGCTGTCATTGGGCACCAGTTGGCAATTAGACCTCTTCGCCCATCACTACGAGATGCACCTCAACCATTTCACGGGGCCTATGCAGACCGGATTAGGAATCTGGCCGGATCCCTGGGGGCACGATCAGGTCCTCCACAACACCCCCCTCTGGATGCTCTTCCTGTTCACCGTCGCCGTGACGTCATTGGGCCTGCTCATGTCCGGGCTGATCAACATCAACCGGTTCTCGCTGCATGCGATGTATCGCAACCGCCTCATCCGCGCCTATCTCGGAGCCTCGCGCATTCAGGCCGAACGGGAACGGAGCTTCAATCCCTTCACCGGATTCGACAATCTGGATAACCCGGCCATGGGCGACGTGCGATTCGACGACGTGCGTCTGGCGCGCTGGATGGTCAGAGAGGTGTTTTCAACGGACACCCGCGCGCAGCTGGATGCGTTCCATGCGCTCACGGAGCCGACATCGGCCCAACTGCAGGCCATGATCGCACACCTGACGCAGGAACTTTCCCGTTCGCTCACGAACAAAGCGCTGGTCACGGCCGCCGAACAATTGCGCGTCGGACCGGCCTGCCGCGCCAAGATCGCCGCCTGGCAACAACCGGAGACGCCGGCAGGTCGTGACGCCATCACCTGGCTCACCACACTTTTTCTGAATAAGTTGCACGACCAGAGCCCGCGCCCGCTGCATCTCATCAACATCGCGCTCAATCTGGTCAAGGGCGACAACCTGGCCTGGCAACAACGGAAAGCCCAATCGTTTACGATCAGCGCGCTCCACAGCGGCAGTTGGAATCTGGGGTATCGCCGCTCGGAGGAGTACGGATGCAACCATTACCTCGCCCAACCCCTTTCTCTCGGGACCGCTCTGGCGATCTCAGGCGCCGCCGCGAGCCCCAACATGGGCTATCACTCATCTTCAGCCGTGACGTTTCTGCTCGCGCTCTTCAACATTCGCCTGGGCTGGTGGCTCGGAAACCCAGGCCGTGCGGGTGCCGACACCTATCGCAAAGCGTCACCCAACGTCTCGGTCGGCCCGTTGTTGTCCGAAGCCTTCGGCCTCACGGACTCCTGTCATCCCTACGTCTACCTCTCCGACGGCGGGCATTTCGAAAATCTCGGCTTGTACGAAATGGTCTTGCGCCGCTGTCACTGCATCCTCGTGGTGGACGCCGGGTGTGACCCGCAGCTCACCTTTGAAGATCTCGGCAACGCCATCCGGAAAATCCGCATCGATCTGGGGATCGACATCGAACTGAATCTCGAGCAGATCAAGCGGGCCGCCGACGCCAAAACCAGCGACCGCCACCACGCCATCGGCATGATTCGCTACGACAAAGTGGACGCCAACGCCACCGCCGGCACCCTCATCTATCTCAAACCCTCGCTGACCGGGAACGAGCCGTCGGACGTCCAAGACTACGCCGCGCGTCACCCTTCGTTTCCCCACGAACCGACCTCGGACCAGTTCTTCGACGAAGCCCAGTTCGAATCCTACCGCCGCCTCGGCGAACATATCGCTCAACAGGTGCTGCGCCCCGCCATTCAGCGAAGCGAGCAGGACTTCTCCTCGCTCTGCCATGCACTCCGCTCCTACTGGCTGACCACCCCGCCGGGCATGCGTGAATCCTTCCTCGGCGAAACCGACGACCTGAAGGATCTCGAACGCCTCCTGCGCGACGATCCGGACCTGCTTCGCTACGACCTGGAAATCTATCCTGAACTCCGCTCGGTGTTCGGGATCGATCCCGGGGCCATCGCGGTCAATCCGCGAGCCGCGCTGCACACCTGCAATCTGCAGATCCAACTCATGGAACAGGTCTACCTGGCCGTGAACCTCGAAGAGTTCCACAATCACGCCCTCAATCGCGGCTGGATGAACCTGTTCCGGCGCTGGACCTCCGCTGAGACCTTCCGTCTCTTCTGGCCGACGCTCTGCGGCATGTACAGCCAACAATTCGTCCGCTTCGCCGAGCAACACTTGAATCTCAGTATCGATGAAGTGGTCGTGTTGGAAGCGATGGGGCCGACCAGTGATCTCTCATCGCTCGTCAGAGACCTGTCGATTGAGTGGGATTCCGTGCCGGATTACGCGGAGACGTTCATGCAGGCGCTCCACAAACCGTTGCCGTTGGAGGAACCGACCGGCGACCACACGCGGCGAGCAGCTTGGCACATGCGACTGAAAGCCAGGCCCTCACCGGACGATTCGGCCGGGCCGGGTGAAATCCTGGCCGTCGTGGCCGCGACCCGTCTTTCGGTGGCCGGACACCGGCTCGCGCTGCATGGCTGGGTACGACCGGCCTATCGAGGCTTGGGCCTGGGGCACCGCCTGTTCAGACATGCCATCGAGGAATTAACGGCGGCGTACTCCGGGCACAATCTGATCGTCGATTTGGGGCCGGACAATCCGGCCTGGGCCGGCACGTCCATCCGCAACGTCGGCTGGCTCCGTTTCTACGAACAACTCGGGTTTACGCGAGACCGGTCGGATCCGACGCGATTTCGTATGTCCCGTCAACTCAGCTAACCGGATGTTCGGCATTCGTGAAACGTATCTCGTCGGGGAAAAGAGCGTATGGCGCATGGCTTATGGTTGGTAGCACAGACACCCACTTTCCATATCGGATCATACGCTATAAGCGATACGCCATAGGCTCTTTCTTCTTTGAGTATGCTGACACCTGGCTCATTGCCAGGCAGGTGTCTCCGTCCCTGACTCATCCCGCCAATGCGGCACCCAGGCGAGAGCCACGAGCTTGATCGAGATGTTCGATTTGCTAGGTTTCAACGACAGGGTTTCCAATTTTTCCGTGAGCGGATCGGTCGCCGCAGCCAGGGCATCGGCTTCCGCTTTAAACTCGGCCTCGAGCGCCGCCAACTGTTGCTGCAACGCCGCCACGTTGTCTTCCGCCTGACTCACGTCTTTCGACTCTTTCATCGCCCTGCCGGCGCCGCGGATCGCCGTCGTCGCCTTACCGATATTGCCGGCGCTGATTGCTTTCCGCCCGAGAAACGCCCCCAGGATAGTGGCGCCGACCGAGATGGCCGCCTGGATCTGACTGCTGCGGGACTCGGCCTGCTGCCGTTCCACCATCTGCTCCGCGCGCCGGATACGATCCTGCAATGCGGCGATCTTGGGTGAATACTTCTTCCGCAATACCTCACTCTGTTGGTCGCGCTGCTCCCGCCCCGCCTGTTGCAGCCGCACACGAAAGTCACGCTCCGGCTCTCCGGGCATCGAAAGCGCCTTCGTGCTCGGACTACGGAATAGCTCAACTTTTTGCGTCCGGAATAACCAGCCTGACAAGTCGTTCTTCCAACCGTCAAACTGCTTGGCCTTGCCGGCGGCAGCCGGCAGCGTGGCGAACTGAGCCCCGCCTGCAGGATCGCGCTCCAGATCCGCTACGGCCAAATCGACGATCGGCGCATGATCCCATTCCACCGGCACGGCACCCTCGGTCAGCGGAGTCAGTAGGGTGAGGGGGTCGGTCACATCGACCGCAGCCTTGTTGTCCACCACCCGTACCTGTGCCACCCCCAAGACCATCGGTTGATAGACGAGTGCGTGCCCCTCCGGTTGGCGTCCCCGTAGCGGGACAAAGTATTGCGGCACCTCCGGCGGCAACATGGGCCGCGTGGGCGTCATTCGTGATTCGCCATTCGTCGATCGGAAAGACTCGTCTTGTGACGCGTGACGTTTCACGTTTGACGTTTCACGTTTCTGCGGATCCATCAATTGTTTGATTTGTGTCCGCGTGAGCGGCCCGCGCAGATAGGACAGCGTCCATCGGGTCTGGAAAACTTCCGGCGCATCTTCATGCACATTATTCAGCAGGAACACTCGGTTCCCAAGCCCCGCAAGAATTTGCTCCATCTGTCGGCGATCGAATTTCTTGCCGCTGCTGGCAGCCGCGCCCTCCAACCCTTCCATCACGCGCGCCTTGTCGCGCTCCGTCTGCAACCGACCGATGAACCAGGTACCGGTATTGGCCAGGCCTTTGTAGTCAAGATCGACCGGGTTTTGCGTGGCCAGCACCACACCCAACCCGAACGCGCGCGCCTGCTTGAGCAAGGTAAGCAAGGGAGCTTTGGACGGCGGATTGGCGACCGGCGGGAAGTAGCCGAAAATCTCATCCATATAGAGAATAGCCCGCAGGCTCGTGGTGCCGGATTGGCCGCGGACCCACCCCAACGTCTGGTTCAGAAGCAGGGAGACAAAGAACATGCGCTCGGCATCGGTCAAATGGGCGATCGAAAAAATGGCGATGCGGGGTTTGCCCGAGGGGCCGTAGAGCATACGCCCGACATCCAACGCCTCCCCTTCCATCCAGGCGGCGAAACCCGGCGCGGCCAGCAGGTTGTTCATCTGCATGGCCAGGGCGAATCGTTCCTTCGAGGGGAAGAACGACTCCACATCGAGCACACCCACCTTCGTCATGGGAGGCGTTTGGATCTGATGAATGAGCGCGGGCAGATCGAGATCCCGTCCCGCTCGCCAGGCGCTGTCGAGAATCGACGATAGCAGAATGTGCTCGCGGCTCTTGATCGGATCGGCCTCGACGCCGATCAAGCCCAACAGGCTGGTCACGGTCGTGCCGACGCGCTCGCGGAGGAGTTCGGCATCGTCGAGCAATTCTGCCGATGGAGCGGCGAAGGATTTCAGAATCGACACCGGAAGACCGGCGTTGCTTCCGGGTGTGTACACCGCGAAGTCCGCCGTATCACGCAACTTCTTGATACGCTCGCCGCTCTGGCCCCAGTCGCCAAGCCCCTTCTGCCACAGGGTCGCCTGCTGCGCGGCGAAGTCGGCGGCGGACAAGCCCTTCTTGCGGGCGTCGTCTTCATTAATCCACGGCGCGAAATCTTCGCCGCGAAGCTGAGGAAAGGTGAGCAGAAGATTGGCGAGATCGCCCTTCGGATCAATGACGATGGCCGGGATGCCGTCGATGGCCGCTTCTTCCAGTAAACCGACACAGAGACCGGTCTTGCCGCTTCCCGTCATACCGACGCAGACCGCGTGAGTGACCAGATCCTTCGAATCGTAGAGCAGCCAGCCGGGCTTGGCCTGTTTGGCGGCAAGATCATAAGGCCGCCCGAGATAAAACACGCCGAGCTTTTCGAACTCGGCTGCGTCGTCCGTCGATGAGCCGGTACCGGTCGTGGTCTGTTTTTTCTTCGGCGGCATAATTCCCCGCAATGGAGATGAAGAGCACCAATTCAAATCGACCAAATTCGACGGGCATTCTAGTAAGCACAGGCCGCGACTGCAAGCCCGCGGGCACAGTCGACCGGTGCGATCTTGCGGTGCGATTACGTACCGACTACTTGCGAAATGAAATCGACACAGGCACTATGCGCCCCGATGTATCGTCGATGGATCTTATCCCTCGTGATCGCCGTCTGCGCGGTCCCGGGACTCGCCCTGGCCGAAGCGCCCCCGCATAGCGTCCACTGGGGCGCCATCGCCTTCCCCGATCACGACCCTACCTTGACCTTGAGCGCCGCACTCCTGGATCGGTTTACCGAGTTCGACGGGGAAGGCAGGCGCTACAACGATATGCGGGAAACCATGGGGCTGAATTTCTTCACCTTGAGCTGGACCAAGCCCCTGGCCCAATTGCCGGGATGGAATCTCAATCTCACGGCAGGCGGGGGACCCACGCGTGACGGGCCCAGCCGGTTTCTTCAAAACGATGTGGTGCACAGGTTTCGAGGGCTCACCGAGGTCCCGGTCGGGAACAAACGCGAAGCGAACGACTTCATGCTCAGCGGGTCGCTGACCCGCTGGTTCAGTCTCTTGGGATCGAACGATGCGTTCTTTGCCGGTCTGGGTGGCGCCGGTGGGTCGTTGTATTATGAACCCTATGTGCAGGCAGGATTTCGCCGGTTGGCCCTCTTCGCTCCGGTACCGCTGCTAGGCGACTACCTTCGCGTTTCAGCCCTCGCGCGATACGGCCGTCCGTTCAGCGGTGCCGCGTTTCACCAGGTCGCGCCACAGTCCTACATGGCTCAGGGCTCTGTCGGCCTCGGGAACTATCGGCACTGGGCCGACTCGACTCCATGGGAAATCGAACTGGCGGTGACCGTCGATTCAGGTCTGTTCGTAGATCATCGGGGGGATGCGTTGGAAGAACGATTCGTCTCAGTCGCGGTGCGCTACTCGGCCTTCACGTTCGAAACCTGGAACGATCTCATCAACCAGAAAGACTACGGCCCGACCTTCGGCGCCAGACTGACGCTGGATTTGCTGTATATGTACGACCGTTGGTTCAAGTAGAAGACCAGGACCTCAGCCATTCGGGCGGACAAAACAGGAGGGATTCGGTCCCGCGCTCCTGCCGTCAGGAGTCTCACACTGACTCCTCAGGCACAGACAACCTGTCCGCCCGCAAGCCAATCTCCTCTGCATAGCCTGGTTACTTGAGAATGCCCAGAAACCATAAGAGGACCAGCAGGCTTGCCGGAACTCCGAGTAACCAGAGGATAAATCCTTTTCCCATCGTTCCCATACATTCCTCCCGACCAACCGCAGATTATGGTAATAGCGACGCTGCCACCAGCTCACGATTCAGAGCGCTGACCATCTTCAGATGCGCCGTGCGATCTTCTTCCAATCCCGCCGCAAATAAGTCGGCGTGCTTGCGTTGCAGCACCAGGCCAAAATCCTCCTGTTTGCCGGCCGGGATTTCATACAGCGAGGCCAAGGCACTCACGTACTGGCCCCCACCAGCCGCAGCCTCCTGACGGAGGTTCTCGTACGCCACCCCTGCAAAGAGATTGATCTTCTGCTCTTTCAGCACCATGCCGTCCGCTGAAAAGAGCCCATTGGGGCTCGTGCTGGAGAAGAAATTGACGGTCGTGTCGACCGTAGCTTTCGTTGTGTTACAGCCCCCGACCATGAAGCCGGCTGCCACAACACACAGGCCCAATCCCAGGTTTTTCATTGATGTTGCTGTCTTCATACATGCCTCCTTCTCGGGGCTGTCAGCGTGAGATCATTTCCCAATCCAGCCTTCTACTCACGTTGTAACCGATAACCATCCGGGGAGACCCTAGTCATTACCCTGGAGAGAGGGAAGAAAGGCGCTAGCAAATCCGCCAACGCTGGCGCCTGTCAGATGCCAGGACCGAGACTACGAGGAAAAATTTGATCGAGGCGCCAAAGGATTGGGGGGAACTGGGAAGGCTCGTCTAACAGTAGGAAGAAGTTGAAAGAGCTGTCGAATGACCGCGATCACCATTCCTTAAAGACAAAAAACACGGCACCGATCATCATTCCGAAGCCGACCAAGTAGTTCCATTTCAGATCTTCTTTCAGATACAGGACTGAGAAGACGCAGAACACGATCAGGGTAATGACCTCCTGAATCGTCTTGAGCTGCGCCGCAGTGAATTCATAGTGGCCGATCCTATTCGCCGGCACCTGAAAACAGTACTCCACGAAGGCGATACCCCAACTCGCGAGAATCGCCAGCCACAGCGGCGACTCCTTGTACTTGAGATGCCCATACCAGGCGAACGTCATGAAGATGTTCGAGATGGTCAGTAGCAGGATGGTGTGCATGGGCCTCCTCTTGAATGTAGACAAACAGTAGCGGGGAAAGAAATTCTGAGTAATGCGCTCACTCTCTTCCCGTACTAGGCGGTAACAGCTTGGCCAAACAATTTGGCAGTTCCTCGAAAGACATGCGTTCCCCTTGATGTTGTACCCGAAAGGGAAAGACGGGCACAGGATAAGCGCCGCTCGTGGTCAGGAAACGAATAGCCGCCAGAACGATTCCAAATGCCTTGATTACATCGGTTCTGTCTATGCGTGAAGGAATGGTGTTAAAGCGTAGCAGTTTGGTGCGGTATGTCTTCGGGTTTAGCCGTGATTTGAGCCGGTTGTTTCCACTCCAGCTTATTCGACTAGCGGAGACGAACCGGCGACTGCCAGATTTGCGAATAGCGAACTTCAACGCCCAAACATGGCTGTGGATGACTGCATCTCGAACTACAAACAATTCAGAGAGACGTTTGTATCCACGATATCGATACATCTCCTTCATGTACTCTGGGACAGCAGCATGATTCCCATACGGCTGCCTCTTGCTGAAATAGCGATCTCTGGCTACGAACGACTCGACTGCAGCGACTAACAGAATAATAACCGAAACCGCATAACCACCTTCGAAGAACGGAGCTCCAACGGAATCACGACGCACGGGGCGGCTATCCACCCATTTATCAATTAAATGGGCAATAGGGGTGAAGTACTCTTGGCCGATGATGGAGATTATCTCTCGATGGGTTTCTGCTGTGGACATGCAACTACGTTTCTAGCTCAGCGCCCGTAGGAGGCTGAATATCATTGCGCCCCCTGCCTCCCCTCCCCTCTTCCTTCTTAGCGGGGGTGGAAGGGATGGAGCTTTCGGGAGTCGGCATCGCGGGCGTGGCGAGATGAAGCGGATAAACGTGCCGTTGTGCGACGGCGTGCGACCTTCGGTCGCGCCTCACAGTCGCACACGGCAGCCGGTAGCGGGACATGAGCCGTCTCCGCCCATCGCATCATGACGACTCCGAACGCTCCGCCCTTACACCCCCGCATCCCTTAACACCTGCCCCGTGTACGACCTCTTCACCTTGGCGATGTCCTTCGGCGGGCCTTCCGCCACGATTTCACCGCCCCGGTCGCCGCCTTCAGGTCCCAGGTCAATGATCCAATCCGCATTGCGGATCATGTCGAGATTATGTTCGATCACCAGGACAGTATTGCCGGTCTCGACCAGACGATCGAGCACGTCCAGCAGTCGCTGGATGTCGGCGAAGTGCAGGCCGGTGGTGGGCTCATCCAGAATATACATGGTGCGGCCGGTGGGACGTTTGGAGAGTTCACGAGAGAGCTTCACGCGTTGCGCTTCACCGCCCGACAACGTGGTGGCGGACTGACCGAGCTTGACGTAATGCAGCCCCACGTCGTGGAGCGTCTGCAACTTGGTCTTGATGTAGGGGATGTTCTCGAAGAACTCCAAGGCGTCGTCCACGGTCATGTTGAGGATATCGGCGATGCTCCGGCCCTTGTATTGAATCTCCAGGGTCTCGCGGTTGTACCGCTGTCCCTTGCAGACTTCGCAAGTGACGTAGACATCGGGCAGGAAATGCATCTCGATTTTGATGAGGCCGTCGCCCTGGCAGACTTCGCAACGCCCGCCCTTCACATTGAAGCTGTAGCGGCCCGGCTTGTAGCCGCGCACGCGCGACTCGGGCAGGTTTGAAAACAAGTCCCGGATGAACGTGAAGAGGCCGGTGTAGGTCGCCGGATTAGATCGCGGCGTGCGGCCGATCGGCGATTGGTCGATGTCGATGATTTTATCCAGCGCATCGACACCTTTGAGTTCCTTACACCCGTCGATTTTCGGTTTCTTGTGATAGAGCAGCTGGGAGAGCGAATGAAACAGCACTTCGAGCACGAGGGTGCTCTTGCCTGATCCCGATACGCCGGTCACGCAGGTTAACAGGCCCAGGGGAATGTTGACGGTGACGCCCTTAAGATTGTGCTTCCTCGCCCCTACGACGGTCACAAAGCCCTTGGGCTTCCGGGTACGAGACGGGAGCGAG
>JACCEA010083423.1_pt1 | contig 11555 bp, 10 predicted proteins | sample 7449851 | NCBI WGS metagenome assembly JACCEA01 (sample SAMN15323453, study PRJNA562643) | freshwater metagenome | isolation source: river surface water | place: USA:Blue River Watershed | collected 2017-08-18 | reverse complement strand
ATGAACATTTATCTTCTATTGGTGTTGGTATTGCAATATCTTCTGATTTTATAAATGATTGTAAAGTTTCTTTTGCTTTATATATATTATATTTTTCATTATTAAAATCTAATTCTGGTGGTATATTTGTATTCATTTCTTTGGTTAACCAATCATAATTAAATTCAGGAAAAATTTTATGTAAATAATGAACTAATGTTGTTATCACATAACGATCAACATCAGTACCTTCACGTAATCCTTCATGTTGTACTTTTACTGCATATTTGATACCATCTTTTTTTGCTACATGTACTTGTGCTAATGATGCTGATGCAATGGGAATTGTTTCAAATTCATCAAATATTTCTTCTGGTAATTTACCAAAATCTTCTTTAAATATACGACGTACACTATTCATGGACGATGTTGGTGTATTTGCTAACAAAGTACATAGATATTCATGATATTCTGGTGGTACAACATGATCTAACATAGCAATATGTTGTCCAATTTTAATATAAACACCTCCATTAGCAGCACACATATTACGCAATCGTTTGGCATTACGACGATGTAATTGACTATAAAATTGTTCGTATCCATCTTCTTGTTGATTTCCTTTATAGATGAGATCAAGTTCTTTTGATAATTGTTCCATTTCTTGACGATTTTCTAAAATTTGTTTTTGATAAAAATCAATCAAATGAAGTAAATGCTCGCGGTTATGTGTGCCATCACCACTCTCATGTGTATCAATAGCTGTGCCATTTTGTTCACCGCTACCTGTTCCATCACTATTATATCTATCAAATTTAATGCCATTTTCTAAATCTTCTAACATTCTCTTACATTGAATCATTTTCATTGTAATCGTTTGTTGATCACCTTGTAATTTTTGTAATAATGTATATTTTGTTTCATATTCTGTTTGTATCGTATTACGTTGAAAACGGTGATAATATGCTAAACTCAAACCATAATCTAATCCAATAACCGCAGTTGTGCCGACTAAATTTGCTATACGATAGGTTGAATGTCCTAATCGATACAAAGCAAGACGCTCTTGATCATTGTTATACAAGTAGTATCCACCTCCCAATGCAGCTACAGTTGCACCCAATTTCACCAAGAGATCAGCATTTGATGTAGCAGTAGTAGTTATATGGTGATAACTACTGGCCGATCGACGAGTCGACCTGCCCAATTGAGATCCTAATTTTTTCAATCTCTGAGCTTGACTGTGCTGTTCCAGATGTTGTTTATGTCTGCCAACTGCTGCAAAAGCAGTGGATGACACACGGAAACCCCTCCTCCACATCTTCAATAAAAACAAGGATGTAGAAAGGAGATTGAGTAGCACCACAATCCCTGATCCACTTATGATTAATTGATTGATGATGATGATGAATTCAAGTTTGTGCAAGAACATCATCACCACACTGGTTAGTTAGTATGCCTATTGGACTGTATTCTCATCTCGAGCATGCTTGTATTTTTTAATAACAATAACAACTTTTGCTCCACCAATAATAAATAAGTTAAAATAAGCATTTTAATTACACCATAACTTTTGGAGGTGTGAACGAAGTAGGTTGCGTTGTCTTCCAGGGAGCGTTGTGTTGCAGATTTGTCTCTGAACTATGCGTTGAGAAAAGAATGGCGTGGCTACAGTATCTATTGCTCTTTTGTTCCTTAGTGTGGATTGTCGCTGTTTTTAAAGTATTCGTATTAGATGAAGAGCCTGTCGTAATTACACCTTCTGCATCAGTAAGACAACAAGTGCAGTCATCTAGATTATCAAAGGGAGGAGGAACTGGTGGAAGCGTCTCCCGCCCCAAGTCTACCAAATCGTTGTCCTCCAGTAAAACCAGTAAAAGCATATCTATTGTAACTCACTCGGATCGAAATGTCCAGCATGACAACCATTTCGTTGCGCCAATTCAGAGCGATTTCAATCGATTGCTAAATGAACCATTAATGGATGTGATTCACGAGGATACTTCACATTTACAATGGCCACCAGTTGCAGCAGATGGATCGATTCCTTCAAAGGATGGATTTGACATAATGCCGATAATTGATTTGAAAGTTCCTAAATTTTGGGTTCCAAAGCCAGATCAAGATTGGAATCAAGTTGGTAGTAAGATTAATGGAGAAGAGACGATCTTTTTGATGATTGCATCATATCGTGATTTCCAATGTCGTGAAACGATTACATCAGCATTTATGCGTGCTGACCACCCTGAACGCTTATTTATTGGTGCTGTCGATCAAGTGGTTGCAGGTGATACCGGCTGTTTGGACATAGAAATTCCATGCTCCGTCGATAATACACAACCTATTTGCAAATATCGTGATCAAATATCGATCTTCACGATGGATGCTCAACAAGCTACTGGACCGGTGACAGCGCGACATGTTGGTGATCGAATGTATCGTGGTCAATACTTTGTGATGCAAATGGATGCACATTGTTCATTTGTACGTCATTGGGATACTAGTATTATTGGACAGTGGAAGAATGCTCACAACGAAATGGCAGTTTTGAGTTCATATCTCACTGACGTTCAAGGTTCAATATCACCAGAAGGCGATTCATTACGCAAAACTAGACCAATTATGTGCAACAGGTGGGATTGACAGTATCCTTCAATGCATTCTTAATCTCATGTCGTGTTATTAGTGACTTCGAAGGTCTTGCACCAGCCAGATATCTTCGCCACGGTGCCCAGCCGGAAGAATTTCCTGAAATACATGGCCTACCACAGTTAGAGCCTTATTGGGCTGCTGGATTTAGTTTTTCACGAGGTCATTTTAAATTGAGAGTTCCTTATGATGCATATCAACCTATGGTATTCCAAGTAAGTACAAAACCCTACACCTTGCCATATCCTTGTTGATCGAAAACTTTTATAAGGGTGAGGAAATCGCAATTGGTATTAGAGGCTTCACCTATGGATATGACTATTATGCACCTGAAAAGTCTGTTGTATTCCATGAATACGCTGTAAAGTCATCAAGAAGAAGGAAAGTTCCTATGTTTTGGTAAGAATTTTGTTGGGGAAACTATGTGATTCAAATTTATCACATATTTTAGGGAAAACAACAAGCATGCCGGTGAAGGTGTTAAATCGCTCAAGCGTGCCGTTTCAGTCATTCATATGGCGTCAGATATTGATGAACAAGCATGGGATCACCATGATATTGATCGTTATGGTCTTGGAAAAGGTATGAAATTGTAATCGTTGAAGATGAACTTAACAACTTTCACTTTTAGTCAGAACAACCGACCTGTTTTACAAGTTGTTTTTGATCAATGTTAAGGAGCGCAAAGCACGTCAATTATGTCCATTTGTCAAAACTGGTATTATGCACAATGCATTTCAAAAGTTTTTACGTCCTGATGGAGTCGGTATCGACTACAGCAACCTGATGGAGTATGATACCTTAAAGGTGTTGGAAGATTTCTTGGAAAGTCAACATCCTTACTGGATAGATCGATTGAATAAAACGATACAAAATCGAGATTCACAAGGCTTGCAAGAAGCTATTAACAATGCAGTTCGTGTTGGTTTAGATCGCAAGAATCCTCAATTGGTGGAGAAAGCACGGAGCGTTTTGAATGAACTCTCCTAAGCATTGTTTCATCGTCCGTTAGTGTGATTGTCCGTGGTTCCTGGAAATTTTCTAGAAAAGTCCAATCGGGATGCATTTTCATTGCACGTAGAAAACGCGATTTTTGTTTGATAAAAATGTTATGTTTTCATCCTTCAAACATCGAGATTTTAAATTGTCTCTTGAAGATTCGGCCGTTCACGCGAGCCACTCAATCAGCGATAACATCGCCCAGCTGGGCGGTCTCTGACACACCTCGGCGAAAGCCGCTGTATGGCGTATCGCTCTCAGCCAGCCAATCCCGTTGGACGCAAGGACAACCTTGGATTATCACAATTTATCCACTAATAACAATCCACATTAGCCAAAAATGTCAAAGGATCAAGGACCATCTGCTATGGGCTTCTTAGTCGACTTCGCTGCCGGAGGTATCTCCGGTGCTGTCGCCAAGACTGCCACTGCTCCTATCGAGCGTGTCAAGCTCATCATCCAAACCCAGGATGCTAACCCACTTATCAAGGAAGGAAAGGTCGCTCGTTACACTGGTATTGTCAACTGCTTCACCCGTGTCCGCGCTGAGCAGGGTATGGCTGCCTTCTGGCGTGGTAACTTCACCAACGTGATCCGTTACTTCCCAACCCAGGCCTTCAACTTCGCCTTCAAGGATCAGATCAAGGCCTTGTTCCCAAAGTACAGTTCCAAGACTGACTTCGGTATGTTCTTCTTGACCAACATGGCTTCTGGTGGTCTTGCTGGTGCTGGTTCCCTCTGCATCGTCTATCCATTGGACTATGCTCGTACCCGTCTTGCCTCCGATGTCGGCTCTGGCCAAAGATCCTTCAACGGTCTTGCTGACTGCTTGGTCAAGACCGCCAAGGGTCCATCTGGTGTCATGGGCTTGTATAACGGTTTCGGTGTCTCCGTCGCTGGTATCATCCCATACCGTGGTGTCTATTTCGGTATGTATGATTCCTTAGCTGGCATCAACCCATACAAGAAGGATACTGGTATTGTCGGACTTGCCTCCAAGTTCGCCATCGCCCAAGCCACCGCCATCACTGCTGGTTATGCTTCCTACCCATTCGATACCATCAGAAGAAGACTTCAAATGCAATCTGAGAAGCCAAAGAGTGAGTGGCACTACCAAGGTACCATGGACTGCTTCTACAAGATCTTGAGAGAGGAGGGTACTACTGCCATGTTCAAGGGTGCTGGAGCTAACGCTCTTCGTACTGTCGGCTCTGCCTTGGTCTTGGTCTTGTACGGTGAGATCAAGACCGCCCTTGGTTTCGAGGGTGGCGTTGGTGGTTCCGAATAAACTCAGAACCTTCAAAGTCCAATTTTGTAGTTAGAATTGTTTTGTGCACTAAAGACTAATTGTGGAAAAATATCTGTACTCGTTTTGTTATTTTCTTTATTTTCTACTTGCATTTCATACTTTCTCCATGTGCATTGCACTAGAACGAAAACTTTTAAGTGGTGATAGAAATTTTTACATCCAACAGGTTGAATGGTACTTAAAAAATAAAAGAGATTAAGAAACTACAATAGTTAAAAAATGTGGAAAGTCCACCATTGGACCCATCCATTCCTGCATATGAAGCATTGGAAATGAAAGAATACTCAAAAGCGTTAAACGTTTTGAACGTAATTGTCTCGACGATCAAAATCACTGTCGCCATCAAACACCTTAGCATATCCATAGATGTGGCGAGCAACTAAATAGAGGAGAAAGAATATGTCAAAAAATATTATGCAAATAATACAAATTAAATTACTTACTCTGTGCGGTGGAGCAAGGTAAGCACCAGAAAGCGATGCAGCATTCCAAAAATTCACCATTCGTACGAATATTCTCGCGACGAACAACAAAAAGACGGAAGAAAATGCTGAAGAACAGTGCAAAGAACAAGGGTAAGTAGCTAACCAAGCCTGAACCGAAAATCAACTGAAGGATGAATGAGAATAAATACACGGCTGACGTCATCCATAAAACGTTACGGAAAGTCATGTATCCCGTCTTTTCAGCCACTATTCAGTGGGGAGGAAAGGCACACAAATCAAATTAATAAGAATCCAGGAAACAATACAACTTACTTTGAGCAAAAATGTACATTCCATACAAGCAGCATGTGGAGCAATAGCACGACGGATACAAATTCTTAGGCCAATCACAAATACCATCCCCCCATTGCCCAACAGGCTTTTGGCGTCCACTGTTGTCAAACACACCAGAGCTTGAACCTGGAGTATATGCATAAGCAGCTGGTTGGCTTGAAGCATATACCACCGTTGGTTGAGATTGGACTGGAGATGCTTGTGGCTGAGCAAAGGTGGTTCCTGCTGGATAACCTGCATATGGAGTGGCAGAGGATGTTTGAGCGTAGTTGACGTTGTAGTCGCTCATTCTTCCTCAAGTCTTCGTCGAACTGTATACTGTATATGTACTATGTCTGGTAATACAATAAATGGAGGGATATAATAAGGTGCACCTAATTCATCTGGAATCGATGTTCTGCTGGGAACCGACCGTGATACCTCAAAAGCCTAAACACTCAAACGCGGGCATTCATCATTGTAGAGAGAGAAGCATGCTGCAGAATGCTATAAAAAATTGTATAGAACTGTATACCACATGCAGTCAGAAAACTGCATGGTTATGTTATGAAGGACAATGTCAAGTAACTCTGGTAAACGAAGCAGTGGGTTAGCTGGGGTTGATTACAATGCAGTTTCTGACAAGCCATTCGAAGACAAACGTTTTCAGCGCGAGAAGCAGACTGTCGTTGCTGCTCCTACTGGAACAATGAGTTCTACGTTCGATGCTTTTCAGCGTATGGCAGCGGGATTAGAAGGTCGCAAGATTGCAGACAAGATATCTGATCCCAATCGTCCGACTTGGGAGCAATATAAGAAAGAAAACGAGGACAAGCTGGACATGGTAGGGTCTGATGTTAGAAAGATGGTGGAATATCGTGCGGAATTAGATCGTGAACGTGAGAGGAAATTGAAACAATACCAGCAAAGTATCAATGGCAGTGATAAGAAGAGTGGTAGGAAAAGTAAAAGTAAGAGTAAAAAGAAGAAGCGTTCATCGCGATATAGTAGTGAAAGTGATGATGGAATTGATTCTGATATGAGCAATTCTGACTCAAGCAGTGAAAGTAGCAGCAAGAGTGGGAGTGACAGTGGAAGTGAGAGTGTTGTGGACGATATGAAGGATAATCGCAAGAGAAAGAGGGATGAAAATGATGACGAACGAATTGTCGATGTTAGTGAGGGCAATGAAGAAGGTGAGGATAAAAAGAGATTATCAGAAGACCGCCATCGCTCTTCAAAACATAGCAAAAAAAGCAAGAGGAAAGAATCGAAAAAGAAGAGCAAGAAACACAAACACAAAAAGAGCAGTAGCAGAAAATCCCATAAGAAATCAAAGAAAAGCAAACGAAGTGATAGCGAGGAAAGTAATAGTAGCGATTCGGATAGTGATTACGAAGGTGGTGGCTCTAGCAAGCGATTCAAAGAAGGCGGAGGTGGTACCATGCGTCTCAGTGAGTTCATGCGTGGTGGGGTCGATTCCGATTAGTGTGTTGTGGAGTAGTGTACGTAATAGTTCAATCTATAGGAGTTAGGGTTATCGATAAGAATATGATAGTTTCGAACTTTGTCAAGTTCATTACTTACGCAAGAAGTTTAGTTGTCAAATTTGTGAAGTCATTGTATATCGGAAGAGAAAAGACTTTGATTTTTGTTTGGTCGGGAAGTTAACTCGTTATTACAATAAAAACTCAAATCTTTATCAATCCTTATATTTTTCTAGGGAACGAAATTGCATTACAAAACTAATTATCAAAAGCCGGCACAGAATAATAGGCCAAAAGAAAAAACAGAATCGCTTCAATACATTCTTGGTTCTCTTTCTTCTGCTTGATAACATGATTGGATGAGATGTATAAATAATGATGATGTACCGAACTTGACTCGCTCTTAAAAACCTGAGAATTCTCTTCAAACCAATTTCATTACATAGTTCACAATAATAAACGATAAAAATACTGATGGGGGATCTTGTCAACATACAAAAAAGCACATGCATGACTTAAGTTCTTCTTTATTTTGCATGCGAATACATTTAATCAATATGATAGGAAGTTTCTCTATTTCTTTTCGTTTTCAAAGTAACGTAAAACATTAAGCTACACACTAGTTAATACAATATATTTTCAATCATTATTTTCTTTTTCTGAATTTTGTTGTCACATAAGGCAATAAACAAATTAGTACACTTCACTTCATTCCATAATTTAGGCACATCGATGTGCTTTCATACAAACAAACTCAATATTGATATGTTTTTCATAATAATGTAATAATATACGCGAAAAGTTTTAACGCGAATGAATGAAAGAGAAAGAAAGAAGAAGGGAACACAACACAAATACATTTTTTTGTTTCTGAATATCTGAATGCTTTACACAATACAAAATAATAAAAGAGGCATATAGTCTGAATGAATGAAACTAATAATCGTCGAAGTGAAAGAAGGATGAGTTCATTATACAGTTGCCAAACATTGGAAAGAAAGTCCAAAGGAGTTACAGAGATAGACAGGATAACTTTACATATGGCCAAGACGCTCGAAAACAGGAAGACGTCTGCCATAGTGGCAAGCATCCATTGAAGCATTGTTACCATACTTCTCATTGACAGTGCCAAGGAAATTATACCACATAGACATCTCACGACTGTAACTTGGGATCTGCTCTTCAGAAGGATCGTAGCACTTAGAGTTTGGCTCTTGGTAAGTCAATTCCATGGTTGGGAAAGCGAATATGTTGTCACTCTTGAAGGTTTGGGCAACAGATTTATTTAATTGTTGCTGTTGTTGTTCCCAAACACAAGATGGACTAGAGGATCTGACATTACCATAGCTGTCAACTTCACCATTGTTGCTACTGCACTCACTGTCTTTATCAGTGTGGCAAGAGGAGCATTCATCTTCTTCCAAACCATGAACAGACTGCAATTGTTGTTGTTGCTTAAGTTTGTTCAAGTTAGGTCTGTAAGTATGCAAGTGAGATTGCAACATGAATTCAGCTTGTTTGCGAATATGCTTTGGCAACTGAGCACGAGGATCATGCAAGAAAGTGCACTTTGGACCATAAGCACAGGTACCGGTGCAAATCAAGTTGAAGCATGGCAAGACTTGCTTCACCTTTAATGGTCTTGATTGAGTTTGAGCATGGTGTTGGGCACCAGTGACAGGCAAGCATCTTGGGATAGGAAGGCCATGGGCCAATTGTTGTTGTTGCATCTGTTGGAGCTGTTGCTGTTGTTGCAACATGATCAAGGCAGAAACACCTCTGCGCTCTCTTGGGACTTGAGCAGCATGGTGTTGAGATTGTTGAGGAAAGTAGTCTTCAGCAGCAGACTTGTAAAAGTTCATTCTAGAGAACATAAGGTCTTGGTTTTGGTTGTTATTGAAGGATCTGGTACTCATCATCTTGAAATTGGATAAACTTTAACGAATGAATGATAAAATAAACACGATATAATGTATGAAAGCTCTAAAAGAGTGAAGGATGCTTTGATTCGACAAAGGACAAAGAGAACAGTTTGTTATAAAGGTATAGCAGCAAATGTACGTACGAGGCAAGACAATGTTTTCAAAGAGGTACCGTTTGAATGATGGTAAACTTCTACAAAAACAATAAGTTTTGTTATTAATATTGTCAACGCTAACGTTGGTTGGTTTGGATTGTTTGTTTTGGATTGATTTATGATTTGTTTGCCAACCAAACGAAGTTATTTTTGACTATTCAACGCACTCAACGCATGAATTGCATCGTTCCGTAAAACGGCTCTCTCAAAACCGGAACTATTTGGGAGACTTAGGTGTTTAGAGGTAATATCTTGGAAGGTTGGGTTGAAAATTTGCGGGGATGCGCTGGAGTATACAGAACGTTCTTGATAAACACTTTGTTCTGCGTCCTGACTTTCGGGAATTATTAACTTTTTGGTATTTTCGACAGTTGAACCACGCGTTTCGAATTTCTTGCCGTTCCTATTGAGTAGGAAATCAGATTGTAATAAAATTTTTGGGGGTGGTTTCTCTCACTTCACCTTTTTAGCTCCTCATTTTCAATATTCTCTAGAGGCTGTACATACTTTGAGGCGTATCCTTATCGTTCACTTTAGATAATTTGATTGTACTTTGATCATACCATGGCTTCTGTAATGTTATTCCCTTCTCATCATCAACCTGCTGGTCACTTTCAAGCTCAGATGTCAAGCAATAATCAACACCCTACTCACCCTTACTCAAATCAATATCCTTCTCAACGACCTTTCCCTGCACCGGCTTGGGGTCAGCCTAAACCTTCACAGGATTTTATGTACTCCGCCCCTATTCCTGCGGCCCTACCTTCTCAAAGATACGTCCCACAAATGCCAATGACCTCTGTGGATGTTCAATCTGTCATCCAAGGTTTATCCAGAGCAGCAAAGGATGCAATTTTGAAATATCAACCTCATGTGCAAGTTCAACAAGACGATGAAAGAGTTCTACTTGCTCTTCAACATCAACTGAAGGCCCAACAACATCTTGCCCCTGTTTCTCCTGTGAATATTGTCCACAAGAAGAAAGCCCACACCAAGGAAGTCTTGCCTTGCTTTAACATGATCTGTACCGGCACTTGTGCTTATGGTATGAAATGTACCTTTTTACACGATCCGCGCGCCCAATTGCCAAAGCACTGCCGCAAACATGCCGAGTTCCTTCTCCAGTCTCATTTGCACACATTCAGACCTTATGGTCACAGTAACAAGGATGGTTCTAAGAATAAGAAGCAATCCAAAGATGATGATGAAGCCCTCTTTTCTGGCACTGACAGTGAATGTGGTAGTGTCACCAGTGGCAGTTGTGCCAGTAACAGCAATGATGCCATTAAAACTGCGTCCGCCCCTTTCTACAGCAAGTCTCAAGGATTTAAGCGTGACGATATCTTTGACTTCCCAGTCATTGAGCTTCCTCATCAAGATTCCAACTCTAAATGCTATGATCCTTCCGAGACTTCCGAAGGTCCTATGCCTAATCTTGGGACGAGTGAGTATTGGCGTGAGCTTTCTATGTGGTACCACCTTTTAGCTGCAGTTAATGCTGAAAAGGTTGGTTTGGAGCGTATTCCCATGATTCCACACGCTCATGTCAACAAGAATGCTTCCAGATTGCCAGTCTTTCAGTTGCTATCTTATGGCAAAGAAATTGAGCAAGGAAGTTTTTAAATTAATACAAAGCAGCGAATGCTAATGGCATAACTATTTTTGTTACCATTATGTCATTCTGAGCGAACACCCTCTTTCCAAACATCTCTCTCCTCTCCTCCCTTAAATGTAATGATGAGATAAAACGGTAATCGTAACGTTGAAAATTGTAATGGAACTTATCCTCCTCCCTTTCTGTTTGAATTGAAATGCACGAATTTTTTCTTCTTTTGTTTTTTTACTTAAATTTGTTTTTATCGTTAAGTTGAGAAGAGAAAATTTTTGGTGCATATCAAGAATTAAATTATTATACTTACGTTTACTTATAAGATACCTACACTCACCTACATGTATTCGTCTCTGTATTTTGTAATTTTTGTGTTGTTTTTTTTCGATTATTATTAAAGACCCTAAACGTGCGTTTATCAATATTTGTATGTTATATTTCATTCACATGTTTATTTTTTAGCTTGATTATTCATCCATGGATTTAAAACGCATTCTCTCACTCTCTCGTGCTTACTCTGGTTTGTTTGGTGGAATCATTGTCATTCAAAGAATAACCTAACTTCAATATGTGATTTCTGATATCTTATTGAAGGAAAGGGATTTTGTGATTATTAATATGATGGTTGAATGGTATAGTTATTGTGATGATGATAATGATTATTGTTGTTTATGAATTATATAGGAGT
>JACCEA011103161.1_pt1 | contig 11557 bp, 9 predicted proteins | sample 7449851 | NCBI WGS metagenome assembly JACCEA01 (sample SAMN15323453, study PRJNA562643) | freshwater metagenome | isolation source: river surface water | place: USA:Blue River Watershed | collected 2017-08-18 | reverse complement strand
CAGCTTTCAGATCAAAGAATCCGCCAAAACCGCCTAAATCTGCGTCTGCACCGGGGCGACGAGTGGATTTGGCAAGCGGCGCAATGGCGCGCACCAAGGCGTTGCCAGCGGCAATAGAGACACCGGCTTTGGCATAGGTATAGGGTTCGGCGGAGGTGTTTTTGGTGTCCATTTTCTGGCTGCTAGCGTTATCGCACTTGGAATTCCACGCCCAACTCGTCAAAAGGCGCGCGTGACACGATCTTTGGGCTCTATTCGCTGGCTAGCTATGGCCGTTGCACTTGCGTGTGGTGCACTGGCTGTGGGCGTTTATGCCCAGTTGGAAGGCAATGATCGGGGAGTCGCCCCCATTGATAGTGCCAGCAATTTTGAAGTGTCGGGTATTTCAGTCGATGTGGCCGCCCGCACGGCAGATATGGCGCGCACGCGCGGTTGGCGTGAGGCGCAGCGCCTTGGCTGGAAAAAGCTATGGGAACAAACTCATGGGACGGCCGCCCCGGGTCTGACAGATACTGAACTTGATTCGATGGTCTCAGGCATTGTGGTTGAGGATGAGCAAATTGGCCCCAACCGCTACATTGCACGCTTGGGCATTTTGTTTGATCGGGTCCGCACAGGTTCAGTCTTGGGTGTTGCAGGGCAGGGCCAACGATCAGCTCCGCTGCTGGTTATTCCCGTGCAAATTAGTGGCGGTGTCGCGCAAAGCTTTGAAATGCGGACCGATTGGCAAAAAGCATGGGCACGATATCGCACGTCTGATAGCGTGATTGATTATGTCCGGCCCACTGGCAATGGCGCTGATCCTTTACTGTTAACAGCGGCGCAAACCACACGGCCCGGACGGCGTTGGTGGCGTATGCTGCTTGATCAATATGGCGCTGCTGATGTTGTCGTGCCGCAGGTGCGGCTCCAGCGTGTCTATCCGGGTGGACCAATTATTGGGCATTTTTCGGCCTTTTTTGGTCCGGATAAAAAGCCCTTGGGCAATGTAACGCTGCGCGTCAGTTCGGCGGCGGGCCTGCCCAAATTGCTCGACGCGGGCGTGAAACGACTTGATGCCATTTATGCGGCAGCACTCGCCCGCGGTGTTTTGCGGCCTGACACGTCTTTGGTCATTGAACAACCTGTTGAAAACGAAGCCTTGGAAGATGTCGCGGCAACAGACGATGCCGCAATCACAAGCGACGGCATGGGCACAGAGCAAGGGGGCGCGTCTGCCGTCCAGAGCCGCAACTTCCTTGTTCAGTTTGACTCGCCAGATGTTGGCAGCGTGCCTGCAGCAGAGTCTGCGGTGCGCAGTATTGCGGGCGTGCGGGCGGCCAGCACCACCAGCCTTGCGCTTGGCGGTGTCTCGGTGATGCGTGTGACCTTTGATGGCGATGCAGAGTCGCTCCGTGCCGCACTTGCAGCGCGCGGCTATCGTGTCAGTCTGTCTGGTGACACGCTGCGCATCCGGCGATAATCCAGCATTATGAACCAGTTTGGATTGCCATTTGATTGGCCGGCGGAAGAAGAAACGACGGACTTCATTGTAACAGAGGCAAATCAGGCGGCTGTCCGCCATCTGGAAAGCCCCGGCAGCTGGCCAGTGCGCGTGGCCCTGCTGACGGGCCCTCGAAAATCAGGCAAAAGCCTATTGGGCCGTATTTTTGCAGCGAGAACGCAGGCGCAGGTCATTGACGATGCAGACCAGCGGCCTGAGGATATGGTGTTTCACGCTTGGAATTCCGCGCAAGAAAGCCGCACGCCCTTGTTGCTGATTGCCGAGAATGCGCCGCCGATCTGGGCCGTTCGATTGCCTGATTTGCGGTCTCGGCTGCAAGCAACGCCTGTGCTGACCATTTCTGCGCCAGATGTTCCCTTGGCCGAGGCTTTGCTTGTCAAATTGCTGGCGAAGCGTGGATTGGCGCTCATGGCGGATAGCGCAGCCTATGCCGCGGCGCGGTTGGAACGCAGCTATATTGCCCTTGAGCGGGCCGCAGATGCCATTGATGCCGCGTCTTTGTCACAAAAGCGGGCCATAACCCTTCCTCTCGTGCGTCATGCTCTTGAATCGGCGCATTTGATTGACAGTCAGGGGGGAAGGCGTGAACACTCAGGGGATGAAGCCGAAATCGACTGAGACATGGCAGGAGCCCATTGGCGCGAACGGGCAGGAGCGACGGTTTTTCAATCGTGAGCTAAGCTGGCTGCAGTTCAATTGGCGAGTGTTGGAAGAAGCCCGCAATCCGGCCCATCCTTTGCTAGAGCGGCTTCGCTTCTTATCCATTTCGGGCAGCAACCTTGATGAATTTTACATGGTGCGTGTGGCAGGCCTGCGCGGCCAAATGGTGCAGGGGATTGACCAGCGATCTATTGATGGCCTGACTCCGGCCCAGCAAATGGCCGCAATTGAAGCCGAAGCTGCCGCGTTGATGCGCGAGCAACAGGCACAATGGCGTCATCTGCGCGGGCTGCTGGCCGAGGCAGGCATTCAAGTTTTAGATCAGGACGCGCTGGCACATTTAGAAGACCCTGACTTGCTCCGCTATTTCAGCGATCAGATTTTTCCAGTGCTCACCCCACAGGCGCTAGACCCGGCTCATCCTTTTCCGTTCATTCCCAATCAAGGGATAAGTTTGGTTTTTGATTTGCGCCGCTTGGCGGATGGGGAAACCGTGCGCGAATTGGTGATGATACCCGCTTCTGTTCCGCGTTTTGTGCGTTTGGCGGGCGGGCAGGCCCGCTATATTGCCATTGAAACTGTGATCCGCCATTTTTCTGACCGGCTTTTTCCGGGCTTTGAGCGGCGAGGCTCAGGGGCTTTTCGCATCATTCGCGATAGCGATATTGAAATTGAGGAAGAGGCCGAGGATCTGGTGCGCTATTTCCGCAGCGCCATTAAGCGGCGGCGACGCGGGCGTGTTATCCGGCTGAAAGTAGAAGCGGGTATGCCCGAGGAATTGGCCCAGCTGGTCCGCCGGGAATTGGGCGGTGATCAGGCATTTGTGGCGGAAACAGATGGCTTTCTTGGGATGGGGGATTTGAGCCAACTGGTCGATGAAGACCGGCCAGACCTGAAATTCCCGCCTTATGCTGCGCGTTTCCCAGAACGTATTCGGGAACATGATGGGGATTGTTTTGCCGCCATTCGGCAAAAGGACATCATCGTTCACCATCCTTATGAAACATTTGATGTTGTTCTCGCCTTTCTTAACCAGGCAGCGGCTGACCCGGATGTGGTGGCCATCAAGCAAACTCTGTATCGCGCAGGCAAGCAATCCGCTGTTATTCGGGCGCTGTGTGATGCGGCGGAGGCTGGCAAGTCTGTCACTGCAGTGGTGGAGCTAAAGGCCCGCTTTGATGAGGAGCAGAACCTGCATTGGGCCTCGCAGTTGGAACGCTCAGGCGTCCAAGTTGTCTACGGCTTTATTGACTGGAAGACCCACGCCAAAATTTCCATGGTTATTCGGCGCGAGGCAAAAGGTGTGCGGACCTATTGCCACTTTGGGACGGGCAATTACCACCCAGTAACGGCACGGATTTACACTGACCTCAGCTTCTTCACTGCAGACCCGCGTATTGGACGCGATGCGGCCCAGTTGTTCAATTACATTACCGGCTATGTCGAGCCGAGTAAGCTTGAAGTGTTAAGCATGAGCCCGCGGGATTTGCGCAATGACTTAATGGCGCTGATTGATGATGAAATTGCCCATGTGCGTGCTGGCCGCCCTGGCGTCATTTGGGCGAAGATGAACAGCTTAGTAGACCCTGCCATTATTGAAAAACTTTACGAAGCAAGTGGTGCTGGCGTTCAAATTGACTTGGTCATTCGAGGAATATGCTGCTTGCGGCCTGGTGTGCCCGGTATGTCCGAAACAATTCGCGTAAAATCAGTTGTCGGACGATTTTTGGAGCACAGCCGCATTTGGTGCTTTGGCAATGGCGCAGACTTGCCCAATCGCAAGGCACGCGTCTTCATTTCCTCAGCGGATTGGATGCAGCGCAATTTTGACCGGCGGGTGGAATATGCGCTGCCAATTGAAAATCTTACGGTCCATGACCAAGTGCTCGATCAAGTGATGGTCGCCAACCTGATTGACAATGAACAAAGCTGGACCTTGCAGCCGGATGGCAGCTATGTGCGGGTTCAACCCGGTGATAAGCCCTTTAACTTGCATAGATATTTTATGACCAATCCATCCTTGTCTGGTCGTGGACAGGCATTGGCCTCGAGTGACGGGGTGCCGAAGCTCAGCCTGAATAGGTCGGCATGAGCATTAAGCGGCGCGCCGCCATTATTGATATTGGGTCAAATTCAGTTCGGCTGGTTGTCTATGGCGGCCCGGCGCGCGCGCCCTTTGCGCTGTACAATGAAAAGCTGCTGGCTGGGCTTGGTAAGGGCTTGGATCAGGGCGGAGCGCTGTCTGAGCGCGCCATGATGGCATCGCGGCAGGCTCTGGCCCGGTTCCGGCATCTGCTGGATATGATGGGCGTTACCGATGTGCAGGTGGTTGCAACCGCTGCTGTGCGTGAAGCCAGCAACGGTTCGGTATTTTTGCAATCTGTTTCAGATTTGGGGTTCTCGCCCCGGGTTTTAAGTGGCGAGGAAGAGGCCATGGCAGCAGGCTATGGCGTTATTTCAACGATTGCGGATGCAGATGGCATTGCGGGGGATCTGGGCGGAGGCAGCCTAGAGCTTGTGCGTATTCGTGCGGGCGAGGTGCTGGGCAAACTCTCATTGCCGCTGGGGTCGCTGAAGATACCCGCGCTGCGCCAATTGGGGCCAAATGGGCTGAGCCGCGCTCTGGCGCAAATGGTGAAGGGGCACGAGGCTTGGTTGCGGGAAGGTGAGGGGCGGCCGTTTTATATGGTGGGCGGCAGTTGGCGGACTTTGGCGCGCCTGCATATGCACAAAACTGGCTATCCATTGCCCATCCTCTCCAGCTATGAGATGGCATCACATCAGGCGTCTCGTTTAATGCGGATGACTGCGCAGATTGATAAATCTATTGCCAAGGAAATTCCCTCTATTTCAGCCTCCCGCGTGGGTGGATTAAATGACTCAGTCGCACTTTTGGCAGCACTTGTCCGCCTGATTAGGCCTGCACGCTTGGTTACCTGCGCCAATGGCCTGCGCGAAGGTTTACTGTTCCAGCGCCTCTCAAAATCTGAACGGGCGATGGACCCCTTGTTAGAAGAAGCGCGTGCCGAAGGCGCGCGGCTGGGGCGTTTTCAAGAACATGGGCGCGTCATTCACACATGGATCCAGCCCTTGTTTACAGAAGAGGCAGTGGCAGATGCGCGGGTGCGCCATGCGGCTTGCTTGCTGGGCGATGTGGCATGGCAAGCCAACCCAGAATTTCGGGCAGAACGCGGGGTTGACCTTGCGTTGCATGGCGGCTGGACGGGGGCCTCACATCGCGACCGCGCCTTACTGGCCATGGCACTCCACGCCAGTTTTGGGGGTGGAGAAGATATTCCCAAGCCAATTCTTGAGCTGATTTCGCCAGAAGATCGGGCCATGGCGAAAAGCTGGGGGCTTGCCATTCGCCTTGCGCAACGCCTGAGTGGCGGAACGGCGGAGGCGCTCCAGCATAGTCAATTGGTGCGGCAGGCGGATAAGCTGGTGCTGGCGATTGCGCCATCACACGCCGTTTTGGCGAGCGATCAGGTGCAGCGCAGATTAAAATCTTTAGCGGGCCATTTGGGCGCGCGGTTTGCCGTTGAGATAAAGGATTTGGCCTAGGCCGCTTCAGGGCTGTCTTCGATCCGAGTGATCTTCAACCGCCCATTGACCACAGCAAAGGCCAGACGGCCCTCCACAAGGTCAAGCGCGTCTCGCCCAAATTGTTCAAATCTCCAGCTCTCGAGAACCGCTAGGCCAGATTTTTGACCAGCGGCCAGCATATCAAGCTCATCAGAACGGGCGAGCAAGCGGGGGGCGACATCAATATCGCGCGCGCGGATTTTGAGGAGGAGCTTCAAAAGGTCAGCGACCAAAGCACCTTCTTTGCCAAGACCGGGCTTGCGATCATCGCGGCTGGGCATTTCCTCTGCGCTGAGAGGCTTTGCCGCAGCAATGGCATCCATTAGTCGGCCGCCAATATCATTTCCGGCCCATGAGGCTGAAAGACCACGCACGCGAGACAAATCTTGTTGGTGGCGCGGCGGATGCATAGCGACATCGGCTAAGGTTTCATCCTTCATAATTCGTCCACGGGGGATGTTTTTGCCCCGCGCTTCCACTTCGCGCCACGCGGCCAAGGCTTTGAGGCGGCCCAACACTTCTGGCTTGCGGCTTGAAACTTTTACGCGCTTCCACGCAGTTTGGGGGTCAGTCACATAGTTGGACGGATCCGCAATGCGCTCCATCTCATCATTGAGCCAAACGCCACGGCCAGTCTTACGCAGCTTTTCCAACATTTGCGGAAAAATGGCTGCCAGATGGGTGACATCACCAATGGCATAATCAATTTGCCGCTGATCCAAGGGGCGGCGGGCCCAATCTGTAAATCGGGCGCCTTTATCGAGCTGGATGCCCAGCCAGCTATCGACGAGGTTGGAATACCCCACTTGCTCGCCTTGACCCAGAGCCATGGCCGCAATTTGCGTATCAAACATCGGGTGCGGGGTCTTGCCCGTTAAGTTGCAGATAATTTCAATATCTTGACCGCCAGCATGGACGACTTTCAGCACATCTTCATTGTCAGTCAACAGATCGAGAAGGGGCTTTAGGTCCAGTCCATCCGCTTTGGGATCAATGGCAGCAGCATCCTGTTCATCTGCGACCTGGATCAAGCATAAGTCGGGCCAATAGGTGTTTTCGCGCATGAATTCTGTATCCACCGCGATGAATGGCGATTGCGCCCAGCGCGCGCATAGCTGAGCCAGAGCTTCAGTCGTTGTCACAAGATCGTGAATCTTCATGAAGCAAGCGCCTAGCCGGGTTGTGCGGCGAGCGCCAGTCCGCGCATTGAAATTGGCGGAAAAGCGCGTTTGCGACAAAGGGGTTTTAACATGAGTTGGGCCGAGCAACCCTTTGGCACGCGAGAGGTTAGCTGTGTGCATCCAACATCGGATGCTGTTTTGTAACGGCAGTATGGAGTAGGTGACGTGGCGAATAATCTAAACAATCAAGGCGGTGGGGCTTCAAACCGCGGATTTGCCTCGATGGATAAGAACCGTCAGCGCGAAATCGCAAGCGAAGGGGGCAAGGCCTCAAGCGGCAATTTTGCACATGACCGTGAACGTGCCTCAGAAGCGGGTCGCAAGGGCGGTCAGGCCAGCCATGGCAGTGGCGGCAATAAGACCAAAGGCTAAGCACGAAAACGAGGAAAAGGGGAGCTTCGGTTCCCCTTTTTCTTGACAAATCGCGCCTGCAACCGTCTAGGCGCGTCATGCATATTTATCGTTCGCACAATTGCGCCCAGCTGCGCAAATCCGATGTAGGCTCAACTGTCCGTCTTTCGGGCTGGATTCACCGTAAGCGCGACCATGGCAATTTGCTGTTTGTCGACCTGCGCGACCATTATGGCCTGACGCAGATTGTTACGGATGTCGATTCTGAAGCCTTTAAGGTTTTGGAAAAGATGCGTGCTGAGTCCGTCGTAACAATTACGGGCGAGGTCGTGGCGCGTGCGGCGGAAACAGTGAACGCCAATTTGCCCACGGGTGAAATTGAAGTGCGCGCCCGCGACGTTTCTGTCCAGTCGGCAGCGCAGGAATTGCCGATGCCAGTCTTTGGCGATGCGGAATATCCTGAAGATATTCGGCTGCGCTATCGCTTCCTCGATTTGCGCCGTGAACGGTTGCACAACAATATCGTTCTGCGCTCGCAGGTGATTTCCTCCATTCGCCAGCGCATGATTGGGCAGGGCTTTACCGAGTTTCAGACGCCAATCCTGACGGCCTCTTCGCCTGAAGGCGCGCGGGATTATCTGGTGCCGAGCCGCGTTCATCCGGGTAAATTCTATGCGCTGCCGCAAGCACCACAGATGTTTAAGCAGCTGCTGATGGTCGCAGGCTTTGACCGTTATTTCCAGATTGCGCCGTGCTTCCGCGATGAAGATGCGCGTGCAGATCGGTCGCCGGGTGAGTTTTACCAGCTCGATTTTGAAATGAGCTTTGTGACGCAAGATGATGTGTTCAACGCCATTGAACCCGTTCTGCACGGCGTGTTTGAAGAATTTGCCAGTGGCCGTCGCGTCAGTGCCGCGCCTTTCCCGCGCATTCCTTATCGTGAAGCCATGCTGAAATATGGCAGCGACAAGCCTGATCTGCGTAACCCGTTGATCATTACGGATGTGACGCAGCATTTCACCAATTCAGGCTTTGGCCTATTTGAACGGATTGTTGAAGGCGGTGGTGTCGTCCGTGCGATTCCGGCGCCGAATACGGCAGATAAGAGCCGGAAATTCTTTGATGATATGAATGATTGGGCGCGTAGTGAGGGCCATGCTGGCCTTGGCTATGTCACGCGTAAGGGTGGCGAGTTTGGCGGCCCAATTGCCAAAAACCATGGCGAAGAAGGCATGGCGGCCATTTATGACGCGCTGGGCCTTGGCCCGGATGATGGCTTGTTCTTTGCAGCTGGCAAGGAAGGCCAGGCAGCGAAGCTGGCGGGCGCCGCCCGGACACGTGTTGCGGAACAATTGGGTTTGATTGATCCCAATTGCTTTGAATTCTGCTGGATCGTTGACTTCCCGATGTTCGAATATGATGAGGACGCGAAGAAGGTCGACTTCTCCCACAATCCTTTCTCGATGCCGCAGGGCGAGCTGGAAGCGCTGGAAACCAAGGATCCCTTGGACATTTTGGCCTATCAGTATGACATCGTCTGCAATGGCGTGGAATTGTCGTCGGGCGCAATCCGCAACCATCGCCCAGAGATTATGTACAAGGCGTTTGAAATTGCCGGCTATTCCAAGGAAGATGTCGACACCAATTTCGCTGGCATGATCAATGCGTTTAAATTTGGCGCACCGCCGCACGGTGGCTCGGCTCCGGGAATTGATCGGATCGTGATGCTGCTGGCGGATGAACCCAATATCCGCGAAGTTATTGTGTTCCCGATGAACCAAAAGGCCGAAGACTTGATGATGGGGGCCCCAGGTCCGGTGACGGCCAAGCAGCTGCGCGAGTTGAATATCCGCGTGGTGGAACAGCCAAAGAGCTAATCTGACTTAAATCGTCCCGATACAGGGCAGGCAGGGCGGTTATTCCGCCTTGCTTGCGCGCCTGTGCGCCTTTTAGGCTGGCTGCATGTCAGTGGATCTTAGCCAGTTTGAGTCCGGCCATCGCTATGCTGGCGATTATGAGGCGGATTTAAAGCAGCTTCAGCGGCGGCTGGAGAGGATTCAGGCAGCCTATATTCTCAATGGCGGTCGGGCGATGATTGCCGTTGAAGGATGGGACGCGTCAGGCAAAGGCGGGGTCATTCGGCGGCTGACAGCGTGTTGGGATGCCCGTTGGTTTGATGTTTGGCCGATTAGCGCTCCGAAAGCTGAGGAAGCAGACCGCCATTTTCTATGGCGCTTTTGGCAGCGTGTGCCGGCGCGGGGAACCATTAGTGTGTTTGACCGGAGCTGGTACGGCCGTGTTCTGGTAGAGCGTGTTGAAGCCTTGTGCAGCGACGCGGATTGGCAGCGCGCCTATGATGCGATTAACGAGTTTGAGGCCCAGCAACGCGATATGGGGACAACGCTCATCAAAATTTTTATGCATGTGACGGCAGATGAGCAGGACAAGCGGCTGAAGGCGCGCTTGGATGATCCGTGGAAGCGTTGGAAAACAGGGCCGGAAGACTATCGCAATCGGGCGCGTCGCTTGGAGTATTTGAAAGCCTATGGCGATATGTTTGCCCAGTGCAATACGCGCTGGGCACCGTGGACCATTATTGATGGAAATCATAAAAAGGCCGCTCGAATGGCCGTTTTGCAAGCTGTTGCCGACCAACTTGAACACGGCATTGATATGCGTCCACCGCCCTTGGATCCTGAATTAGCGCATTTGGCGGAATTGGCCTTTGGCCCGCGTTTGGCCCCTTAAAGGTCAGGATAGGAAATCTCGAGAACTTCATAATCTATGGCACCTGCGGGCAGCGTTAGGCGACGAACATCGCCCAGCCGTGCCCCGCGCACCGCGCGGGCAATGGGGGAATTCCAGCCGACACGCCCGTGTGCAGCATCAGCCTCATCATCGCCGACAAGCGTAATGACGCGGTGATTATCCTCTTCATCGGCCAAGGTGACTGTTGCCCCAAACAGGATGACTGACTTGTCTGGCTGAAGAGCAGGGTTGACGACACGGGCGGCCTTTATCCTTTTGGACAGCCAGCCCAATTCCCGGTCTATCTCGCGCAGGCGCTTTTTGCCGTAAATATAATCCCCATTTTCTGATCGGTCGCCATTGCCCGCGGCCCAAGAGACGGTTTCAACCAGTTTCGGGCGTTCTTCGGCAAACAAGGCATGATACCGCGCCTTAAGATCTGCAAAGCCTTGCGGGGTGATGTAATTGGGCTTGTCCACTTAGCCGGGATAACGTTTGCCGAGATAGGTGGAAAGGGGTGTGTTGCTGCGCACATTGGCCTTTGCTGGGTTTAGCGCATCATAGACAACAGCATTTTCGAGCACGCGTTGTACATAATTGCGAGTCTCAGAAAAGGGGATGGCTTCAATCCACTCTAACACATCGCGATCTTGCCGTGGGTCGCCCAAGGTCCGCAGCCAACGATTCACATTGCCTGGGCCTGCATTATATGCGGCCACGGCCAGCACATAAGATCCGCCATAAGCCGTCATGAGCCGTGAAAAATAGGTGGCCCCCAGCGCGATGTTATAGGCTGGTTCGTTCAATCTATTCTCAGAATAGGTCAGGCCCGCCCGCGGCGCGGTTGCACGGGCTGTGGCGGGCATAAGTTGCATCAACCCACGCGCACCAACCCGGCTGATAGCGGCGCGATCAAACTGGCTTTCTTGGCGGGCAATTGCGTGAATAATGCTCCAGCTGGGCATATGTTCTGGCGGGACCTCAATTAATGGAAAGGCCGTTTTCATATAGCCGGAAAGTCCTGAATTGCGGGCGTTCCGACCAACCAGAACGTTTAAATCGGGTCGGCCTGCTTGGGTCGCCAAGTCTGCTGCCAGAATATGGTCTGCATCCGTGCTAACAGCATTTGCGATACTGCGCACAAAAAGGCTTTGTTCATTCCAATTGCCCGCCCGGCCAAGGGCCAACATTGCCCGCACCACACTGCGGTTCAAGAATTTGCTCCGCTCTTGCGGGGTAATGGGTACGTCAATGGCATCATGCGTGACATCGGGCAAACGGCCTAGGCGTTCAGAGGCAAGCTGCCCGTGAAATTGATCGCTAAAGCGGGCGGCATTTTCAAAAGCCTTTTGCACTGCCGCGGCATTCCCCGCGACAAGCTGCGCCCGGCCCGCCCAATACCAGCCGCGTGCTTGGGTTTGAGGCGATTTCGCAGCACCGGCATAAAGAGTGAACATGGCAGCTGCCTTTGCCGGCTCGTTAAGCCGGTTAAGAGCTGCCGTCGCTGCCAACCAAGTCAGATCAGTAT
>JACCEA010140423.1_pt1 | contig 11557 bp, 11 predicted proteins | sample 7449851 | NCBI WGS metagenome assembly JACCEA01 (sample SAMN15323453, study PRJNA562643) | freshwater metagenome | isolation source: river surface water | place: USA:Blue River Watershed | collected 2017-08-18 | reverse complement strand
GAGGCAGAAATTGTCCGCAAAGAATTACAAGCGGAAATTGATAAACTACAACAATTGATCCAAAAGGCAAAATTACAAGATGCCATGGACTGGCGGGAAGATCGAACTACTCATTCCCATAGCAAAGTTCCAAGTAGCTACGATTTGGTCAGAAGTGACCATCCATCTAAGGTCAATGAACTAGCAGGTTTTTTGTCAGGGTCGATTGCGGAGATAGCCACACTACAATGGCCATTGATATTTGGTGAAGCCTGTATATTAGACCCAGAAAATGGAATCAGTAGGGGTTCTATTGTTGCTGATACTTCTTGTGAAATATTAATGTTACACAAAGTTCAAATCCAAACGTTTCCCGTGGATGCAGATTTTTTGGATCGGGTTCGAGGTAAGGACGGCAAATGGGCTGCAATCATAAACAGTGATTAACCGATTGATGTTTTAGGAAAGGCAATCGCATATCCACCAGATCCTGATCTAGTGGTTGATTTATACAAAGACATCGAGTGGAAGCACTACAAGGAGGAGATGATGCAAAGCATATCTACAAATCGTTGGCCAAAGAAGTTTGACAGTCATGAACCATTTACCATTTAATCAATCCATGCACAGCCATGATTGATACATAATAAGATTATAAGACAAATCGCTACATCCCTCAACTCAATATGTAATAATATCTTGTTCTCCCAGATCTCTTGTCAAGACAAAAACAGAGCAGAGACCTTCAATTTTATGTAGGAGCGGCTGCTGCACTCTGCATCTGCCGCTGCGCGCTGCTGTGCTGGCGCTGCGCCTCTATTTGGTATTCATTTTTTTACTTTTTTTGCTATACTATAACTATAAAAGGCTTATACAAAAAGAGTATACCCCAAAAGTATACTTCTGTATGGTACATGGTAGTGTGTAAGCGATATTGTATTGATTAGTGCAAAGAAGATCGTTATTGTCATACAGTGTAAATAGAGTTCCGAATATGAAGTCAAGGAGGAGAAGTAACTCCCTCACCGAATGCTCGCCTTTTCAAGGAATATTTAGATCTAGAAGTCACAGCCAGGGTGATTTACAAGAAGGAAACCCACTCCCTTCTAAAGCTTTTGTGGAGCCAACGATTTGTGGATCTGACACTCCGATGATTTATGGTAAACGTGTTTTTCATGGAGAAGGTCTATATGAGGTGCCGGTTGTTTGAGTTTTAAATCTAATCCTATCATCATAATGAATACTTAAATATCCAGGGTTTCTTGACATTTGATGGTTTGAGAGTAGGACAAGGTTGTATGAAAGGCTACGATGTTACTCCAAGTTCCAACTTCAAGGCCTTTCCAAGAGCTGGAAGCAGAAAACATATGAAATATGAGTACGAAGGAACTTGGGAAAAAGACATGCCACATGGATTTGGGGTCTACAAGAATTTCGAATCTGGAGATAGATACGAAGGGAGCTTCAAAGATGGGAAGCGGGACGGTTTAGGTGTGTTTTTATGGGGAAATGGGGACAAATATACTGGAAGTTTTGAGAATGGTTAGTAGTAATTGTAAAAAAACCACAATATGGAATAAGTCGCTACTTCATATATCTTTGTTTAGGGATGATGCATGGTCTTGGTCGCTTTGAGTGGTTTCATGGTGACGTATATCACGGAATGTGGAGTGAGGTGTGCATATATTTAAAATTGGGACAGCTTTTGCTGATGACTTTGATTGATGGTCATGATTACTGTAGGGAAAAGTGATGGGTGATGGTTTCATGCTGGGAGCTGATGGAAGTCAGTCAGAAGGGGGGTTTCAAGATGGGTTGCTTCATGGTTGGGCCAAGAAGGTTCGTTTTTTATAATTTCGGGATGTTTATGCATGATCGTACATTCTATTTGTTGAATTTACAGATTTGGAGACAAGGAGATATCTACTTTGGATATTTCCACCAAGATTTAATGAACAACTACGGAACTTATCAGTGGAAGGATGGTCATCGTTACGAAGGTACTTGGAAAGGAAATAAATTCCATGGAATAGGACACTATTTCACTGTTTCGAAAATCTTGCCAAATTCCTTGGAGTATGCAACCTTCTAGTAAGTCATATCTACTAATAGATGCAATACGACTCATATCATCTCAAAATCAGTGGTGATTATAAAGTTGGCTTTCAGTGCGGATTGGGTCATGTTGAAATTCAAGATTCTGGTAGTGCATATGCAGGAGAAGTTTTGGAACGGATAGAAAAATCAGATCAGATGAATAATGATAAACACAGGACAGTATGGGGACTCATTTTTTACGAGAATGGAGTTACTTATGAAGGTGAATGCATGGATTGCATCAGGGGTGGTTATGTGAGTTTCGCGTTAAAAGGAGAAATTTCCTATTATTGATGTTTACAAAATCAGGGTGTATTAACGTACAACAAGATTACTGCATTCGCCGAAGAGCTATTTCTGGTCGACGAAATTGTTGAAGAGGATTTTAACGAACTTTCAAATTCATTTGAAGAAGAGTATTTGTCAGTGACTTCTAAGACACCTTTGGATATTATTTCCTTGGCCCGTGAACTTGAATTGGAAGAGGTACTTGTAGATGTTGGTGGACGGTATTGTGGATATTTCAAAAATGACATTCCTCACGGAGAAGGTGTGTTTGAACTCTGCAATGGCCAACGGATCGATGTTAAGTATAACTTTGGAAGTTTGGTGATATAATTTATCATCCCAAAAAGGAGAGGTATCCCAAGGATGACGATGACTAATGATCAGACTTTCTTCTTGATACTTTTTCAAGGTGAATCGCTGGAATCTGGAGTTGGGCGGCTCGAAAACTTTCAGCAACGTCTTTTGTTGTTCCCCTTAATCGAGCAGACAATTGCGTTGCAAGTTCAGAGCTAATTTTATTGTCCGCGATGCATAGAATTTTTAAGTGATGATTGCTTTTCATAGCATGCACTAATACTTCCCCTCCTGTTGTCGCATTAGAAGCTAACGTCACTTGATTCAGAATGATGACTTACCAACAACACCAACATTGTTTTGTCTCAAATTTAATGAAAAGAGAGTTCTGTTATGCTCAAGGGCCTTAAGATAAAAGATCATCAATTCAAAATAATAAATTAAAGAAATAAGGAAATAACCAGAATCGCAATTGTGCAGTTATGGTGCACCATACCTCTGCAATAAACTCAGCTCCAACAGCTTGGATTGTGTTGAATGATAAATCCAATTCCTGTAGTGTGGTATTACTCGACAAGAAGCTTTAGTTGCGGTTAATGAAGGCGATTTGCTGCATAAATATTGGCACTTACTTTCCTATTATCTGGGCTCCAGTCGCGGTTATTTTACATCCTGACAGTTTTAGAACTTTTATATTCGGAACACCTTGTAGTGCAGAAATGAGGTTTCGAACATTCATAACATCAATTTTATTGAACGACAAGTCCAAGACTTCTAAATATGGCCAAGTTCCCGAAAACAATCTCTTACATAGCAAATCCAGAGATGAAGGATCAAGTCGGTTGTTGACCAACTCCAGTTTTTTTAAAGATTTGTTGCCCGCAGTAAGATAAATAAAGGACTCTGCATCATAATTCTTAAACTTAATATGTTTTAAGCTAACATTCTCCAACGAGAAAAATCCAAATTTTGGACCTTCATCCGTGAATTCCTGGGTGCCCGATGGATGCATCGTTCGTAAAAATTCTTCAACTATCCAGGGCTTTACAAATTCTGGCAAACGATTATGCACAATCGTTGAGGGTACAAGTGATTGCCTAGTATGCATAGTTTTGGCCAATGCACATACACCAAGATTGAGCAACGATTCGGGCTGAAATAATTTGATGTTTTCTTCTTCTTCATTTATAACTTCAACAACATTGGGAACGGGTTTCTCGTGGTAGACATCATTTTCTTTAAACACCCTCCTTTCAACTTTACCATCCGGGCTAGTCAAAATACCAGGGCCATCTCTTTTGCCAAATCGAAACCTACCTTCAAATTTTGAACCATCAGGGTATGTTTTCGAGCCGTGGCCGTGTTCGTATCCTTTTGCAAATTCACCACGGTATACAGCACCATCAGGGTAGCGAAGAATGCCAGATCCATGTTTTAGGTCGTTAAACCACGTTCCATCATACTGCAATCCATCGTTTCGTGACCAAGCAGCTTTATTTTTAACCGAGTGTCTCAACCCCTCAAACCAGTCTCCTATGTAGATCGTCCCATCCGAATATGTCTTAATTCCAAAGCCATGAGGACGATTTTTTGAATCTACTTCACCAAAATATTCATCAAAAACATCTCCAAAGCCCCAACTAACAAACACGCCCTTCGGAATTCCTGCCTGTTGAGCCCTTCTTTTCACAAGGCCAATACGATCTGCATTTCTTCTCAATTTCATAGATGTGTTTACTTCAAAACTTGCTTCTTTGCTACGGCGAAGCAAATATTCGTTACGAAGGGGATGAAGTGCTTGGCTTTTGAGATCAATCAAGCATTGAAGTGGTGTGTCTTGATGACCCTCCCAAATGTCCTCTGAGTACCCCCTAAGTTTCTCCACCCCCACAGTGGTAGAAATGAGACAAGAGCCACAGTAATTGAAGGAAAAGCAATAATTACCACGTTCCCGGAATAAACAAACCGCAGGTGATGGTATTCTACATCTTATGCAAATACCCCTGTAATAATATCTCCTTGCACCATTGATATGATATTCTGCAACGTAATTGGCAGGTTGAATGCGAGTTTTCTGGAAAAACGACGCTCAGGACCACCTCACCATTTCAATTCAATTTTTTTTTTACCTTTGAAGATTTTTTATCCACAAAATAAACATTGCGGCAGGTTCCATCATCCAAACAGATCCATTCCTCCTCGTTTCCTTCTCCGATCAGCGAATGTTCCTCCATCAAATAATTTAAACAGTGTGGGTTGTGGGGTATCTCAATTCAAAGTCATTATCGTCGTCTTCTGGTGCAATGATCGTGCTTCAACAATATTGATCCGATTGTGCTTTGGCACCTACGTTATCAAAATAATAGAAGTAAGGCCTAACACATACCAGATTAGAACAATATACCAGCATATTTCTATCTGTATACTACAATACGCCATAGGAATCCAGAATATAACCGCCGGCGGGCGACGCCCACACAGCAGGCAGCAGCGCGCAACAGCAGGCCCAGCACGGATCAGGCGAAAGCAACAGCAACTCGCAAAAACCTCGCTGAGGTGACTCTGTATATGGTTACAATAATAAATATGGAATAACTGTACCATGTACCCCTACAGCTGCTACACCAAACACTTGAAAAATATCCCATATCTCATGTCATCTCTATTTTTATTATTTATTTTATTATCATATTTAATAATATAGGTATTCTAGTTATGTTACTAATAAATATACTTTCTATAAATCATCTGGCATATTCATCAATTGAAATTTCGATTTTCCAAGCAGTGAAATAAATACTTCCATATATTCATTAAGTGTTGGGACATTTTTGTGCATTGTTATTTCTCCATTGTGAAGATTCAATCCGTACAATCGAAAAATTGTCATTTCACTCAGATGTATTAGATGGTGCTGGATTGATAACATGAAATTGAAAATGACCACCCGGAACTAATATTCTCAATCATACATGCAAAATCATGTAGACCAGAGCAACAGCAACCTTCATTCATTATGCCAATCTTTGGCTAAGCTTTTTTTACAAAGGCGAAAATACCACGAGCCCAAAAGTCAAACAAGTAATATCTTTTAGTGGTACCTCGATTAACTAATTTTCCATTTACTTCCTGTTATAATTGTCTTCAAAATCATTTCCTTAACCCATCCCGTTATCTCTCATTATTTACTTCATGCTATATATCTATTTGGTGGAAGAACCGTATATCTTCGACGAATCGGAAGATTAATTAGGAACTGATACACGTTCCGTGTCTTCTTTGATGTGAGCAACAACAATAGTGCAAATAGCAAAAGATTCCTCAATCTTCGTAGTTGCATTTGTATTTGTAGAGATCAAGAAATTAGTTTTCATATGTAAATTATCTTATCCAACTGTCGCAACAAGTTTGATTCGTTTGCTCTCGAATGATATCCCTTCCCTATTTGAAACAATACGACTTGATCGATACGATGGCTTCCTGAAATATATCTGTTGCGAAAGACTCACAGTATATCCAACAAAACAGGTGTGAGCAAGAATTTAAATACTTGATTTGGCGTGAATTGATATTATTCAAGTTGTGTAACATAAAGCTGTTGAACAGAATAATTGAAAGCAATTCAAGCATTGCGGTCAAGTTTAATCCCAGCAGACGGATTTTATCTACAACGATATTCATTCTGAGACGGCCATGGATAAACGTCCTACCGCTCAAATTCAAGTACGTTCAAAGCACGATAGTCATCAACCGAGACTTGAAATTGCTTTGGTATAATAAGTATGTTGTTCCAAACCATTTTTACGAACGACTGAAGACACAACCACTGTCATGTACAAGCTACTATGGGTCCCAATCAAGTGATTATTGATTGATTGGTTTCAGAGATGGAAACGTTGACAGCATAGTACTGATTTGATCATGAGGAACACGAAAAGAAATCCTTCTCGTTTGTACCATTTTCAGGTGGATCATTGCAACTTTAACTTACATGATGGTATGAATGTCAATGATAGAGACAAACCAACCCAAATAAAATCAATGAAAAGGTCGCTGCCTTAATAAAAGGCAGTACTTTGATCTCGTTGGATCTGTTGATACACCAAGCAATAACTATTGTATACGTACATAATACTTCTATTGTACAATAGCACTTTGAAGTATTATGTAATAAGTAATTCAGAGTTTTTAAAATCCCTAGTTTCATATTTGTGGAGTTTCTCGACAATTGGTGGATTCATGTGTGGTGGAAAAATCGTGGCTCTGGAGAGCACCATCAATTTTTACCTTGCAAACATTTAGGAAAGCTATTAAAATCAAAGGTATCAAAGATGGGAAAGGGGTGAGTGGTTATCTTTTGTCATTGAGATGTTTCCCATTGTTGTTTCGGATAGTTGGGAGTGTTTTATTGCTTTTGAATTGAACATCTATAACTGAACGAACTGACTCAAATCTTTATTTCTTCATTACAGAAAGCCAAGTGGTCTCCGCGCAGGTCGCAAATTGCGTAACCATCGTCGCAATGAAAGATGGTCATCTAAGCAATACAACAAGTCTCACTCTGTGAGTCACATGAAGGCCAATCCTCTCGGTGGCTCATGCATGTCCAAGGGCATTGTTGTTGAAAAGATGTGAGTGGTATTGATCTTCACTGATTTTACTCTCTGATATATGTTATTCAGTGGTCTTGAGGCCAAGCAGCCTAACTCTGCCATTCGTAAGGGTGTCCGTGTTCAGTTGATTAAGAATGGTAAGAAGATCGCCTGCTTCGTCCCACGCGACGGTTGCTTGAACTTCGTTGATGAAAACGACGAAGTTCTCATCTCCGGTTTCGGTAAGCGTGGCAAGAGTAAGGGTGATATTCCAGGTTGCCGTTTCAAGGTCGTCAAGGTCTCTGGTGTTGCCTTGCTTGCATTGTACAAGGGCAAGAAGGAGAAGCCACGTTCATAAATTCATAACCGCTGGGTGCATTGCTCTGTGTATATTTTGCAGTACTGCGCTTGAGTGTTGAGATTGTAGAGATGCTTTCCTAATATAATTCTCCCTTCTCTTGGTTTGTTTATAATTTTGTTCTTGCTGCACCATATATGTCCAGCGAGTGGGTATCGTATCATCACCCTTCCATAAGCAACTCTACTCAACAAGTCTACTTCATCTATACCTCATCCACACGGTAATTATCATTCATAACTGTCTCTAGCTTCATCAGAAACGGACAAATTGTACACCTCACCATTGATTTTTCAATCACCACTGTTGAAAGGTTTCCTTTCAAAATCGACCTGCATTATGCAGTACAAATAGGGGCAGCAGCAGCCACAGAAGCAGAGAGTGTCTAGTTAGGCCAACAAGCAGCAGCGCACAGAGGCAGGCCGCAGCATAACAACAGCGCAGCATAATAAGAGCATGCAAAGCCAAATTTGTTCATCCATTCATTCATTTCATTCTGGATTCAGTCATTCATAAACCATATTCTCATAGATTTCAAATCTGGAATGACTGAATCTAGCTCGTTTAACAAGCTATTCTCTACCTTCTCTGTGGATAATCCAGTGTTCTCTGGTGGTTTCGGTCTGGCAGTTTTGGCAGGAGGAGCTCAACTGCTCAAATCGGGGTATCAAGTTGGTTTTCGTATGCTAAAGAGATATTTTCTCGTTACCTTGGAGGTTACTAGCAAAGATCGTTCATATCCCTGGGTTTTACAATGGTTATCTCTCCATGGAGGTGCTCGAACTCAGCATCTTAGCGTCGAAACAACTTTTAAGCCCATGCTTGGCAATGCTGCCAACATGACTTTTGATCTGGTTCCAGGCCCGGGTCAGCACTTTCTTAATTATAAAGGTAGATTCATGCTTGTTCAAAGAATTAGAGAACAATCAATGGTTGATTTGAATACTGGAAAGCCATGGGAGAAAGTATTATTCACATCGTACGGTCGTAGTACAGTAGTTTTTGATGAAATGCTCTTAGAAGCCTATGGCTTATCAGTACAAAAAGAAGAGGGAAAAACAATTATATTTACGAATTGGGGTTCCGAATGGAGACAATTTGGTCAGCCGCGAAGAAGGAGATCACTTGATTCCGTAATTTTGGATGAAAATGTGTCCACACGATTGTTGGCGGACGTGGAGGAATGGATACACTCGTCAAAATGGTATAGTGACCGTGGAATTCCATATCGCAGAGGATACTTGTTATATGGACCTCCAGGGAGTGGGAAAAGTTCTTTTATTTTTGCTTTAGCGGGAAAGTTAGGGTATAATATTTGTATTCTGAACTTAGCTGAGAGAGGACTTACCGATGATCGATTAGCATTGGCGTTAAGTTGTATACCCCCGCAGGTAGATAATCATGTCATCATCGTGATTTTATTAAATAGTTCATTCTCAGAGCATAGTCTTATTGGAAGATATTGATGCAGCATTTCCAAGTAGAGATGATAAAGGGGAGCACAGTGCGCAAAATCTTCAGCACACTAGCGATGTGACATTTAGTGGTCTTCTGAATGTACTCGATGGAGTTGCAGCAAGGTTAGTTGTAAATATTAAATAAAAATATCTTTAGATTATTCTTGATGTAATCGGTAGTGAAGAACGGTTGATATTTATGACCACCAACTATATCGATCGTTTGGATCCAGCGTTAATAAGACCTGGTCGCGTCGATTATGTTCAGCTCGTGGGAGACGCAACAGATTTTCAGGCAAGTGAATCAGCAATTGTGGTTTTAGTATACTCATTCAATATCACTAGATAAAAGAGCTTTTCAAGCGTTTTTATCCTATTGCGGATGAGGAATCCTACATTGTGTTTTTGGGTAAATTGCGTGTAAGTGATGTGTCAGATTGTTGTTGGACAAATGCACTAATACTGATGCGGGCTTAGAATGTTTCTCCGAGAATAAGCATGGCAGCATTGCAAGGATATTTTCTTCGCAATAAGGATGATGCAAAACAGGCTATCACAAATATCTCCCAAATTTTGGAAAATGTTAGTTCCAACCGCCATACTATAGGTACTGGACCCATTCCGGTTAATAAGAACAATAGGAATGTCGTGAAATCGCGGCCCGTGAAACCATTGACCATCGAACAAATTGACAAGATGTACTTCAACCCTCAGCCTGGTTGGGACGAAAAATTGTAAATACATTCTCTGAATACAGCAAAACTATCAATATAGCAAGACAATTTTATCTTTCCTCAAGAAAAAACTTAAGTAGGATTAAAAATCTATCCGAAAAGTTTACATCAACTATCCTGATCTTCAACATCTTCGCCGGTATTATCTTTGTTGTCGTTCTTCTTGGTGGGGTCTTTTCGTTTTGGTAGAATAGCAGCAAGAACTTCTGGCCAGTTCATAACCACACTATATTTCAAAAGGATTTCATATACATGATTAATTGTCAGTACATGCGTTGCGGAGAGAGAGAAAAACTCTTTGATGGGCAATTTCGCTGTTCGAATGCCTTGTCCAATCGCCTTGTTGTATGTTGCCCCCTTTAACCGATTTCTATCAACTATTCCCCCGATGATATACGCATGCATAGGGTCAAGTGTTTCCAACACTTCTTCCGCATCTGAAGTTAAATAAACTAACTGCTTTTTACCTTCGCACGGTTCGATTGAGTAGCGGTCGCTTAACTTCAGATAATCCTCACTACCATACGTTACGCCGATCCAGTTCTCAAATTTCACTTTTGATAAGTTGTGCATAGTCGCAGGTCCAAGATTGCTTAAATGCAAAAGGCATGGCTTATTATAACGCTTGTTCAAACCATAACAGAACATTATTTGCTGAGTGAGACTCGCTAGCGTTGATTCGGTGTGATCCTTTTCCCATGCACAATCAATAATAACATCAAAGTTTTTTCTGCAAGATGCAAGATAATCTTCAATCTTGGCTTGTTTTCTTTCTTCGCGTCTTTGTTGTATTACTTCTGTCGGTGGAATCAAAGAGGGATCTGAAGGTTTGGGGAGTTGTATTTCACCAGAAGCGATCTTCATTTGTCTATCTTCTTTCTTCCGTTGCTTTTTAACCTTCTTCGCCAATGCAAAGTGCTCCCTTCTTTTCAAGCGCTTAAGGGCTTTCTTCGATAACAAATTAATTTCATGGGAATTTAAAGTCAAACCAGGTTCTTCACCACCACTACAACTGTTATCATCACTCTCATGATCATCCCCGCCAGCGGAACCATCCATTTTCAAATCATGAGTACTTCGTGGATTATATTGGAAAGTATTGTTATTGTACGACGACTGACGACTCGACTGTGAGAAATTTGCGGCCTGCAATCAAGACTCGACACGCCAGAGTTTTTTTTTTTTTCCATGGCCACATAAGGATTTCCGATACCGATGTTCTACAACAACTACATGTAAAGAGTTGGCTACATGTAAAGGGTTGGCTTGGCTACACGGTCAAATAAACAGACAAAATAGATGGAAATTTGTAGTAGAGTTGACGTCTACAATGAAAAAAAGAAATGCTGACTGAACTACAAATCCCAATCAACAAAACGTAATTCCGAATTCTCCATTTCTGTCAAATTCTGCTTACAATAAATACATTCACAATGTCTTCAAACGATAGCTTCTCCTTGTCCTCGCCGACGTCGATCATCAAATAAATGTGACAACTTGCACACACAAGTAATATACCACAGAAGACGAACATCACGATAGTTCAAAAGGAAAATCCCTCTATGCTACATACACATCTGCATTGGATTGAATCAATTACACATTAAAGTATGGAGAAGTTGTTTTAGTAATCTATGAATGAAGTACTGCTGAAGAACCGCATCACCTGTGCCATTCCTTCTCAAGATATAAGTGATATCGTCCTATTAAATGCTACGATTCTTGAATTGATCACTCTTGTTTGTTCTTTCTTTTCCT
>JACCEA011483361.1_pt1 | contig 11562 bp, 9 predicted proteins | sample 7449851 | NCBI WGS metagenome assembly JACCEA01 (sample SAMN15323453, study PRJNA562643) | freshwater metagenome | isolation source: river surface water | place: USA:Blue River Watershed | collected 2017-08-18 | reverse complement strand
TTATTACACATAGAAACAAGAGCTCCATACGCTGCAGTATCCGAGTGCGGATGTAGTTTACCTAGAACTTCTCCTACTATTCTTGCTGCCTTTGTCAGAGACTGAACACCCATAACTTGATACATAACTCTTCTAGATGATAATCTTAAACCATCTTCTATTCTTGGTATATACCTTATCAAAGTATCCATTGCAAACTGAGCATAAGCATCTAAAGCATACTTCACGAACGAGACTCTCTGTACTTTAGTAGCATCGAATACCAAAGTTTCTTTACCGGTCTTAGTATCCTTTATAGATATACTACCATCTTCAAGAGTACGTTGCTCTGCTATTTTCTTTTTCATATTTCCTCCTCTATCTATTATGTACTTACACTATTATAATATATAACGAGTTTTTAACATTACAATAGAATATAGTTTTGAATCGATACGTCTTTTCAAGCTGTAGTCTCCTCAGGTTTCTTGGTTGTGTTAAGGTCGGAGCTTAGCTCCGATCCCTAATCTGTCCAAAAATTTTTAGTACTCTTTACCAGCATTCTCTTCTGCTAATGATGCTTCTATCTCATTTACATTTATGAAAAGTGTAGGAGTCATAAATGTATTAACAACGGTTAATCCTTCGACATAAGCTTTCTCACTTTCAAAAGGAGATATTATTTTATCAGATAATTCCATTTCTAGGACATCGAATCCTATAAGAGGCATTTTTCTTAAACCTGCAGCTTTAGCATCTTCGTGATTCTTTATGAATTTATTTTGTATATCCATTATCTCTTCCGGACTAAGCTCAGCATTTGTCATTATAGACTCTGCTATGAATGAAGCTGCATAGTATACACACTTCATTATTTCACCAAATACTTCTCTTTCTTCATCTTTACTTATTCTTTGTCTAGAGTAAGCATTTTCTACTACTTCTAAATCAGTCATCATCTCATATGCTGTTATGAATGTTGGTATCATCATTCCAGAAACAACACCTCTCTTAGCCGCAGAGTTAACTGCTTTAACAGCATCTAGTGTTGCTGAGTATAATGTCTCAACTTCAGAAGATGTAGTTCCTCCAACTTCAATCGTAGCGAAGCTTTGAACAAGATTTTCTAATCTTATAATACCTCTTTGTTTAACTTCCATACTTCTAGTCTCTTCAATCTCTCTTTGGATTTTAGCAATATGCGATGATAAGTTATTTATAAGAATAGATCCTTTATTCATTTCTGAATCTAAAGATTTAACTGTTAACCATACTTCTACATCTGCTCTATCTACTGCTACAAGAGGTAATACTTCGATAGGGAATTTTAAACAACAATTCAATACTTTTTCTGAATCAGTCATTCTTTCAAGCATAGCTGTTATGTGATCTTTTGCATCTTCCGGGGTAGCACATGTTCCATCTTCTATAAGTGTTTTGGCTTTAGACATTGCCCAAGCATCTATAACTTCATGTCTTTGTGATTTGTTAAAGTTGTGTATTCCTATAGTTGGACCGAAATACATATGTATATCATTTATGTAGTCGTTATGAGGTATTCCTCTTTTGTTATTTATTGTTGTTATGTAAACATGTCTTTCAGTTAAATTATGCATAGTTAGTAATTCTGCATAAGCTCTTTCGAAGTGACCTTCTAATCTAATATCATCGAAGTCATCTGCAACTATAATGAACTTCTCACCATTCTTACCTCTCTCAACAGTAGCATACATGAACTCAATGATACCTGACACTGTATCTATAGTTTTGATAGAATCCCCTATATAGATAAGTCTAGCTTTGTCTACTTTATCAACATTACCTTCTCTCAAGTGTAGCTTACCAGAGAATGTGAAACCTCCGCTGATACTATGCGTTGTTTGAGTTTTATTTGTTCTGTTGATATGTATATTCACAAATGCTGGAGCTATACCTTTAGCTTCAAGATCAGCTAATAAGTTTGATATAGGTGCTAACATTTCATCATCATGATTTAATGCTATCGTAGCTATCTCTCTTAACTTATCATAATCTGATATGATATGCGTTTGCCATTCGAAAGTTCTTTGATTGATAGCTTTGATAGCTTTCTTCATTAACTTAGAGAATTGGCCAGCAGTTAATTTTCTTTTAAAGTGTTCTGGTTTACTTTCACAATATTTAGCATACACGTTTTCATATATCCTAGCAAATAAGTTTGCGAAGAATACATAAGCTGTAGTAGTTCCATCACCAGAGCTATCATTATTTAATTTGATAGTTTCAAATGTAGTGTTTATGATTGATTGTTCGTATATATCATTTGTTCTGAACGCGCTCAGAATAGTGAACCCATCTTTAGTACTGAATACCCCATCGTTTGGAGATCCTAATGCCTGTCCTGAACAGTACTGAACAAGAGATGGAGTTCCATCTGGACCCATACTAGTTGCTACTCTATGAGCTATAGCTTTTGTAAGTCTACAAGTTCTTTGCACATTATACGGACTTATGTTTCCTAATTTATTTACTGGTTTTATCATCTTTGAAAATCCTCCTATTTATTTTAGTATATATCTTATTGTTAATGAATGTTGCTTACACTCTCCATGTATTGCGATTTATATAATTTATAAATCAAACCATATATTCTTATAGTCTCTAGAATAATATACTCATCATACATTCTTTTACAGAATCTGTTTAGAGATCTTATTTCTTTTGAAAAATACTTCGGATGTAATATCATTGTTGTTAATTTAAATTGAGAGTTATTACCGCGGATAGCTTCATTTATGCTACTTAGCTGGGACGCGATACCCCTAACATCATCCAGAGCATAATGTAATCCTTCTTTATAAAAGTTATTCACAGCCATTTTTAATACACGTATAGAATAATCATTAAAGTTTTCTGCACTGATTTCTATCTCAGGACTAGCTAATGCATATATGTAATTTATGTTTTGCGACATTACAATTAACTTTCCTTCAAAGATATTAGTCACATCCTTATCAAGAAAATCTATGCCATCTTTCTTTATAGTTACCATTCATACCTCCGTTACTCTATATTAGACCATAAATTAGATATTGGTGCGCAGTTCTCTATATCTTTATACTTCTTTAGATAAGCTAATGTATCTGGATACATTATAGATATCGGTACATTTTTTTCTATCAACTTATCTATAACTTTAGTTCTAGCTGTATATATACCAGATGTGCCAGTCTGGATTACATCTATAGTTTTATTTAAAAAGTTTTCAACAGAATCGAACTTTGCTCCACGTATCATATCTCCTCCACATCTGGCCTTTATCAATGTTTCTTCCATGATATTATCATATAAGAATACTACATCGGCTTGAATACTTATAAAATGTAGGTTCTTCATGAAGTTAGAGTAAGGTGTGTCTAGAAGTATTTGCTCATCTTGTATGAGTTTCAGATTTATAGCATAAGCCATCACATTCTCGAATTCTTCATGAGTAATTATGGTTTCTTCTTTTCTATGAGCTATAGACTGGAATACACTTTTTCCAGTCTTACTCAACGCATCTAAAATTACATCATGGACTTCGGCTATTTTAGGATCCTCTAATGCTAAGTCCTCTATATTCTGTAACATCATAAACTCTGTGCTAAATAGAATGTCATTGACATCGAAATATAATGTTTTCTTTTTATCATTATTACCATCTGAGAATAACATAAGTTATTCCTCCTTTTTCTTTTTCTTATTAAACTTAGGTTCATCTTTAAGATATTTCCACCACGTAGAAATAAATTTATTTCTAACTTTCTTAGCTTCTTCTCTATCTATAACATCCCAAGTTTTATCTTCTTCAACCTTTATCTTCCATTCCTTGAAATGTTGCTTGAATGTTTCTTTCTTCTTATTATAAGATCTACGTATAAACTCATAAGCCATGTCGTAGATTCCTATATACATACCTTCAGCAGCTCCTCTCCTTCCTGTTCTTCCTGTAGATTGAGCGAATTGTGATAAAGATATGTAGGCTTCTAAATCTAAAAACACATCTAAATTCTTTTCATCTAGACCTCTACCGAACGATTTCTGTGTAGATATTATCATGTCTTTAGATATCTCGAAATCTTTCCACTTCGAATCTACCGCTGAGTTATAAACTCCTATCTCTTTCCAATCTATATCCCATGCTTTAGCCAACATGTCTCTCAATATAAAACAATAAGCTATTCTACCTGCGCATATTATTAGACGAGCATTTGGGTTTATTTCTTTACGAGCTACATTTATTAAGTAAGATCTAGCTCTAGTACATATATCTATTAAGAAATCAACTCTGTACATAAATAGGTATTCAATATACATTAGAGGTGAGAATTCATTCGCGAATGACATTGCTCTAGGATAAAGTATCTTTCCAGGTTTAGAATTCCATACAACAAGATAAGCTTTTCTGTTCGGAACATGATCTAAGAAAAGTTCTTCTCCATAAGTATTTACAGCCTGGTATGCTTTAGCATAAGCTTTCTGATCATGAGATGAACTTTTATAGTCTGTAGCCGTTAAGTACATTGTTCTACATACATTTGTGAAGAAGTCTAATTTGAATGTAGAATCTGGTTCAGTATCTGCTTCATCGAAAATCTTTATACCTATCCCAGCCTTAAGCAACCATTCATTGAATCTCTGTACCTGAGCGTCATCGGTTATATTTACGACACTACGAAGTGTTTGATGTAAAACAATATATACCTGCGTATCTTCATATATTCCGTCAGAGAAATCTTTAGTAGTCATCCTACGAATATTCTTCATCTTCATATTAGTATGTTTACAAAACTCTAGAATCCATTGTTCAGATAAACGCTGAAGGTTCATTATAATCAGAACCTTCATACGTAATATCATAGCTACATTTACAGTAACGAATGTTTTACCTCTACCAGTAGGTAATGTACATTTAACTTGTGGATTCTTTTTAAGATCACGTATCAAGTTATGTAGTGTGGTTAGTTGATAGTCATCTGGTGTATGTACCATCTTTAAATCAGCAGGCATGCTTTTAAAAGGCATATACTTCATAAGATGAATTTTCGTATCAGGATACTTCGCATTTATATAAGCATCTCCTAAACCGCCAGGTACCCATAACTTATCCTTTTCTGGATCATACCAATAAGAGAATCTTTTAGCTTCTTTAGTATTATAGTCTATAGTACTCATATCTTCCATTATTTTGAATAATGGTTTTCCTGGATTTGATATTATATAAGCTGTTGACGTCCGTACTATAACTGTTTCTTTATTCATCAATCCTCCTAATCCGAGGATACATTTTTTAAACTACATGATCTATATCCGTATAGAGTTTATTCTCAGCTGAGAAATTCATAGGATTAACCATATTATAAATGAAGTATCCCGCAGCAAATGTGGCTGCTAATGAGAATCCATTCTTGATTGCATCTATGGCTTTTATAACTATGAATTCCTGATTCGGAATAGAGAAGTTTGGTATCTTCGATATATCTTCTTTTAATCTTATATTATCTGCAAATATTAAGTGATAAAATGCTATATGATTTTTTGTATCTATATTATCCAGTACGTCTGCATAAGCATCTATACTGTACCTTAGTGGATTACCGTTCTTACCAAATGATTTCTCTGCAACCTTCATCATATTATATCTATGAGTTACACCTATGTTTTTATACAAGTGTCTTAAAGCTAATACACTGTTATCAGCTTCATGATCATATATGAAGAAATCGGTATCTGATTCTATAACATATACATCTTCATCAAAAACTACTTTTAATTTAGTTGAAAATTGAGCAGGTGTTCTATTCGTCCAAGGTACATTTAAGTATTCTGGTTTAATAAGTTCTATTCTATCAGGAATCATGAGTTCTCCTTTATATTTAAAGAATACTCTATCTTCATAAGCATAATGCATTTCTAAGTCTCCATCTTTCCAATTATAATCAGATGTACCATCTTGACGTATATACCAGTAAGTTGGTTTAAGTGGATTCGGAGCATTATTATGTTTAGCTGATAGAACTGATTGTTGTACTTTAGGACCTTCTATATTTATCCACATTGTAGCTATGTTAGCGGTACCATCTCTGAACTTCCATGACTTGTTTAAATCGTACAGATCGTCTCCTAAACAATAACGACATACTCCACCTTCCATAGATGTATTACATGTTAGCGGTGTCCTTAGACGTATAGTTTTATTTTTATACTTTTCGAAGTTATCCGTGTCTATTTTTACAGTCTTAACTCCAATCTGTTCATACATACCTTTAATACGTTTAAGATCTGATTCTTTACGTATTGTATAGTTTCTGAAGTATTGCGTGCTACATTTATGGTTTCTGTCAGGATGAGCACTCATTCTTTTACTAGAAAGAGTAAGTCTCTTATTCATATCTGCAACTGGTGCTATCTGCGTCTTAGTTATAAGTAACGATGTCATGGCTGACGATATCGAAAGGAAATGATCTTCTTTAGAATTTAATCCTCTTAAGTAAGATGCATGTATTGTTTTTGGATAGACATAAGCTCCATACTTTCTACCTAGGACTCCTGGTTTAGGATGTAGTTTACTCTCTGAAGCATCAGATATGAATGGTTTATTTCCTATACCTATAAGTAAGTCTACAAGTTGTTCTTCTTTAGCTGCACCAGAATGAATCATGGAACTTAGAGGTTCTATATTATTCTTCTTGATGATATTCATTACATAAGCTCCAGCTTCGCTTCTTTTTTCTAGAGTTTCAAATATAGAATCTGCATTATCGAATACACCGTATCGAATTATCTGTGCAGCTCTTTCGTCTGCTCTACATATAGCTTCGTATGTATCTAATCCTTTCATAAAAGAAAATAACTTACCATCGAAGATGTATGAATACAACGTGAACGCGAATTGAATATTTTGCATTATGATCCCATGTATCTCTGTGAAGTCTAAAGTTCTATTCATCCCGTGTTCGAGTTCTAAAGCATCCCATTTCTTTTCCCACGAATAATACACTAGGTGATCTGATTCGAATACCACTTTATTTAAGTTATTAAACTTATCTACTTGTTTAAAGTAATTAGCTGGATGCCAATTTCCTTCTACCTTCTTCGCATACACTGTAACAGTATTGTGCATTTTTGAAACGTATTCGTTGATAGATGATCCTGAAAAATCTCCAGAATAGTATAGCTTTTCATCTTTCATACTCAAATCATGGGGTACATAAGATTCGACTATAGCATTCCATAAAGCATGTTGGGGCATGATTTCGTATCCATGAGGTAGCTCTTCGAAGTGCACTCTTCTATTCATTAGAGTGTAATCCTCTTTCTCTGCACACATCTGTAGAGATTTTTTAATCTCATCCACATATTTAGCTACCGAGACATTGAATCTGTTATTCATATCTTCTTTCCTCCTGTGTTCGTTATTATAAGTTACGCAATTATCGTTACTCATACATATTGATAATATATAATTAGAATGGGTATAGTTGGAACCGCGAGGGTTCCTTTAACTATTCCTTAATTGCAGATGTGAAAACAGAATACATATCATCAATGAATTTAAGATTCACTCCCATGATATCTGGATTCTTTTCTAAAGCTTCATTGATTGATTCTACGAAGTCTAGGTAATGTCTTTGTATAGATGCAGCTTCATTACTTTTACCTGCTCTATGTAAGGCATTTAAAACTAGCAAAGGATTGGATGCATTCAGAGTTTTCATCTTCTCTAATTCTGATCCTAAAGCTGTCTTTGATTCAAGAATACTCGCTGATTCAACGAAAGATCTTGCATTGATATTATATGATTCTAGAACATTCATATCTAAGTCTTTCATCTTGATACCTCTACTTTTACAGAATGATTCTAAGACTGATAACTTGATAAGCTGATCTTCATTGATGTCTATAGACTCTATGATATCTTGTTCTAGTTTATCTATACCATCTAAATTTAATCTTGGCATTGCTCTACCTCCTGATATTATATATTGACGAACATTCTAGTATAATGTTATTTCAAATTATATATTACAATAATGATGAGATAATACTTTATAGAGAGGAGATATGAATGAAGTTAAATGTAGAAGGCTGTATTCCAGGGTTAGGCGATGAGAAAGTTAATGATTATTATGATCATGGATTGTTTAGATTAAAAGATATTAATAACGCTCTATTCTTTGTTAATTTACAGAAAGATGTATCTAAGTCTTTAGATTCTTATGAAGGTAAACCTTTTAATAAAGAAATTCTGGGAAGAAAGTTAGAGGCAGCATGTGATGATCTTAGTAAAATATACGGTTTACCAGAAGTTCCTAAGTTCGAAATAACCGATATATCTGAAGATGGAGTTGTTACTGTGAATGTGACACCAGTTATTAAACACTTCGTAGTTTCATTCGTTGTGCCGAAAAATGCGGATACTAGAAGATTAAAAAAGCGTAGTTTATTTAATTCTAATAAAAATAAAAAAGTATACAGAATGAGGTGGTTTAAAAATTGATACTAGATGAAATTAAATTAGAATCAGTAGTGAATTTCAGAGAGCAATGGATTCAGAATATAAGCACACAGCATGGTCTACTAGATAGACAAAGGTTAGGGAAATTATTCGATGATAACTTTAATGATGCTCTTATAGAGATAGTTAATACTCATAAGAATAAACGAATGACTATACCTTTGATAGAATTCATAGATCAAATTTATAGCGAAGCTATGATTGTGGTTGAGGAAGGACAGCTTTTCTCATCTAGACCAGAAGATAAGTCACCAGCCGTAAGAATAGAAGCTGGACTTAAAGCTGAAAGAAAGTTAGTTAAGAAAGAATCAAATAGAAACCTGACCGAGGGTGATAAGGTTCTTGGAGAAAGACAAAACATAATACAAAACATGGTTAAGTTAGTAATGAATCGAAGGTTCCGTATATCCGAAAGGATCTGCGCTTGATATTGTTAAAAGCTGGAATAGGCTAAAGCTTAGAATACCCTAGTGGTTCCTTAATCGGTGAAAACAAATTCTAAGATGTCAAAGGAGCGAAAATACATCCTCTATCTGAACGCGATATGATGTTTCCTTAAAGTGACGATCCGGTCTATCACCTAGACTGATGATAAAATGTTCAATCAGCAGTTATTTATTTTAATTTTAAACGAATGGAGGAATTGAGTATGAATGATAATATTTTAAATATATCTAAAATACGATTTGATAAAGAACATAACATATTAGAATTAACATCCGATACAGGTGAAATCTTTATTATGAAGAATGTACATCTTGTAAATGTTTCGAAAAATACTGATGAAAGTTTAAATCAGAATATTAAATGTAAATTACATCACGATAAATCCATACCGTATAGAATATGGTTAGATAATATCAGATCGATATGGTGTAGTGGAGAAACAAATAGACCAAAAACAACTTATAAAATAGACGAGTATAAATAAATAACTTCAACGACTATCCCCGTAGCGGGCTGTGGAATTCAGCAATAGGAGTACGGCTCAAGCGAGTAGGTGAGAACCCTTTAAATGGAAAAGCAATAGACCTAAGGTACAGTAGTATACGGTCATGATATAGTCTCGACATTCAGCTAAGAGCTGAAGAAGTTCGTAAGAGAACTGTCTTGTGTAGCGAACAGGATGAAGGTACGATTTTCTACGGCGTTCAAAATAATAAATATTCAAAATGGTTCAATAGAACTACAGGTGGAGCTATAACATGTAGAGGTAGATATCTTATATCTCTAAATGGAATAGCAGCAGAAGCGCTCATAGGTAGATATAGGTTCAAGAATGTTGGAGCACTCCAACATCTTATATCTTCTATAAAGAAAGAGTCATTATCTCAAATATCTTTAGAATTATTAAATGATACTAAAGTATCTCGTACTGATGTTCTTGAACACTTGGTGGGAGATACAAAAAATGATAAGTTTAGAACTTTAGTTAAACTCATGTTAGATGACTTAGATGATTTGATGGTTAAGAGATTATACTTTAAAAACTCTCTGAACTCGTTACTTAAAACGGATTACTTTAAGAAGTTCACACACGCATTCTCAATAAGAATGAATGAGAATTATGAGAAGTGGGGACCTAAGGTAGATACTACAGATGAGAATGGAAAACCTATTTCTTTATCCAAAGCAATATATTCAGATGCGTATTCGTATCCTGAAAGTTGTAAAGGTATCTTCGCTGACTTAGAAACCATTATACGTGAGCTTATATTTGGATTCTATTGGTATGATTACGATTATACTGAAGAAGCATCTAAATACACAAACTCTCTACTACATACATTCGATGCAATGGATCGTTATGCTATAGGTGTAGTAGATACGGATTCGAACATGATTTTCGTTGACATGATTGTAGATATAGTTAAACCGATATTAAGTCCTATAACTAAATACGAGGAATCTAAAAAGGATTACTACGATGATATTACATCGATCTCATTAGCTACATTCATGATTGCTAAGTATTGTGGTATGACTTGGGATAGATATAAGTTTCATACACAGATGCCAGAGGAGAATCATTTTCATGTAAATATGAAGAATGAATTCTATTTTGCAAACTTATTCATAACTTCATCTCGTAAAAATTATATAGCTGAAATCATGGTTAAAGAAGGAATGGTTTATTCTGAACCAGAATTCGAAGTTAAAGGTTTAGCTATAAAGAAAGCTGGTAATAATGAATCTGTTCGGGATTCTGCAGGAGATATAATAGAGATGGTGTTTAAGACTGGAATTGGTCTAGATGATATCCTAGATAAGATAGAAGAAGAGCATTTATCGTTATCGCGTAGTGTCACATCTGACGATGGTATGAATTACTATGCTTCATTAAAGTTAGCAGATGATATGGAGAATGTGGATGAAGGTGAACATAGGGTTAAAGCTTTACGTTTCCATAATTCTTTATTCCCTGATAACGCGATTATACCGCCTGCATTATTTTATGTGGTTCCTCTGGATATAGATATGGATGACGTAATGAAGAACTATCCTAAAGAATTCATTTATATGAAAGGTGCTATGGCTAAAGAATATGTCGAAAAGAATCTAACACAACCATGTATGCGTTTATTCAATGACGTGCCATTCTTACTAGAGGATCTAGATTTCAATATACCACAAGATATAAAGAAATCATTCTCTGTGTATAGTAAACTAGTTATTCAGAAAGCAGCAGAGATAGAAGTTCAAATAAACGAAGTTGTTAAAGATTACGGTGCTTCAGATGCACTCGATATATCTTTAGATTCAGTTAAGCAGTATGTGGTTAAAGTTCGTAAGGTGTTTGAACAGCTAGCATGTAATGCCTATTCTAAGTTTAAGTACCCAGGTAAATTCTACAGAGATATGCCTGCTGAAATATGGAAAGATTCGAACTTTAAGTTAGCATTAAAATTGCAGTCTAGTAAACCTATAGCTACATTTAGTAAAGAAAATGCTGAGAGATATGTGGAGATTAAAATGGAAGAACAACCTACAAAGGAAATGAGAGAATTCATGAAGTCAATGTCTAAGAATAACGTAGCGTATACCTA
>JACCEA010927096.1_pt1 | contig 11562 bp, 9 predicted proteins | sample 7449851 | NCBI WGS metagenome assembly JACCEA01 (sample SAMN15323453, study PRJNA562643) | freshwater metagenome | isolation source: river surface water | place: USA:Blue River Watershed | collected 2017-08-18 | reverse complement strand
GTCTGCTTACCAAGTTTGGTTGAATTTAGGAAACACAGGCACTCAAGCTGATTTTATTGCATCACTAACAGGTCCTGCTGGTCCACAAGGCATACAAGGAGAACAAGGCCCAATTGGATTAACAGGTCCTGCTGGACCACAAGGTATACAAGGCATTGCAGGAAATGATGGTCAAGATGGTTTATCTGCTTACCAAGTTTGGTTGAATTTAGGAAACACAGGCACTCAAGCTGATTTTATTGCATCACTAACAGGTCCTGCTGGTCCACAAGGAGTTCAAGGAATAGCAGGAGGCGATGGTTTATCCGCTTATCAAGTATGGTTGAATTTAGGAAATACAGGTACGCAAGCTGATTTTATAGCATCCTTAACAGGACCTCAAGGAATACAAGGTGTGCCAGGACCAATTGGTTTGACAGGTCCTGCTGGTCCCCAAGGAATACAAGGTGAGCAAGGTCCTATTGGCTTAACGGGGCCTGCGGGTCCACAAGGCGAGCAAGGTCCAATTGGATTGACAGGCCCTGCGGGTCCTCAAGGGGAACAAGGCCCTATTGGTTTAACGGGTCCTGCGGGCCCTCAAGGAGAACAAGGTCCTATTGGATTAACGGGACCTGCTGGTCCACAAGGAGAGCAAGGTCCTATTGGCTTAACGGGTCCTGCGGGCCCTCAAGGAGAGCAAGGTCCTATTGGCTTAACGGGACCTACAGGTGCTACTGGTCCTGCTGGAGCCAATGGCGCTAATGGATTAAACGGGGCTGATGGTGTTGATGGATTATCTGCCTACGAAATTTGGTTAAACTTAGGAAATACTGGTAGCGAGTCAGACTTTATTGCTTCATTAACTGGGCCTCAAGGACCAGCAGGAAATTATACCGCCGGTACAGGTATTGATATTACAAATAATGTGATTTCTGTGGTTTCTAATGCTGTACCCTCTTCTAATCAAGGTGTGCGTTTAGGTTTTTCATCTTCAACAACTTGGACGTGCCCTTCTGGTGTAACGCAAATTACCGTTGAATTGTGGTCTGGCGGCGGTGGTGGCGGTGGTGGCGGTGTTTATTTATGCGGTGCTGCGGGCTGTTCTGCGCCCCGAGGTGGTAATGGCGGTAAAGGTGGATATATTAAAGAAATTGTAACAGTGATACCTGGGATGAGTTATTCTATTACAGTTGGGCAAGGAGGTCAAGGAGGTCTAAGAGCAAATTATTCTCTTAGTTCCTCTTCAAATTGGACACAGTGTGGTCAAAATGGTCAAAATGGTGGAAATTCATCTTTTAATAATTCAGTGTCTGTAAATGGAGGGACTGGAGGGACTGGAGCTTGTAATAGTAATACGTCTTCTTTTCAAAACGGAACTAATGGTACAAATGCAACAATTACAAATTATACATATTTAAATTTGAATATTCCTAGTTATTCATACATACCAACCGGTTGGATAACAAACAATCCACGAAATAGCTCTAATGGAGGAAATGGAGGAGCAGGAGATGATGTCTTTTACGGGTCTACTAGTCTTCCAAATCATCAAAATGGACAGAATGGTGAAAGTGGTTTATGTATAATTTCTTACTAGTAAATAAACTAAACGAAAATTAAAAAAGACAATGCTTATGATGAAAAACCTAAGTAAGACAGTCAAAAATGAAAATAAACAAACTCAAATTTACTCTTTCAAAAATGAATCAAGAGTTGAAAATAACAAAAAATAAGAAAATATGCTAGAAAACTATCAAATACAAGAAAACGAACAAGTTTTACATTTTTTAAAAAAAGCATTAAATAATGTAAGCGTTGATTATATAATTCAAAACTATGATGCTATTGCAACAGGCATTCAAAAACCAGAAAGAATATTTGTTGCTGAACTTTACCATCAATTAAGAATTTTACAAGAACAAAATTCGGATATTGATTTCTTTAAAAATCTTTCCTTTCATCAAGAACCAAATAAACAAGGTTCTTTTATTATTCCAAATAGTAAGTGTCTTCCCAAAAAGCCAATTAAAAGAATTTCTCCTGATTTAGTTTTGCATAAAGGTCAAAATAATTCTAGTGCAGAAAATCAACTGTTAATTTGTGAAGTAAAAATGGCCGGTGCTACAGCAGCTAGTGTTGATAAGGATTTAAGAAAATTAATTTTTTATAAAGTTTCAAGATTAAGATTTCAACATAGTATATTTATTTATACTGGAGATTTATCTGGTATTGAAAATTTTCTATCATCTTGTTTGCCTATCGAAAATTACAGAAATACTAATTCATTAGTTAAGTGTTTGAAAAGAAATAAAATATTGTTTGCACTACCGTATAATAAAAACAATGATTATTATGAATGGGAAATTTTTTCTGTTAGAACAAATTTTTGATTGAAATGGAGTTGAAAATAGTTTAAACTATCAATTATGAAAATAAAGCGATACCCTATGACCTTAAAAAAGCAATAAATATTTATATATGAAAATAGTACTCTCGTTTTTTGTAGGCTTATTTAGTTTTGGTGTGTTAGCTCAGGCCCAAAACTGTTGTGCTAATTTAACCACAATTAATACCAATCAAACCTTATTAAATACTTATTACCCGCCTGCAATAAATCAAATTGTAACCACTGGTTCTACAACTATACAATTAGATGCAGTACCCCCCACTGATATTTATGGTAACAGTTATGGAGATACCCCCATACAAGTAGGAGATTTACTTTTGATTGTTCAAATGCAGGGGGCAAGTTTTAATACGTCTAATTCTAATTTATTTGGATCAGGAACTTCTAATTCGGGGCCAGATGGGTTAGGTGCAACAGGATACACTAATTTGCAAAGTACGGGAAATTACGAGTATGTTGTGGCTTTGAATGATGTGCCGTTAACAGGGGGTAGTTTACAAATTAATGGCAATTGTAGCGGAGGCTTGGTAAATACTTACGCTAACACTTTGGCCACATCTGATACCTTTATTCAAACATTTCAAGTAATAAGGGTTCCAAGATTTCAAAACCTCACTTTAAATAACGATATTACTACTACTGCTTGGAATGGTAGGGTGGGAGGAGTAATATCTTTTGAAGTAGTAGGAGAATTAGATTTAAATGGATATTCAATTAATGCCAGTGGAAGAGGATTTAGAGGAGGCTATCAAAATGTAAGACCTTCTGGTTTAAACAATAACGTTGTTACAACTACAAATAACAATTTGTCTTCCGGAAAAGGAGAAGGAATTTCAGGTACCCCAAGATTCATGTGGAATGGTATAAATCCTGTGGATTATGGTGTTAATTGGATTGGTTATCCGGGAGGTGATTACGGTAGAGGTGCTCCTGCAAATGCTGGGGGCGGTGGAAATGTACATAACGCAGGAGGTGGCGGTGGTGGAAATGGAGGCATGGGAGGCGTTGGTGGTAATGGTCATGCGGGGAGTGGTAATCTTGCTGCTTTTCCAAATGGTGGTAGAATGGGGAGTAATATTTTACCAAGTTTAAACACCCTTATTATGGGTGGTGGAGGCGGTGGCGGTGATGCTAATAATGCTACTACTGGAGTGAAAGGAGGACCTGGAGGGGGTGTTATTTTATTGCAAGTTGGTTCTTTGAAGGGAATAGGTAGTATTTTATCCAACGGATTTAATGGTGAAGCAGGGGTCTTTTTTGGGGCACCCGATGGAGCTGGAGGAGGAGGAGCAGGAGGTTCAATTTTAATCATTACTAATGCCCCCTCTCCAAATGCCAATGTAACTATAGAGGCAAAAGGAGGTAATGGAGGCAATACACTTAATGATATAAACGACTCTCATGGTCCTGGTGGTGGAGGTGGAGGTGGCGTTTTGATGCATAATATAACAGATGCCACATTAAATACACAACTTCAAGGAGGTCAAAACGGGCTGACTGGTAATGGCTTAGGAGTGGCTCACGGTGCTAGTGCTGGACAGCAAGGAATACAAATCACAGTTGATACAGCAACAAGTAACGATTTAATAGCAGATTTGTTTCCTAATCCAATAGCTTTTTTTGAAGCATCAAATGTATGTGTAGGGCAATCATTTCAACCGCTGAATTTATCATCGGTTGTTTCTCTTCAAAATTCTATCTTGGTTAGTTATTTATGGGATTTTGGAGATGGTATGACAAGTAACGAAGTGAGCCCTACTCATATTTTTGCATCAGAAGGTACATATACCGTTTCATTGCAAGTGATTACCAATTGGGGTTGTACAGATACTTTCAATGTTTTGATAGAAGTTTTAGCGCCTACTATTCCAAATTTTAACCAAATAAGTCCTGTAAATAGTGGTGAAACATTTACTTTGCCTACTACATCTTTAAACGGAATAAATGGTAGTTGGGTACCAGAAGTAAATAATTTACAAACAACTACCTATACTTTTATTCCCGATGAACCGGCTTGCGTAGTTGAAGTTTCAATGACGGTTCAAGTACTTAATACTTGCGATTCATCTGGCTGGACAAGTTCCTTTAGATATTTAAACCCGCCCGATCAAATTGTACCATTTCATCAGGCGATTCACCCAGAAGAGGGTTTAATGTCCTTGGATCCTAGTTTGGCTACGAATACTTACTATTGGTCAAAATTTGAGTATGTACCAGAGGAACCCATATGTGTTCCAAACAACTTTTATTTTGAATTTAAAATCAATAGCAATAGCCCCTTAGGTATTCCGGCTTATGATACGCTCATTGATATTAATGCTACTGGCGGTACTAGTTGGGTGATATTGATGGGGGAGTCTTGGGGTCAACCTTGGACACAGTTAGGTGTTAATGATAACTTACTTTTATCAAATTCATCTGTACTTATTTTTCCTTCAATTTTAGATTGGTCAACGATTAAAATGGAGTATAATAATGGTTTTTTAAATTATTATGTTAATAATCAATTATTTTTTTCTGGCCCTTATGAAGGAGATGTGTGTAATATCAATTCTTTTTCTATAAGTTTTAAGGGATCAGGTAGCGTTGATTATGTTAAAGTTGCCAATCTCAACAATCAAATCATTTATTTGGAGGAATTTGACGATTGTGAAAACATGAGTGCTTTTCCTGATTTATGTAACATCCAACCAGTTATTGTCCTGTCTTCGAATACGCCAGATTGTAATACACCTACCCTAGAGCTTTCTGTAGATGTAGACCTTGACGTTCAAAATTTATCTTTTTTATGGACAGGTCCAAATGGATTCACTTCAAATGAGCAGAACCCTATTCTGCCAAATATTGATAATTCCTATAATGGTTTATATACTTGTGCGGTTCAAACTAATTCTTGTAATTCAGTGGAAGTTCAAAGTATCGAAATCACGAACATAAACATCAATCCTATTATTGAACCAGAATTTTTATTAGATACTCAAATCTGTTTTGGGGCAAATTTATCAGAATTGCCAACAATATCTAACAATGGCATTACGGGAACGTGGTCACCTGCTTTAAATAATACGGCAACTACAACCTATACTTTTACACCTGATGTGGGTCAGTGTGCCACAACGGCTACCATGACCATAACAGTAAATCCAAACATTGCTCCTACATTTACTCAAGTATCAGCTATTTGTTCTGGAGCTAACTTGGCATCATTACCCACTACATCTAATAATGGTATTACGGGAACTTGGTCACCTGCATTGAATAATACGGCAACAACTACTTATACCTTTATGCCTGATACTGGTCAATGTGCTACTACCACTACAATGACAATAACAGTTAATCAATTACCCGTAATTCCAACTGGTGATTCTCTACAAAATTTTTGTGCTATTGATAATCCAACAATTGGTGATTTAGTGATTACTAGTAATTTTATAAATTGGTATTTAACCCCATCAGGTGGAACGCCACTTAGTCCAAACTATGCGCTTTCTGATGGATTGTCTTTATATGCCGCTTCTTATAACGATATAACAAATTGCGAGAATCCTACAAGGCTTCAAATAACTATACAAGTTGAAAATCCTGTTTTGCCTTCCATTGAACCTAGACAAGAATTTTGTTTAGAAAATATTTTAACATTAGGAGATATAAATACTAATGGCATTTCAATGATTTGGTATGATAGTCCAGTTGGAGGAAATCCAATTTTACCAACCTATATTCTTGAAAATGGAGACACTTTTTATGGTGCTGCAACAAATAATGTAAGCGGTTGTGAGAGTACAACTAGAATACCTTTAGATATATCTATAATTAATTCTAGTTTGGAATTTAACAATTTAATTACTGTAGACGATAATGACTTAAATAAAGAATTAATTATTGCAGGAATTGAGCAATTTCCTAATAATGCTATTGAAATTTACAATCGCTATGGGAATTTAGTATGGTCGGGAATTAATTATAATAATGTAAGTAATACTTTTAAAGGAATGGCAAATGTTAGTGGTGTTGTTTCCAAAGGAAGTTATTTGCCAACAGGCACTTACTTTTTCATATTATCCTACCCAAATGATTGTGAAAAAACGGAATTAAAAGGATTCATTCATATAGATAATAAGTTATAATGAGAAAAGAAATATTTTATAGTGTAATCCTTTTTACTTTTTTAGGTTTATATAAATCCTTTGCACAATCTGATGTGAAGTTATCGAGTTTTTTTCTTACTCCTTTGACTTACAATCCAGCCTATGCTGGTAGTTATGAAGGAATGTCTTTTACTTCTTTGTATTCCTCGCAATGGGTTGGTTTTGAAGGAGCACCTAAAACAATTTTCGTAAACGGCCATGGAACATTTTTTGGTCCCAACACAGGAATTGGCACTGAAATTATGCACGATGAAATAGGAGTGACAACAGATACAAAAGTGTTAGGAAACTATGCCTATCACGTTCAATTAAATGAAGATTGGAAAGTAGCTTTGGGAATAAAAGCAGGGGCTTCATGGTATAGTATTGATTATACTAGATTGCGTATTCAAAACCCAAATGAGTTCAATAATTTTGATGGAACTATGACTAATGTTAATATCAATATAGGTGCTGGATTTTTTATTCATAATGAAAATTTTTATTTAGGATTAGGCGTACCTAATTTTTTAAAAACTACTTATGTAGATTCTTATAATGCGACCATAGCAAACAGTAGACCTAATTATTATTTGAGTTCAGGATATACAATTGATTTACAAAATAATTTATATTTACAGCCGAGTATTTTATTGCGAGTTGTTGATGGCGCTCCAATAAATACTATGTTCGCTGGGACATTAAATTGGCAAGAAAAAGTTTATGGGAGTTTGAATGTGGATTTGAATTCAACTGTAGGGGGATTTGCAGGATTTAGAATAAATGAAAGCTATCTTTTAGGATATTCTTATGATGCTTCAATTACCAAGTTTTCAAATAGTAATGGCGGCATTCATAGTTTCTTTCTAAATATTCGCCTTGAAGATTATTGGCAAAGAGAACGCTGTGGGTGTTATTCGTTTTAAATTATACCAGATTATTAATTATTTAAATGTTTTTATTTACTAAGAATTTGCTGCAATTTTAGTTTTTTGATTAATTATAAGTTAATAAAATTTTGTAACTAATAAAAAACTTAGACATTGTACTTTTTTTATTACTTATTATAAAGTACAATAACATTTTCAAGACTCTTAATTTATTTCAGGATTTTGTTTGGTATCATTTTTGTATTTTTACAAATAATTTAAGGCTATGAAAACCAAATTTTCTTTTTTCTTTCTTCTTTTCTCTTTGTTCTCCTTTGGTCAAGTGCCGCATTGTGGGTTTGATTTTACTTCGTATTTGGTAGTAAAAGTTCATGAAGAAGGAAAGTCGGATAATATTCCCGATTTAAAAATTACGTTGGTCAACGAAAAAGGAGAAGAAGTTATCAACGAGAATAACAAATACAGTTGGAAATACGGTAATCAAGCTTTAGTTTTTACTCGAAATCACTTAATTAGTAAACCAAATGAACCCGAAAAATGGTTTTTTCCTTATGCCGGTGATACCTATTTGCTTTCGGTTACGAATACGTTTCCTGCAGAAGAATTTTATATTAAAATTGAAGATACTAAAGGTAAATACAAAGAGCAATTAGTGCAATTGCAAGCTTTTAATATGTACATTTTATGTTCGAGTGAAAACGAACGCCAAGCGAGAACTTTCGGGCCAAGAAGTAATAATCCGATTGAAGTGGTATTGGAGATAAAGTAATTGATCATGGCAAATTCTGCAGAAGTAAAATTTCAAGGCCATTTTAAGCTCAATGTTTTATTCAAAGATTATATTCTTTTTGAAAATTTGTTACTTGAAAATGATATAGACTTTTATCATAACAGTAATGAAAACTCCGACATTAGTAATGGAACTCTATTCTTTTTGTTGGATAAAGACAGAGTTATTATTGATAAAATTCTAATTGATAATGAAATTATAGCCAGTACCGAAACTATTTTAATGTCAGATTATAGAGAAGAAACAAAAGTTCAAAAATTTTACTTTTCGGTTTTTTTGATAGTCGTTGGGCTACTAATTTTGGTCATATTTATTGTTGATTTGTTTAAATAAAAAAAACACCGCATAAGGGTGTTTTAGTATTTAATCAATCGATTTAATCTTTAGCATTTTCTTTCCGCCAGGTAAATCCCATTCGATTTCGTCGTTTTCTTTAAATCCAATTACAGCAATACATAAAGTAGCTAAAACAGATACTTTTTGTTCTTTGATATTGGCCATTGAAGGCAATACGATTTGAAATTTCATTTCCCTTTTTGTTTCTAAATCTTCAATGACTACATTGGAATTGATTTTGATGAATTTTTCTGTCACATCTTCTTCTTTGTGAATGATTCCTCTTTCCAATTCTTGTTTCAAAAGCAATAAATCTTTTGAATTGGAAACATTAATATTGCTTTTAATCATTTCGTTTAAAAGATTAAAATCGTGTTTTGTAAAATTGGGTATTGGTTTCATATTATTTTAATTTAAGAATATTGTTTCTTTATCTAATGTTTTGTTTTTGGTTTCTGGATTGGTAAAATAAATTTCTTTAAAGTTTAAGTTGGTGTTATAATTTACTCTTCTAAAGAAAGTTTCCGCTGTAACTTGGTCAGGCGATTCAAATCCGCAAGCTCCAATGAATTCAGCTACCGCTTTCAAGGTGTTTTTATGGAAATTTGCTACACGAACGCGTTTATCAGTAATGTCTAACCCTTTGTAAAGTGATTTATCTTGAGTTGCAATCCCCACTGGACATTTTCCGCTATCGCATTGTAAGGCTTGAATACAACCTAAGGCAAACATCATTCCGCGAGCGCTATAACAAGCATCAGCTCCTAAAGACATGTTTTTAGCAATATCAAAAGCGGATATGATTTTACCTGAAGCCAGAATTTTAATTTCGTTTCGTAAACCAAAATCCAACAACGATTTATGAGCAAAAACAAGTGCATCGGATAAAGCCATTCCCATGTAATCAATGAATTCTAGTGGAGCAGCTCCTGTTCCACCTTCAGCACCGTCAATGGTAATGAAATCAGGGAGGATGTTAGTGTTTAACATTGCCTCTAAGATTTCGGTAAACTCTTCTTTTTTACCAATACAAATCTTAAATCCAACTGGTTTTCCATTAGATAAGTTTCGCAATTTTTGTATGAAATGCAATAACTCAATAGCATTTGAAAATGCAGTATGTGCCGATGGTGAATGTACGGTGGTATGCGGTTCTAAAGCTCTAATTCGGGCAATTTCAGGAGTATTTTTTTCTGCAGGCAGTAAGCCTCCATGCCCTGGCTTTGCACCTTGTGACAACTTGATTTCAATCATTTTCACTTCTTTTAAATTGGCTTTTTCCACAAAAAGAGCGTCATTAAAATGGCCTTTTCCATCTCTACAACCAAAATATCTTGTTCCTATTTGCCAAATCAAATCACCTCCTTTTAAGTGGTAATCACTGATTCCGCCTTCTCCTGTATTGTGAGCGAAATTCCCCATTTTAGCTCCTTCATTTAGAGAAGAAATGGCAGTTTTACTCAAAGCACCATAACTCATGGCGCTAATATTGAAAATACTAGCACTATACGGTTTTGAACACTGTGAATTTCCAATGGTTACTCGGAATTGACTGAAATCGTTCTTTTTAGGATAAATTGAATGTGCTGCCCATTCATAACCAATTCTGTTAGGCTCGTCTTGCATTCCAAACGAAATGGTTTGTTTTTCGTTTTTTGCCCTTTGATATACAATAGAACGTTGTCTTCTGTTAAATGGTTTTCCATCCAATTCTCCTTCAAAAAAGTATTGGCGAAATTCAGGACGAACCGATTCAAAAAGATAACGTAAACGTCCTACCAATGGATAATTTCTTCTTACTGAATGTTTGGATTGAAAGCTATCAATGGTAACTAAAAATAACATTACTAAAGGGGCTGATAGGAAAATTGGATGCACCTTATAGTAGACGACCAAAAAAAGAGTTCCCATCAAAAATGATAACGTGATTAACCAAATTATATGGCGTGCATATAATTTTCCCAAAAGTTTTTTTTGCGACATGATGTTAGAATTAAAAAAAAAAATAATGATTACAGAAGATACTTCTGAAATGAATAGAAAATGTTGTAAGTAAAAATCCTCCGTCTGAGAATTAGGAATAGGATAGACGGAGGCCTAATTGATAAAGGCCTTGCTGTGTGTAAATGCTACTACTTTTGTAATTGCATTTGAAATTAAAGTGGTATTTGAAACTAGGTATTTCAAAATGAAATGGTTTAATTTGAGTACAAAGTTAAGTAAACTAATGAGATAAAAAAATTACTTCCACTTAATATTACACCCAATACTCGGTTTCTGCTCTGGATTAATTAATCGATTTATCACCAAACCATCAATAGCACTTCGTAAATCAGAACCACTTAATGGAATGCCGTTTGCAGGTCGGCTATCGTCTAATTGTCCGCGGTAAACTAATTTATTTCGATTGTCGAAAAGATAAAAATCAGGTGTACAAGCCGCATCGTAGGCTTTGGCTACTTCTTGTGTTTCGTCGAATAAATAAGGAAATTCAAATCCGTTTTTAAATGCAAATTCTGTCATTAATTCTGGTGCATCTTGCGGATATTTTACCACATCATTACTCGAAATCGCTACAAAACCTATTCCTTGCACACGATAATCGTTTACTATTCGAATTACCTCGTCCATCACATGATGCACAAACGGACAATGATTACAAATGAACATTACCACCGTTCCTTTTTCACCTTTACAATCAGCAAAAGTTTTAAAATCGGTAGCGTTGGTGTCTTTCAAATTAAAATCAGGAGCAATCGTGCCTAGTGGTAACATGTTGGAAGGAGTTTGAGCCATTTTGAAATTAGAATTTAGAGGTTAGAATTTAGAAATTAGAAGTTTAGTCTTTTCACTTTTCACTTCCCTAATTATACGCATCAAATCTTTTATTGTTACAAAATGCGGCAATACTTTTTTTTGGAATAGCATTTTCTTACTTTTGCAGAACAACACAACACACTATGTACAAAATCTTCATTCGTCCGTTACTTTTCTGTTTCGATCCAGAAAAAGTGCATTATTTTACCTTTT
>JACCEA010848853.1_pt1 | contig 11566 bp, 13 predicted proteins | sample 7449851 | NCBI WGS metagenome assembly JACCEA01 (sample SAMN15323453, study PRJNA562643) | freshwater metagenome | isolation source: river surface water | place: USA:Blue River Watershed | collected 2017-08-18 | reverse complement strand
CAACCATCACTGGAGACTTATCGTGTAAAGGAGATATTAGGATAGATGGAGAGATCATTGGAAATGTAATATCAAAAGCAAAAGTGGTTATTGGTACAACAGGAAAGGTTGTTGGTGATATCATTGGCTTAAATGCAGACATCAGTGGAAGTTTAAAAGGTGATTTAACCGTAACAGATACTATATTCTTAAAGTCATCAGCTCGAATAGAAGGCGATATGGTAACTAATAAACTTATTGTAGAGTCGGGAGCCATTTTCAGTGGTAACTGTAACATGGGCATTTCATCAGAAAAGGGATATAGTTCTAAGTCGAAGACAGAGAAATCTTTGGCTGAAATAGAAGAAAATTGAATAATTACTTAAAATATACAGGATTAGGCCTGCAAATGTTGGTAACAATTGCAGGCTTAAGTTTTTTAGGCGATTACCTTGATGGCTTATGGAAATTTGAAAAACCATGGATGACCATTATCTTATCGTTATTGGGTGTTGCAGCATCAATGTATCAAGTTATAAAATCCTTTAAAAATCAATGAATTTACTAAAGTATTCTTTTTACAGCCTTTTCATAGGCTTATTCTTATTTTTCGCTGGAGAACTAATTAATAGTCAAACAGATAGAGATTTTTTCATCTCACAGTACCCTTATTTTATTATATTTTTTTACATCATAGGTTTAGCAGCTTTTGGGATATCGGCTTGGGGCTTAAAAAAATCGTCGGATAGTTCAGTATTTATAGTTTTAGCATCGGTGATGGCAAAACTGCTTTTAAGCATGGTATTCGCACTTATTTTTATCTACGGAAAGCGATTTGATAAGATTGCATTTCTTATAAGTTTTTTCCTTCCATATTTTATTTATTCAACCTTTGAAATTTATACGTTATTGTATAACTTGCGCGCTCTTAAAAAATAACAAAATCTTAAAATAGATGCGCAAAAGGGGCTTTTTCATAAAAAAAACGAAATCAATTTTATTGTTTTCTGCTATTTTTTGTATCACCATAGCAAATGTTTACGCTAATGAGTCGGAAAATCATGCAAATCATGCGACCGAAACAAAGGATACGGTAAGTGCTGTTGCAGATAGCACACATGCAACTAAACATGGTGAGGAAGAGGCATTTAACCCAGGTGAGATGATTTTACATCATATTGGTGATTCTCACGAGTGGCATTTATGGGGTCATACATCGGTAGGTTTGCCAGTTATTTTATATACTGATAAAGGAATCGAAACATTTTCATCAAGTAATTTTCACCACGGTGATTCTGCCTATGTAGGAAAGAATTATACATATGTTTTAGAACATGAGCATATTAAAGTAGTTAATGCTGATGGTAGCATTAACGAAGAGGCATCAAAAAAAATTACTGATTTATCAATTACAAGAAACGTAGCATCGATGTTCTTATCGATTGCAATCTTATTATTAATATTTACATCAGTAGCAAAATCATACAAGAAGAGAGAAGGAAAGGCACCAAAAGGATTCCAATCTTTAATTGAGCCAATCATCATTTTTGTAAGAGATGAAATTGCTAAGCCGAATTTGGGTTATAAATATGCGCGTTTTATGCCATTCTTATTAACCATTTTCTTCTTTATCTGGGTGAACAACTTAATTGGTTTAGTTCCATTTTTCCCAGGAGGAGCGAACTTAACGGGTAATATCGCATTTACATTAGTAATGGGTGTTATTACATTTATAGTAACCAATTTCAATGGTAATAAAGCATACTGGCAGCACGTATATGCGCCGCATGTACCAAAAGCATTATGGCCAATTATGATTCCTGTTGAGATTATAGGTTTATTAGCAAAGCCATTTGCGTTAATTGTCCGTTTATTTGCGAACATTACGGCAGGCCACATTATTGTATTGAGTTTAATTTCCCTAATATTCATTTTTAAGAGTTTAGCAATTGCACCAGTATCGGTAGCCTTTGTAATTTTTATGGATGTATTAGAATTATTGGTAGCATTTTTACAGGCATTTATTTTCACCATGTTAACAGCATTGTTCATCGGAACAGCGATTTCTGAAGAGCATGGAGAGCATAGCCATTCGGAAGATCACCATTAATAGAATTATAGTAGAAGAATTAATTTTTAACTTAAAATAAAATAAAATGACAGGAAGTATCGCAGCAATTGGTGCCGGTTTAGCAGTAATCGGTGCTGGTTTAGGTATCGGAAGAATTGGTGGTTCTGCAATGGAAGGTATTGCACGCCAACCAGAAGCAGCTTCAAAAATCCAAACAGCAATGATCATCGCTGCAGCCCTTGTAGAAGGTGTTGCATTATTCGGTGTGGTAGTTGCTTTGTTAGGAAATGGTTGATCCGACAAAAAGCCTGTAGCGATTGGCTACGGGCTTTTTTAAATGTTTGATTTTAAATTTAAAGATATACACACAATCATATGGAATTAGTAACCCCAAGTATTGGTTTAGTTTTTTGGACAACAATTTCTTTCCTTTTATTGCTTTTCATCTTAGGCAAATTTGCATGGAAGCCAATTATGCAAGCTTTAGACGATCGTGAGAAATCGATTGAAGATGCATTAAGTGCAGCCGAAAAAGCAAAAGAGGAGTTATCGAGATTGAATAACGAGAGCGAGCAATTGTTGAAACAAGCAAGAGCAGAACGCGATCAAATTTTAAAAGAAGCAAAAGAGTTAAGAGATAACATGGTTGCAGATGCAAAAGGTGTTGCTCAAAACGAAGCAAATAAATTAATTGAAAAAGCGAAAGTTGAAATCGAAAATCAAAAGAATGCTGCTTTAGCTGAAGTTAAAACGCAAGTAGCTACTTTATCGATTGATATCGCTGAGAAAGTATTGCGTAAGCAATTAGACGATAAATCGAAGCAAGAAAGCTTAGTTGCTGATTTATTAAAAGAAGTAAAATTAGGCTAAGAATTAACTCGAAATAAATTATGTCAGAAATAAGAGTTGCAACACGATACGCAAAAGCATTAATTGATTTAGCCATTGAGCGAAATGAATTAGAGCAGGTAAAAGCTGATATTGATTTGTTTTTAGCAGCTACAAAAGCGAGTTCAGAATTAGTTGCGGTTTTAAAAAACCCAATCGTTCCGATTGATAAAAAAGGAAAAATTTTGAAAGGTCTTTTTGGTTCACAAATCACAAAGAGCACTCAATCATTTTTTGAAATTGTAGTGAACAAAACAAGAGCGGAAGTATTACATGCTACTGCAAAAGAATTTATTGAGCAATACAACGAAAAGAAAAATATATTAAAAGCTAAAGTTGTATCAGCTACTAAATTAACTGATGCAGCTGCTAATGAAATTACAAGCTTGGTAGCGAAGGCAACTGGAAAGCAAGTAATATTAGATCAACAAGTTGATGAAAAACTAATTGGAGGATTTTTATTAACGGTTGGTGATAAGCAATTTGATACAAGTATTGCGAAGAGTTTACAGAAGTTGCAAAAGACATTTGGCAATTAATAATTTTTAAAAAAGAAATAAAAACACATAACACAAAATACTATGGTAGAAGTAAGACCAGATGAAGTTTCGGCAATATTAAGACAACAATTGTCGGGCTTTAAGTCAGAATCTGAATTAGAAGAAGTTGGTACCGTATTACAAGTAGGGGATGGTATTGCAAGGGTGTACGGATTAACAAAAGTACAATCAGGAGAGCTTGTTGAATTCGATAACGGATTACAAGGTATCGTATTGAACTTAGAAGAAGACAACGTGGGTGTTGTATTATTAGGTAGTTCTGATAATATTAAAGAAGGTGATACTATTAAGCGTACAAAACGTATTGCATCTATTAAAGTAGGTGACGGTATGTTAGGTCGTGTTGTAAATACATTAGGACAACCAATTGATGGTAAAGGTCCAATTACTGGTGAATTATATGAAATGCCAATCGAGCGTAAAGCTCCTGGTGTAATTTATCGTCAGCCAGTAAACGAGCCATTACAAACAGGTATCAAAGCGATTGACGCGATGATTCCAGTTGGTCGTGGACAACGTGAGTTAATTATCGGTGACCGTCAAACAGGTAAAACAACTGTAGCGGTAGATACGATTATTAACCAAAAAGAATTTTACGATAAAGGTGAGCCTGTAATCTGTATTTATGTTGCTATCGGACAAAAGAACTCAACAGTTGCGAACATCGTTCGTACGTTAGAGGAAAAAGGTGCGATGGCATACTCAATCATTGTTGCAGCTTCGGCAGCAGATCCTGCTCCAATGCAGTTCTTTGCTCCATTTGCTGGTGCAGCTATTGGTGAGTTCTTCAGAGATACTGGTCGCCCTGCATTAATTGTTTATGATGATTTATCTAAACAAGCGGTTGCTTACCGTGAGGTTTCGTTATTATTACGTCGTCCTCCAGGTCGTGAAGCATATCCAGGTGACGTATTCTACTTACACTCAAGATTATTAGAAAGAGCGGCAAAAATTAATGCTACCGATTCTGTTGCGCAAGCGATGAACGATTTACCAGATTCAATTAAAGGTATCGTTAAAGGTGGTGGTTCATTAACAGCATTGCCAATTATTGAAACACAAGCAGGTGACGTTTCTGCATACATTCCAACGAACGTAATTTCAATTACCGACGGACAGATTTTCTTAGAGTCGAACTTGTTCAACGCAGGTATTCGTCCGGCAATTAACGTAGGTATCTCGGTATCACGTGTGGGTGGTAATGCTCAAATTAAATCAATGAAAAAAGTTGCTGGTACATTAAAAGGTGACCAAGCACAATACAGAGAATTAGAAGCATTCTCTAAGTTCGGTTCTGACTTAGATGCAACTACTAAATTCGTATTAGATAAAGGTGCTCGTAACGTAGAAATCTTAAAGCAAGGTCAATACTCACCAGTACCAGTAGAAAAACAAGTAGCTATGATTTACTGTGGTACTAAAGGTTTATTAAGAAGTGTACCGGTAAACAAAGTGAAAGAATTTGAAGCTGAATATTTAAATCAATTAGAACTTCGTCACAGACCAACATTAGATGCAATTCGTGCTGGTAAGATCGACGATTCTATCACAAATGTTTTAGAGTCAGTAGCAAAAGAAATTTCTTCAAAATATTAATTAATCAAACCTCGCTCATTAACTGAGCGAGGTTGCTTATAATTTTTCAAAAAGAAAAATGGCAAATTTAAAAGAAGTACGTTTAAGAATAGCTTCTGTTAACTCTACTCAACAGATCACAAAAGCCATGAAGATGGTTTCTGCGGCAAAGTTGAAAAGAGCTACAGATGCAATTGTTCAAATGCGACCATATGCAAACAAGCTTAAAGATATTTTAGCAAATCTTACAGCGAGTTTAGAAGGAAATGAAAGTGAGTACACCGCTCAACGTGAGTTAAAAAATGTACTTATTGTTGTTATTACTTCTAACAGAGGTTTAGCAGGAGCATTCAATGCCAATGCAATTAAAGCAGCTAATGCTCTTATCAATGAGAAATATGCAAGCTTTAAAAAATCTGGCAACTTACACATCGTTGCGATTGGTAAAAAAGCACAAGATTACTTCAGCAAAAACAAATTCAATGTTATTGGAAACAATAACGATTTGTTCAACAACTTGAACTTCGAAACATCAACCAAAATTACAAATGAAATTATGGATGGTTTCGTTGCCGGACAATGGGATAGAGTAGAAGTTGTTTACAATCAGTTTAAAAATGCAGCAATGCAAATTTTAACAACTGAACAATTGTTACCAGTACAGGCTTCGGAAACAAAAGCTAGTACAAGCGCTAATATCGATTATTTATTAGAGCCATCTCAAGAAGAAATAGTAAGTGGATTAATTCCAACTTCTATTAAAATACAATTATACAAAGCGTTATTAGATTCACATGCTTCAGAGCATGGTGCACGTATGACTGCGATGGATAAAGCAACTGATAACGCAGGTGAATTATTGAGAGCATTACGCTTATCATACAACCAAGCTCGTCAGGCTGCAATTACAAATGAAATTTTAGAAATTGTGAGTGGTGCGAATGCACTATCCGCAAGTTAATAGTAAAACAAGATTTTGAAATAAAAAAAGGCCAATGTTTACATTGGCCTTTTTTATTTCTATGCACTCAATACATCTCTCAATTCTTCTTTTTTATCGAACATCGATTTAGCAAATGGACAAAGAGGAATAACTTTTATATTATTTTCTCTACAATAGGCTACGAGTGCATTTAACATTTGTGCTCCTGCGCCTTTGCCTTTTAATTCTTCACCAACTTCAGTATGATCAATAATTATTAGTTCAGGACTAGCAATTGAGTAGGTCATTTCTCCTACTACTTTACCTTCTAATTCTACATAAAACGAACCTTTCGTTTCTGTGTGTTTATGTTTAATTTCCATAGTGTTTAAAATAAAAATACGAGAAACAATATATAAATAAATATTAATCGTTCCTCGTATTCAATCAACTTTTATATTCCTATGCTCCCCGCTCCCTGCTATTACGCTTGTTTAGCAAACTGAACGTTGATGTGCAATTTCACTTCATCACTCACTACCACACCACCTGCTTCAGTTACTGCACTCCAAGTAAGTCCAAATTCTTTTCTGTTTATTTTCCCGTTCACTTCAAATCCTGCTTTTGTATTTCCATAAGGGTCTACCATAATACCACCCAATTCTGCGTCTAATTCAACTGTTTTAGTTGTATCTCTAATGGTTAAATCACCAACAAGTTTATATTCATTTCCTGAAACTTTCTTAAATGAAGTTGATACAAAATTCATTGTTGGATATTTTTCTGTTGAGAAGAAATCATCAGATTTTAAATGTCCATTACGATCATCTTGGTTTGTATCAATGCTGTTTGTATCGATACTAAAATCAATTTTCGCATTTTCAAAATCATCCGACTCAGTTTCAATAGATCCACCAAATACTTTAAATGTTCCAGTAACGGTAGAAATTACTAAGTGTTTTACTTTGAATTGTACTTCAGAGTGTGCTGGGTCTAATACCCATTTTGTAGCTGTGAGTGTATTTTCCATAATCTTTTAATAATTAGTTTATGATCATAGAACACCCCTACAAATAAATTGTTTGTTTAAACAGATAAAAATATTTAAGTAGTTGATTTTAAAGTAGTTCATAAAATATCGTGGCACCACTTAAGTGGTGCCACGATATTTTATGAATCATTAAGTATTTCGCTTATTTTTCTAAAAAATTCCTATTTGTTGGGAATAGAATAGTTAAAATTCCAAAATACAAAGCTCCAAACATCGGCAGCTTCATCTATGATTTTAGCGGTTGGTTTACCAGCTCCATGACCAGCTTTTTCATCAATGCGGATAAGAATTGGATTTTCGCCTTTGTGTTTGGCTTGTAAAGTTGCTGCAAATTTAAATGAATGTGCTGGAACCACACGATCATCATGGTCGGCAGTGGTGATGAGGGTTGCTGGATAACTTACCGAATCCTTCACATTATGTAAGGGTGAGTATTTGATAAGGTAATCGAATTGTTCTTTTTTATCGCTAGAGCCGTATTCAACAGCCCAACCCCAACCTATTGTGAATTTATGGTAACGTAGCATATCTAATACTCCAACACCAGGTAAAGCCACTTTAAATAAATCAGGTCTTTGTGTCATACATGCACCAATGAGTAATCCTCCGTTCGAGCGACCTGAAATTGCTAATCGTGCTGAGCTAGTATATTTTTCAGCAATTAGGAATTCTGCTGCACTTATAAAATCGTCGAATACATTTTGTTTATTCTCTAACATCCCAGCTTTGTGCCATTCTTCGCCGTATTCGCCTCCACCTCTTAGCGAAACAAGAGCATATACTCCACCTTGTTCCATGAAATACATATTTGATACACTGAATGAAGGAGTTAAACTGATATTAAATCCTCCATATCCGTACAAGAGTGTTGGGTTGTTACCATCAAGCTTTATACCTTTTTTATGGACGATAAACATTGGAACTTTCGTTCCATCTTTAGAAGTAAACCAAACTTGTTTAGTTTCAAAATTATCGGTGTTTAATTTGAAGTTTGGCTTTGTATATAATGTTGATTCACCTGAATTGATATCAAGTTTGTAAATAGTACCTGGCGTAGTAAAGTTGGTGAAACTATAAAACATAAATTGATCATTCTTATTTGCTGGAGCAAATGAAACGGTACCGATGCCTGGCAATTTTAATTCTCTTAATAATTTACCATCTAAACCATATTCAATAATCTTACTACTTGCATCTTTTAAGTAAGTAGCATAAATTTTATTACCAACTAATGTAGCTCCTTCTAATAATTCCTTTTGTTCAGCAATGATGGTTTTCCAGTTTTTCTCTTCTTTGTTTTTAGGATCAATAGAAACCAATTTATAATTTGAAGCTCCTTTGTCCATCAATACCAATACATTATTTTCAATGTTATCGACAATGCTATAGTTATATTCAAAACCTGGAAGTAAAAGTTCTATTTTAGAATTTGGTTTTGTTAAATCTTGAATTAAAATTTCAGAACCAGAAGTGCCTTCTGATGCATAGATGTATAAATACCTTTCATCTTCAGAAACGCTAGCACCAAAGTAACGTAGTGGATGTTTTTTATCTTCAAAAATTAATTGATCTTTCGATTGATCATCGCCTAATTTATGGAAGTAAACTTTTTGATATTGATTTTGATTTGATAATTCAGAAACTCCTTTCGGTTCATCGTATCGGCTATAATAAAAACCATCACCACGCCATGCTGCACCAGAAAATTTAACCCATTTAATAACATCTTTAGTTAATGCACCAGTTTCTACATTCATTACATAAATTTCATTCCAATCGGAACCTGAGCGTGAAATGGTATATGCTGCATGCTTGTAATCGTTTGAGAAATATAGGCCTCCCAATGATACAGTGCCATCATCGGATAATTTATTTGGGTCGAGAAATATTTTCTCATTAGCATCTAATCCTTTTTTGTAATAAATAACCGATTGATTTTGTAGACCATCGTTCTTTGAATAAAAATAATAATCACCTTTTCTATAAGGTGCAGATATCTTTTCGTAGTTCCATATTTCAGTTAAGCTATTTTTAATAGTTTCTCTAAAAGGAATTTGAGAAATATAATGTTGCGTAACTTTGTTTTGTTGTTTTACCCATTCTGCAGTTTCTATTGTTGTATCATTTTCTAACCAACGATAAGGGTCTGATATGGATGTTCCAAAGTAATTATCTACAGTATCTACTTTTTTTGTTTCAGGATAAGGCAACATAGTTATTTTCTTTAGCTCGTTTGATTTACATGCAAACATTAGACAAATGCCGCCTAATAGTAATACTTTTCTCATATGGATTTTTGCTTAAGGTTTATATTTTGATAGTTGGATTATTTTCTGACTGTCTTTTTCTTTCATAAGTTGATCGAGCGTATAGCTAGGATTATTATCCATAAAATTTTTGATAATTTGCCATCCACAATACCAAGCAATTCGAGGTGCCGACTCGTTGGTTAAATTAACTGTAAAGGGAGCTTCTTCTGTATATTTTCTGTACTTAAGAAAGTCGCTGCTGTATAAATTTTCTTGAATAAGTAATTGATAGATATTTGCTTCATTTTCCTTACACCATTGGTATTGATTTGATGTATATCCAATTTTTAATGTATCATGTACATCCCCTAATAATTGGTCCATGAAGTATAACATTTTGCCTTCGTTTAACATTACATCAATGAGTAAAGGTTTGTCATTTTCGAAAGGGTATTTGTAGGATGCCAATCCTTTGGCGAACATTGGCAAAACATGGTTTGGTGTATATCTTCTAGTGAGGTAATCAGGTAAGTCGAGACTAGGATAAAAACGATAGTCGGCGCCCATAAATAAATCGAGTCCGATTCCAATATAACCATCGGTAGTAACTATACCGTTTCCAAAACCAGAAATGAAGGTGCAAACTTTTGGCATCGTATCCATTGGGTATAGCTCTTGATACTTATCCAAAACTTCATGAAGATTACCTTCTAGCTCTTTAATTTTAGCTTCATTATAAACAGAATCACAATCACTTAATAACATTCTAAAATCAGAATTTTGTGTATAGTCCTTTACTATAGCAGTAAAACCAGGGCTATTCAATTTTCCAAAGTTCATGATTTGTAAAAAGTATACCTCAAAAAAGCTTTTGTACTCATCACTTAAGTGTTTTAAGGTCGTATCCATTTTGTTGGGGTCCGACTTAAAAAGTTCCTGTTCAAATCGTAGTAGTTTGAATTCGCTATTTTCTTTAGAACTCACATTCTTATTAGAATTCGACACTTGTTGACAAGAGTTCATGAAGAATGCCAATAGGAGTAGTGAAAAAATCGATTTAATTATGTTACTTTGAGCTGAAATATTAAACATATATAAGAAATGAATAGCCCTAAAATTAAGCATTTATATGTAATTATTACTTTTGTTTCAGTATTGTTATCCTTCAATACGTACGCACAAGATTTCCGACTAGGATTTAAGGCAAATCCATTGTTTTCTACTATTAAACCCAATTCAGATAACCATAACAGTGTTTCAACTAAGTTAGGTCTATCGTATGGTGTTATTTTCGATTATTTTTTAAAGGAGCATTATGCTATTGAAACAGAATTAGGCATTAGCACTATGGGAGGTAAAGTTGAATACTCAAAAGGTGATACAACAATTACTTCTGATATTAAACTTAATTATGTTGAAGTTCCGATTGCCATAAAACTAATTACAGCAGATGTAAAACCTAACTTAAAAGTGTATGGAAAGTTTGGTGTGAATTTAGGTTTTGCGACTAAAACATCAGCAAAGATAAGTTATAAAAAAGGTGATACAGAATTTGCTAACGACGACATTAAAAATGCAAGTAAATATATTCAGCCTTTTAATATTTCTTTATTGATGGGAGCTGGTGTTGAATATAACTTAGCAAAGAACTTAGATTTGATATTAGGTTTTTCATACATGAATGGCTTTTTTAATACAATGAAAACTAATTCTATTTATAGATCTACTACAGTAAGTGGAAGTACAAACATTAAAGCTTTTGATGCTGATTTGAATTACTTTTGTTTGAATGTAGGTTTATTATTTTAACATGAAAATTAGTATTGCACAACTTAATGTTCATGTTGGAAATTTTCAAAAGAATTCTGAGAAAATTATACATGAAATAGAGGAAGCTAAAAAACAAGGCTCGGAACTAATTGTATTTCCGGAGTTAGCAATTTGCGGATATCCACCTCGTGATTTTTTAGAGTACGATCATTTTGTTCATGAGTGTGAACGTGCCATTGCAAACATTGCTAAACATTGTGTATCCATTACAGCCATTGTAGGTTCGCCAAGTTTTAATATTTCAAAGATTGGTAAACGATTATACAATTCAGCATTTGTATTATCCGACGGAGTTATAAAAGAGGTTATACATAAAACACTTTTGCCTACTTACGATATTTTTGATGAGTATAGGTATTTTGAACCGAATGCAACATTTAAGTGTGTTGAAATTAATGGAAAAAAAATTGCCTTAACTATTTGTGAAGATCTTTGGAACCT
>JACCEA010094003.1_pt1 | contig 11566 bp, 13 predicted proteins | sample 7449851 | NCBI WGS metagenome assembly JACCEA01 (sample SAMN15323453, study PRJNA562643) | freshwater metagenome | isolation source: river surface water | place: USA:Blue River Watershed | collected 2017-08-18 | reverse complement strand
CACCTAGTACCAATGGTTTATTGTATCGTCTTGCTATTTGACATACTGCAATATCAAAGTAATCACCATGATCAATAGAATTAAATACAATATCAGATTCTTTGATAAGATTTACAATCACTTTCCATTCTTTTAATGCATTGATATTGTAAGTACGTAATTCACAATTACTTACATTGTGATGTCTATGTAACTCTGCTTCTGCTTGCGTTACCTTGGGTAATCCGACATCAACGTGTTTATAAAGGATTTGTCGATTCAAATTGTGGGTATCGACAGTGTCCATATCGACCATGATTATAGTCTTGACGCCTAATCGGCACAGATTGGCACTGATGGTAGTGCCCAATCCACCAACACCCAAGACCAGACAAGTCAATCCTGAAATAACAGATTGATCCCAACCTTTAAGTTCCTTTTGTCTCTGATGAATATCACCCATTTTTATTTTCTGTTCCTTGCTGATGAGATATATAATACCATCTATTAAATTGTGATTTAGAAAGCTAGAAAGGGTCGAGGGCGCAAAGCCAATTCGCTGCGCGGCTGCGCGGCGCGCAGCGGCTCTCTCTCTTCTTGCGGCCGCGCGCGGCACCCTCTCGCGTGAGGCGTACAAATCACAATGAAGTTGGGAATATGTAAGATTTTGTATATGATCAATTAAAGTAGATTCGAACTTGAGATGACGCAATTAAATATAATTTTATATAACAATCCTGAAAGAACGAATGTTTTCACATTTAAAAAATGAAGCAAATGAATTCGGTGGTATGACGAATGATAAATTTTTGTTCATTAATTTTTATCGGTTAGCAATCGAAGTTTACAAATGTTGTAAATATATTTGTGCCCTACCACATACAAAATATTATATCAACATTTGTTTTTGCGATTGTTGGTTCATTCAATCATACTTTTTACGCAGTTAATTACCATATATGAAGTCTATTCTGTCGATCTCATGGTTGATCAAATGATAGTGCTATTTAGCTATGTAGAACATATCCTGAAACTAGATTTTATTCGGATATTTCATTATAGATGTGAGAATAGGAATGTTGTAAGTAGCAATAATAATAGAAACGTCAGTAATGTTATTGGGAAGAAGCATGAAGAATAATTAAAATTAAAAGAGACAATATACGATGATTATGACAAATGTGTGTTAAAATCGGAAGAAAACACAACGAATTGGTATCCAAAGTTGATATTGGCAAACATATGGTTTAATGAACCTGATGATCAATAAAATATCTTGCAATAGCAATCATTGCCTTGACTGTCTCCGCGGGATCAATAAACTCAGTCAAATCTAAGTTATGGTTTGTGCTACCATCAGAATTGCCAAAAGTAAAATCATTGCAATGAATTTCTGGATGAGAACAAATATTAGATACACCGAGATATTGATTACCTTGTTTACATACAAAATACCAATCACTACCATCTACATAACATAAATGAATGCGATTATCTTCTGATCCAATCCAACGGATCCCATTCGCTGATGTATTGTCCCACATGACTTCTATTGATGGGAGATGGAATTCTTGACGTTCTAAACCCAACCATAATGAATCATTGAATTCAGGAAATGCAATTGATTTTCCACGTATTTCACTATCACAATAACTACTTCCTGTATCAGGGAAGCAATCAAAATATTCACCACAAAAAACATCCGAATTATCAATTAATCTTTCAAACCAGTTGTTGTTGTTTACGTCGTCATTGTTCTCATTTTGGCGGCCACCGTTGTCTGACATTCTTCTACAAACCAATGGAATATGGATGATTTTATAGTCTGAAATGTGGTTCCGTCAATCAAAACGATCCAAAGCCAAAAATGAAAATGATAACAAATAAATAATAAGTTCACTTTTATTATTGTAAATAAAGCAGATATCAGCAGCCGCGGGCGCGCCCCAGCAGCAGCAGCAGCAGCGCGGCCAGCCGGCGCTTCGCCCCACAGCACCCGCGCCCGCTCTTTTCAGTTAACACTTCCAAGCAATCAACCAAAGTATTTTGGATGGGAATGAACGATAAATGAGAAATCGTTGAATATTGATTGGATATTTACAAGTTAAATGAGAATGTCAAAACTTCGTTCGACATTCTATTGAAATATGATTACGACTAATCCTACTGCTAAAAGTCATTCTTTCCCGTACACTAAGTACAAACGAAAAAGCAAAATTAATAACAAGTATATACAAACATATTAAAGAATCTACCAAGTAATCACAAATCTTTGAAACACACATACTAAAGGAGAGATACTACAGCGTTAGTCAGGTTTTCATGTGGAGCAAACTTAAAGCGACTACTCGACAAACAGTACTAAGCTTGTCAATAATAATCAACAACAATAAAAAAAGGAAGAAGGGAATGAGAGGGAGGTAAAACAAGAAAGAATCAGTAAATACTACAATTTCCGAAGGTACAATCACCATGATCACAATAACTACTAATTATGCAACAAGTGCGCTCAAACGACTCATCGCCTCAGCATGACCACCTTCATGTACTGCCAAACGATAATAATACAATGCTTTCTTTAAATCAGGTTCAACAATCAAAAATTCGTTGGGACTTTCACCATTTCTTCCACCATCTTCATATATACGGCCGAGTTCATACATTGCTTCAACTTGTCCACATTCTTCAGCTTGTTCGAAATATCCAACAGCCTTCTTGATATCTTTACTCAATAACATAGTCGGAGAACCTTCCACACTTCCTTTGACACCATATGTGTACAAATATCCCAATTCATACATCGCATCAACATGACCACCGTGATGAGCAGCTTCTTCAAAGAACTTGATTGCCCTTTCCAGATCCATTTCAATCGTTTGTGTAGGATCACGTGTTGTAACGCGTAAAGTATAGATTAAACCAAGGTTATACATTGCTCTGACTTCACCAAAATCGGCCGCCTTTGTGAAATATTCAATTGCTTTAGAAAGATTTGGTAAAACTGCAGTGCCATGACCATCAAAATATAATCTCGCGATTTTGTATAAAACTTCACTTTCTCGTTCATTTATAGCACGTTTACCAATGTCATCAATGGCATCCTCTGTAGTTATACTAGACCAATCATAGGTACAACTTTGTGGTATATAAAATCCTGCTTTAGGGTGTTTGACTGGAGGGCCGACTTGGAATCCTTCTTCAGCGAGTGAAGAATCTGGTAAAAAAGTAACAATCAACCAGTTAAAGATTGTTGTAACTGATGTTGCCAACACACGACGGAAACCCATATTTCACGTCAAAACAACACAATTGATCACAATGTTAATAATTTTTGGAACAATATAAAAACGATGGATGACACGCCACAATCCACAACAAACCCCCAAAACTGCTGATGTGCAACAATGCGGAGCGCACCTCCTCCAAGATGCGCAAAAGAACGTTCCTATCTCCGACCATTCTGTTTACACTAATCTTTGCCATGGTGATCTTCTGAGAACGTTCCTAGGTCGCAATGAAGTGTTCTTGGCTAATTTTGCTTCTGACAAAACAAACAAATTATTAAGTCAACATGATTCAACAATCACCTTTTCAATTGATATTGGATACTTGCTTGTATCAACATCAGATCCCTATAGAACTTCGTCAAATCGTTCACAATTTCACACAAGTCAGAGTGAAATTCAACAATGATACTTTGAAACAAGCAGTGGATATGTGGTGCACAAAAAGAGAAGAAGCATTACTTCGATATGGTCATATTTCATATTGGGATGTCTCTGAAGTGACATATATGGCACGATTATTCAGTGGTAAAACTACGTTTAACGATGATATCAGTCCATGGGATGTGCAAAAGGTGACAACCTTTTCATACATGTTTCATGGTGCAAGTTCATTCAACCAACCGTTGAACACATGGAAGATATGTGTCCAGTATAATGTTAAGTGGGGGAAGAACGTTGCAATAGCAGTTGATTTGAGTTTCATGTTTTATAATGCATTTGCTTTTAATCACCATTAGACAATTGGACAATGACGAATGTAAAAACCATAGAGGGAATGTTTGCTGGTGCAAGAAATTTCAATCAACCCTTGAATGATTGGAGGTTTGATTTTGATGATGGTACACCTCCAAAGTGGCTCAAAACTTATGGATTATTAAAAAGTACAAGATATACGTTTCATAATGCAACATTGTTTAACCAACCATTAAACAACTGGAATATGGAAAATGTTGAGACTATTGAAGGAATGTTTCAAGGTGCAAGTAGTTTCAATCAATCATTAAACGAATGGAAGTTGAGTTATAGTTTGGAAAATACTCGATGTGCATTCAAAGATGCGATTGCATTCAATCAGTCCGTTGGTAATTGGAATATGCGCTATGTGAGAAATATGAGTCATATGTTCGAAAATGCGATTGCATTCAACCAATCATTAAAGGGATGGTATACCAGCAAAGTAACGGAAATGTCATACATGTTTGCTGGAGCAACCAGCTTCAATCAACCAATCAATCATTGGAAAGTTGGACTTGTGGATGATATGAGTTATATGTTCTATCGAGCGAGTAATTTCAATCAAACTTTGAATGGTTGGAAAGTAGGAAACATACGCAATATGGAAGGAATGTTTAAAGAAGCCTTATCCTTCACACAGCCATTGTTCAATTGGAAACTGCATGGTAGAAATAGAATGTGCCTAGATAAAATGTTTGCAGGGACTAATTATCTATTTAAAGACAAATTATTATTAAAATGGCCACAAGATAATGATAGAAAGCAAAGACCATCGGATGTTATTATGATCGAAATAGACGAATCGGATGTTATTAGGATCGAAATAGGCGGGTTTTATAATATTCGGTGGAGATTGTAATCTTTATTGTTTGGGTATTCCAGTTAACCGATAATTAATGAACTTACCAAATAGTGACAATATTTCTATTCAAATATATACAATCTACGGATTTGGCAAACTCAATTTATCTACCAACACGCTTTTATACTATGTGATACATCACAACTACCAATAATTAATACATTTAACACAGAAATATTTTATTTCTCATTACCTATCCTATACCACCTGCCATGTAGATACAAAGCACTAAAATACCTTCCCTATCATCATATCTATACATTAAAGGTTTCTCCATGAAGATATCAACAAATGTCAGCAGATACAATCTTTACATACAAATCAGTAAAAGTATAGTATACTAATGCTTTTCATGAACATTTAATATCTTTTGTATTTCAGGACGAATTCCTTTTAATTCAATTGGTATCATTGTAATTTCTGATGATGCATAATAGCGATTATTAAATATCGCTTTACATAATCTTGTTAACGGTGTACTATGCCCTGCTTGTTCAAAATTATTTGCTAATGTACCAATAATTTTATATCGTGATGGATATAATGTATGTTTTTTATTAAATAATTGTTTTATTTCATTTTCTAAAAATAGATCTGGTGGAATCGAATAATCAACATCCAAATAGTTATAATACATGTTGAGTAAACAACTTGCACATTGGAAAGGATTGGAAATATGGATTGACAACAAACAAAAAAGGTGATTGAAAGAGTTATTTGATGTATAAATGTGAACGTACGACGTGAGCAATAGATCCTTTGCTGTCGGTTGATTGGCCAGAATTAAAACTCTGCAGCACTGATTTTGAGATACAAGACACTTGAGCAAGGGTAGATGAAGTTCCGGTTAGACGATCGATATGAATAGGAATATGAAAAATAAAATCAGCCATCATCATGATGATTTCCACATCGTGATGAATAATGCAAGAAGATCAAGCGTCGGGCGCGAGCCAAGCACAAAGCGAACACACGGGTAGAACTGTATTGTGTTTGTGAGTTCGTCCTTTAAAAATCAGAGTCTATCAAGTAATTGATTAAATAAGCAATTATTATCGCATTAACTGTCAAATTCACAATGGAACGGATATGCATCCCTTGGTTGATTGAATGAAATTGCATTTTCAAAAATACAAGCTTGCATCCCCTATATCCCATTTATCTAATGGTTGATTAAAACTAATAGCATCTTCAAATACTGGCTGAGCGAATACAATCGCTTGCTTAAAAGCATATATAGCCTCTTCCAATAAATTGTAACTTCCATTCGTTCATTCATTGGTTGATTGAAACTACTAGCGCCTTGAAACATTCCTTCCATACTCCTTACATTGGTCATATTCCCTTCTCCAATAGGTTGGTTAAAGGCTTTTGCTAACTTTTGTTCCCTTTTCAAATAACGGTTGATTGAAAGAAGTTGCCCCTTCAAACATGCTCAATCGTTAATATTAATTGTATATTCCATCGGTCCAATGGTTGATTAAACGCCTTGGCATCTTGAAACTTTCTTGAGGTCGTTGAAAAAGTGTAATATTACTTTTAAGATAGAGATACGTCATTCGTGTGATTTTTATTCTTTTGGTTGTTCACTTTTGTACGAATAAAATGCTCCAATTTGCGGTTTAAAATAAGAAATCTTCTAGCAATTGGAGCGTTTCCGGTGTATGAATGCTAGAGAGTTTCTTTGAATGATAGTCGAAGGTAATTGGTCTTTTGTTGATAGTTGTTTGTTGGTGATGGGGTTTTGTCGTTGAGATAGATAACAGTTGTTTAAATTAATCTCACTTACACAGCTAATGCGATACCGCTTTCGATCTTCTCCACATGCTCCATAAGCTTGCTGCATCTGCACAGGATGATGGCACTGCTAAGGGAAGCAGTACTGACAGGTCTACTGGCAGCAGTCTCCGAGTCAGACTTCAATTTCTTGGTGACAGGCAGATCTCCAACTTTGATAGCTGCGCGGCACGTCTTGTCTTCAGAAAGAGTGCTCACACTTGATTCTACCTTATGCACAGGCAAGGGGTTTCCGTCCTTGTCGCAGAACTCCTTCGGAAGGGCTTCTTCCTCTTCATCCACATCATCATCGATACGATCTTGATTCATGGCAACCAACCTACCATTCACAATAACACCACCTCCAGAGGAGCCGTGGCCACTGTAGTAGACATGTCTAAGCGATGCAGACTGTATCTTCACTTGGGACTGAAAAGCAACCAATGTGAATTCATTTGCATAGATAGTGTTCTGAATGTGTCTCACTGGACAGTAAACAACAGTGGCATCCTTTCCCCGAATCTCATCGAAGTATTCATCCTCACCCATGTTCAGCGCGGTGGTGCCAATAAGTACAATTTCTGTCGTATTGAACGTCCCAGACACCCTGTACAAGAGGGCCCAGTCATTGTCTTGGTTGCACTTGAACAGCGTGAGTTTAATTCTACCATCAGAAGAATATCCATCCTTGGAACCGCGCTTTGTCTTTAGCTGAATCCAGTACTCAGTTTCATACGACTCATCTACCACAGACTTGTCTTTGTTCAATTGCTTGTTCACTTTGAGGGAGTGTTCACAAGCAAGAACAGTACGGCGTCCAATAATAAAGGCAGTAGATTTGGGCTTGGTTCCGTCCCCAAAAATGCGAACAGGCAGAAGATTGACTGCAAAGAATTAATCATCAGCTCAAAACAACAGTAGCATTTACTTACCATTCTGAGGGACATCTAAATAAACAGCAAATAAAAAGAACAGATTAGAAATGCGAATGAAAACAACTGATGAATACTAACCTTGTCCAGAAGAACAAGCAGCATTCTTCAGCGCAGAGACTTCACCAAGAGTCAAATGACAGTCACTTTCAATTTCTTTCCATAGAGCGTCATTTCTATCCCTAGGAAGATCATCAAACGCAATAATAGTGGCCAGCTTAGCCTTTCCAGAATCAAGAGAACTCATCCTATACAAAGGCTTGATGAATCCGCAGTGACGAAAAAATATTGTTCAAAATGTAGAAAATAAATCCTGCAGTCTGTTAATATTGTCTTGAGCGTTTATCGTCAACAACCAAATAACAGTAACAAGGACAACTGAAACAATGATTTGCATAGATCAAGCGTTGTTGATCAGGAGGAATACCTTCTTTGTCTTGCACTTGTCGCTTGACATTGGCGATGGAGTGAGACAGTATGCATCGATTGGTTGTAATATTGTAGGCGGGAGACTGGTGGTTATTATGGCGCGTGAACGAACCTTCTCCATTTTTTCGAGTGGTACCCTCACGCGTGAAACTATTGCTTGGTATTGTTTATGGTTGCAATTATGATTTATTTTGGCTTAAAGGGATGACAATATTAAAAGTAATGGCAAGTACCATTGATTGAAGATGCTATGCAAAATTGACAGTATGATCTCTGTGATGAGATGGCCAAACATTGCAAGAACCGGTGACGGTTATTTTACGGATATCCAGGTTACTGGTGATACTTTATTGGTAGATGTTTCGATGAATCAATCTAGTAACAGATTAGAAGTGACTGGAACTGCATTTGTTCAGTCTGATTTGAGTGTTGAAGGAACAACATATTTAAATTCATTACAAACATCAGGAAGTACCATTGTGGGAGCATCTTTTACTGTTACTGGTAGTTCACAATTAAATTACGTAACGATAAATGCGCTAACTATTGCAGATTCATTAATAGTTTCAGGAGATACATCATTAAATTCACTATATGTAACTGGTAATATTGTTGTGAATGGTTCTGATATTACCTCTTCATTGGGAACTATTCATGCTAGGCATCAAAAGGTTCTTTCAGTATCAATTACTGGTAATGATGCATCAATTTTTGGCACATGTACTTTAACAGAAAACTACACAGCTACAACGAACTATGTATTATTGCTATGGGGTTTGTATTATGGTTTAACTCCTGATAATGATACAACCTACACAGCACAAGAAACATCATAAGTAATCAATTGTGTTGTAATTGGCAATATTACTGATTCGTCCTTTAGCTGGTATTTGAACAAAGGTGTTGCCAAAGATGTAAATATTATTTTGTATTTCACAGTTACTTATAATTTGACTGGATCAGAATTCCCAAAGAGCTATGAAAGTGGTTAAAAATATTGTCTAGACTAATTTATATGTCTGCGAGATCTTTAGCTAATTCTGACTTAGTTTTAAGAAATTTAACTGTTACGGGAACACTTTTGGTTGATAATCAAACTGTTGACAATACATATGATGATGAAGATTTGACTTTTAAAGGTACTGGTGATTTAGTTGTCACAGGTTCAGTAACATCAGGAAGCACATCTGGAAGTGCAACCGCTCCGTACTGGGAAACAATTCCTTATCAAATAACTGGTAATAATACAGATAACAGTTTTGATATTACTCTTGCGTATCCAAATGGCACAACTAATTGTATGTATAACTTAGCTTATGTTAATTTTTATGAAGGTAGTAATGGTACGTATGATGAACAGCCCTCGTCCCAAGCTTGTGGACAGCTGATTCTAAGCATCTATACTGCGACTGGTTTCACATGTACATTCGATAGTAACAGTGGTAATAATAAGAACTTAATAATTAATAATTTGTAGTCAAAAATAATTTGACACACTTGCACGTATTAATTAAGCATGCGCCGCAGGTGTTTGAGGTCTATTGTTGGTATTATATGTAACTCTGGTGTCACAGTTAATCTTGAAACCACCGACTGAGGATGCTGTGATGCGAGCTGGCGTGGCGGCGCATATTAATTGCTGATCCCAGATCTATATATTCATAGTAAAGATTTGAAAGAAAGGAAGTGATCTATCGTACTCACAGGGACTAACAAACTTATCTCGCGTGTGACTATCCTTTTCTTTTCGGATTTGTTACCAGAATTTATTTTGAAAATATGAAGCCCTCATTCTCATGCAATTGCTTTCGATGTATGGCGGTGGTACTTGGTATCACCACATCTTTTACAACCGCATCTGGATCGATCGATGCCTCTCCCACTTCCCAGGTAACTGCTGGCACTGTGGATGCTCAAACTGTTGCCCATGGTGAAGCGATTCAAGCTACACCATCTCGCACTCATGTGTTCCGTACGAAAGCTCATACTCAAGGGAGACCTTATCTCAAGTCTGATACCAGATCTCATCCAGACTCTTTCCACACCGTTGTGTTTGCTATCAAACAGAACAATGTTGACAAATTGGAAGATGAGCTTATGAAGGTTTCTGATCCTAGTAGCCCGCACTATGGCCAACATTGGACTCGTTAGGAAGTTGGTGCATTTACTCAGAACAAAGAAGGTAGTGCTGCCGTGATTGCTTATTTACAAGAGCATTTTACCAATAATGAAATTGCTGCGCTCTCTTTATGATGAATACATCGTTGTGAAGGGTAAGATCCATGTTTGGGAAAGAGTTTTTGCCACCAAGTTCTACCAGTTTACTCATCAAGACTGGCAAGGAAAGACTATTCATCGTGCAATGGAATACTCGCTACCAGTGGAACTTGATGCACATTTAGAAGCTGTGGGAAATGTTGCTGAGTTCCCAACACCAACCCGTGGTAAACCAACGGTTCAAAAAACACTTTCTAAGGAGGACGTGAAAGCTGCTGCAAGAAAATATTCTCCAGTCGCTAATAAAGGTTCATTTCCTGTCGAGAGTAATCCTGTTATTGATAAACAAAAAGAAAATTTTTATTACTTTGGTTACGGCAATAATAGTAATTATGGTAATAATTCGTCCTTCTATTATGGTGATGATTGGTATTATGGCTATGTCACACCATCTGTCATTGCTGATACTTATAACATTACCAATAGTACTGGAAATGGTTTTGTTAGTCAAGCTGTCTATTCCACAATTGGTCAAACAATGAGTCCAACAGACTTAGCATATTTTCAGGCGGTTTTTGGATTACCATCCGATGAAATTGACTCATCTTACTATGGTTATGTCGAAGATACTGCCTGTTATGATTCTCTTGATAATTGTATTGAAGCCAACTTAGACTTTCAATACTTGATGTCAACTGCTCAAAAGGTTCCAACTGTCTCGTTCTATGATGGTAACTCCTATTGGTACGAATGGATGGTGACTGTGTCTTCCATGACGGATATTCCTGACGTGTTCACTATGTCTTATGCTAGTATTGACTATTATGTCTCCAGTTCCGAACGCACTACCTTTAACACTGAGTCCATGAAGCTTGGTATTCAAGGTGTGACCTTACTTGTTGCTTCCGGTGATGATGGTGCTGGTGGGTTTGGTGTTGTCTATGACTATGTCTCGTGTGGATACTGGCCAGGTTTCCCTGCCGTTTCTGCTTATTGGACAGTAGTTGGTGGTACCATGGGCCCAGAATCTGATACCACAGAAGTTGCTTGCTCTACTGATAATGGTGGTGGAATTACCACCGGTGGTGGGTTTGCTTCCACTGTGTCTAGACCATCCTACCAATCCAGTGTTGTCACAACTTACTGGTCGACTGTATCTGGTACAGGAAATGCTCCATATACTGGATATAGTTCTGGTCGTGGTTATCCTGATATCTCTGTTTTGGCTAATAACTATATTATTGCTGCCAATTTATCATTTATTGTGGTTAGTGGCACTTCGGCTTCTTCTCCAGTTATGGCAGGTATGGTTTCCTTAGTCAATTCTCATCGTAAAGCAGCTGGTAAAT
>JACCEA010737610.1_pt1 | contig 11567 bp, 10 predicted proteins | sample 7449851 | NCBI WGS metagenome assembly JACCEA01 (sample SAMN15323453, study PRJNA562643) | freshwater metagenome | isolation source: river surface water | place: USA:Blue River Watershed | collected 2017-08-18 | reverse complement strand
GGACTCGAACCTCCACGGTGTTACCCGCTAGTACCTGAAACTAGTGCGTCTACCAATTCCGCCACCCGGGCAGGGTGGGCGGCGAAATGTACGCAGGGGCGGCACGGGTGTCAATGAAGCATCGTTCAGGGTCGCGGCGGCACCCACCGCGACAGGGCGCTGGGGCAACCGGTCCGCGTGCGCGCCGGACCAATGCGGGAACGATGGAGGGCGTGGTCTCGACCCATCGATCCGGGTTCGCGTTCGTCCGCGTCGAGGGGCAGGAGGAGAGCGTCTTTCTGCCGCCTAGGGCCGCCGTTGGTTTGGCGAGCGGCGATCGGGTACGAGTGAGCGTCGAGAAAGATCACTCCGGTCGGTATTCGGGCGAAGTGCTCGCGATCCTCTCGCGCGGCGTGACCGCTTTCCTCGGCACGGTCGAGATTCAGGGGCGCACGGCGTTCGTTCACTCGGTCGATCGTCGCTTGAGTTTGCGCTGTCTTGTACCCGCAGATCGTTTAGGCGGCGCCCGACGTGACGATTGGGTGATTGCACGTATCACTCGCTATCCGGATGCACACCGCACGGCGATGGCCGAGATCGTCAAAGTTCTCGACCCGGAGCGGCCTCTCGAGATGGCGACCGAGACGGCGATCGCACGCTATTCGTTACCCGTCGAGTTCGCTTCGGCGGCATTGCGCGAGGCCGACCATTTTGGCGAGCGTATCGACCCGAACGAAGCACATGGTCGTATCGATTTGCGCGAGATGCCGCTCGTCACCATCGACGGCGCCGACGCTCGTGACTTCGACGATGCTGTCTATGCAGAGAAGCATCCCAAGGGCTTTCGGCTCGTCGTTGCGATTGCGGATGTGAGTCACTACGTTCGAACCGGTAGTGGTCTTGATGTGGACGCGCGCGAACGGGGCACATCGGTGTATTTCCCGGGGCGGGTATTACCCATGCTGCCGACCGGGTTATCGAATCATCTCTGCTCGCTCGAGCCCGACGTCGATCGATTGTGTTTGGTCGCCGATATGGTCGTCGGGAAGAGCGGCGGCTTGCTTGAGTTTCGTTTTTATCCGGCCGTGATGCGTAGTCATCTGCGGCTGACTTACACGCTCGCCTTCGAAGCGCTGTTCGAGGGCAAGCCGGCGGCGCGCAAAACCATCGGCTCGCTGTTGCCAGCACTCGAACCCTTGGTCGATCTCTATCGCGTGTTGCTCAAAGCACGGCATCGTCGCGGTGCCTTGGATTTCGAGAGCACGGAGCCCGTATACGATTTCGATGAGGCGGGGCGGGTGCGAGCCATGTCGCTTTATGCGCGCAACGATGCTCACAAGCTCATTGAGGAGTGCATGATCCTCGCCAACGTCGCCGCTGCTCGGCAGCTGAAGGGCGCGCGTGCTGGCGGTCTCTATCGCGTGCATGCGGTGCCTGATGAAAAGAAACTCGACCAGTTGCTCACTCAGCTGACGGCCATCGGCGTCGATGCCACTCTGCCCGAGGAGGTCGAGCCGCGCGATTTGCGCAAGATCACCGAGCGTGCGGCCCATAGTATCGATTTGCCATTCATCGAATCTTTGGTCGTCCGGTCGATGCCGCAGGCCTTGTATCAGCCGGTGAATATCGGTCACTTCGGTTTGGCGCTGACCGAATACGCCCACTTCACATCGCCGATCCGTCGTTATCCCGATCTCGTCGTGCACCGCGCGATCAAAGCGAGTCTCGATCCAGCCGATCGGTCGGGTCTGCGTTACGGGGCAGAGCAGCTCGCGCCGTTGGGGCAAGATCTCTCGCGTCTCGAGAAACGTGCGGATGAGTCGGATCGGTACGTCGACAACTTCCTCAAGTGCAGCTATCTGCGCGAGCGGCTCGGTCAAACTTTTGATGGTTTGATCACGACTGTGGTGGAGTACGGTTGCTTCGTGCAATTGCGTGGGATTGGTATCGATGGCCTGCTGCGTCTCGACACGTTGCGCGACGATGACTATGAGATGAGTCCCGACGGCCAAGCTTGGTACGCCAAGCAGCGAGATCTGGAGCTGCGGATCGGTGCAGCGGTGCGTGTGATCGTCACGAATGCGAACCCCGTGGAGGGTCTTGTTGATCTCGAGCTGGATGCGGCACTCGATGTGTCTACGCCCCGAGCGAAGGGCCAGCGTCCGGCGCCGCGCCGCGCGCAGTCGAAGCGTGGCGCGACGAAAGAGCGAGGCAGGAAACGAGCATGAGTCAGTTGGAAATCGTTCACGGGATTCATGCCGTGCAGGCACTGCTCGAGCGTCATGCCGAGCGGGTACAGCGGGTGTATCTGGCGAGAGGGCGCGAGGATGCGCGGGCGTCGAGTCTATTGAAGGTCGCCGCCGTCGCCGGCGTTGCGATCGAACGGGTCGACGCTGCGCGTATTGAGCGTATCGCCGGGGCTGCCGTGCATCAGGGTGTCGTAGCCGAGGTGAAGCCCATGGCGCCTTGGAACGAGGACCGATTGACCGCAGTCTTGTCGGATTGGGATACGTCGCGCGGCGCGCCCTTGGTGTTGGCGCTCGATGGTGTTCAGGACCCGCACAATCTCGGCGCCTGCCTGCGAACGGCCGATGCGTGCGGAGCGCTGGCCGTGGTCATCCCGAAGGATCGTGCCGTCCAAATGAACGCGACGGTGCGCAAAGTGGCAGCCGGCGCTGCCGAGACCACGCCAGTGGTCGCCGTCACCAACCTCGTGCGCTGTTTGCGCGATTTGAAATCCCAAGGTCTTTGGGTCGTGGGTGCCGAAGCCGAGGGTGAGAAGCGAGCCGATCAGGTCGATTTGACCGGCCCCATCGCCCTCGTGATGGGCGCCGAGGGGAGTGGGCTTCGGCAGAACACCCGCCAACATTGTGATTTCCTGGTTCGGCTCCCCTCGCTAGGGGCGGTTGAGAGCCTGAATGTGTCGGTCGCCACCGGCATGTTGCTTTATGAAGCAGTGCGCCAAAGACAATCCTCAAGCCGCTGATTCGGCTTGATTTTTAGCTCCTGAGAACAGCGTATTCCGGTGCCACTGACGGGTTGCTGCCGGGCGGGCCGTCGGCTATAGTTCGCGCCCCTTGCTCCACTGGCAGCGCCTCGCCGGGGAGCTTTATATCCACAAGGAGATCACATGAGGCACTATGAAGTCGTTTTCCTGGTCCATCCGGATCAGAGCGAGCAGGTTCCTGCCATGCTCGAGCGTTACAAAGGCATGATCACCCAGGGCGGTGGTCAGGTTCATCGTCTTGAGGACTGGGGTCGTCGCCAATTGGCGTTCCCGATCTCGAAAGTTCACAAGGCTCACTACATCCTCATGAACATCGAGACCGACCAGAAGACGCTCGCTGAACTCACGGGCGCGTTCCGTTTCAGCGATGCCGTGCTGCGTCACCTCGTGATCAAGATGGATGGTCCTGTGGTCGAGCCGTCGCCGATGGCGCGCGGTGAGGACGAAGAAGCGGCTGAGGGCGTCGATCGTCCGCGCCGTCTGCGTCGTGACGATCTCGGTGACGAAGAAGGCCTCGGGGAGTAATCATCATGAGCTTTGGCAAACAGCAGGGCGGTAACAGCCGCTTCACCCGTCGCAAGAAGTTTTGTCGTTTCACTGCCGAAGGCGTGAAGCAGATCGACTACAAAGATCTCGCGACTCTCAAGGGTTACATCACCGAGACCGGCAAGATCGTCCCTAGCCGTATCACGGGAACCCGTTCGTTTTACCAGCGTCAACTGGCCACGGCTGTACGTCGCGCGCGCTATCTCGCGTTGCTCCCGTACACCGACCAGCATTGATCGGGCGGAGGAATCACCATGGATGTCATTCTTCTTACCAAAGTTGCCAACCTCGGCAATATCGGTGATCGCGTCAACGTGAAGTCGGGCTACGGCCGTAACTTCTTGTTGCCCTCTGGCAAGGCCACGCTCGCCACCCCGGCGAACGTCGCCAAGTTCGAAGCGCGTCGCGCGGAACTCGAGAAGATCGCTCGCGACGAGCTCGCCGATGCCACGCGTCGCGCCGAGGCCATGAAGGAGTTCAAGCTGCAGATCACGGCGAAGGCCGGCAGCGAGGGCAAACTTTTCGGCTCGATCGGCACGACCGACATCGCCGATGCCTGCACGGCTCAGGGTCACAAGGTTGCGCGCTCGGAAGTGCGCATGCCGAATGGTCCGATCCGCATGGTCGGTGAACACGCGATCTCGCTGCACTTGCACACGGATATCGATGTCGAGTTGCAGCTGACCGTGATTGCCGAGGAGTAATCGCGCTCATGAGCGCACGCGGCGGAGACGTGCGAACACCGCCGCATTCAATCGAGGCGGAGCAGGCCGTTTTAGGCGGCCTGCTCCTCGACTCACAGTCCTGGGACAACGTCGCCGACGTACTCCGCTCCGAGGACTTCTACCGACCTGATCATCGCGTCATTTTCGATGCGATCGGCAAGCTAGCCGCATTAGGTCAACCTTCCGATGCCGTCACGGTCAGCGAGCAGCTCGAACGCAGCGGCCAGTTAGCCGATGCCGGCGGTCTTGCGTACCTCGGTGCACTGGCGCGCGATACGCCCACGGCAGCAAACGTCCGTGCGTACGCGGAAATCGTCCGTGAGCGATCGCTGCTGCGCCAACTGCTGAAGGCGGGCACCGACATTGCGGCGTCGGTATTCAACAACGAAGGTGAAACGGCCCGCGAGCTCGTCGAGACAGCCGAGAGTCGGGTGTTTGCGATTGCCGAGCAGGGCGTACGCGGGCAGCGCGATGGCGCCGTGGCCGTGCAATCTTTGATGCCGGCGTTGATCGATCAAATCGACGAGTGGCACAACAACCCGGACGGCATGCGCGGTCTGCCGACCGGTTTCGATGAGTTCGATCGCAAGACCGGCGGATTGCGCGGTGGCGATCTCGTGGTGGTTGCCGGTCGACCCTCGATGGGTAAGACCACCTTTGCGGTCAATATGGCGGAGTTCGCAGCACTGAAAGAGGGCGTCAAAGCCTCGGTCGCGATCTTCTCCATGGAAATGCCCTCGGAGCAGTTGCTCACGCGCATGCTCTCGTCTGTCGGTCGGGTGAGTTTGCAGCACATTCGCAGCGGTGGAATATCCGACGACGATTGGCCGCGCATCACCGGCGCCGCCGGACAGTTATCCGAAGCACGGATCTTCATCGACGAGACACCGGGCCTGACGCCGACGGAGCTGCGTGCTCGCGCGCGTCGCGTACACCGCGAACACGGTCTGAATTTGGTGGTCGTCGACTACCTGCAGCTGATGCAGGTCCCTGGTAATCAAGAAAATCGCGCCACCGAGATCGCTGAGATTTCTCGCGGACTCAAGGCGCTCGCCAAAGAATTGCATGTTCCCGTGATTGCGCTCTCGCAGCTCAATCGCGGCGTCGAGCAGCGTGTCGACAAAAAGCCCGTGATGTCGGATCTTCGCGAGTCGGGCGCGATCGAACAGGACGCAGACATGATCCTGCTCATCTATCGCGAAGAGGTTTACGACAAGAACACCACCAAGAAGGGCATCGCCGAGATTGATCTCGCGAAACATCGTAACGGCGAGACCGGTACCTTCTTGTTGACCTTCCAAGGTCAGTATTCACGCTTCGTCAATTACGCGCCCGATTCGTACGCCGAGGGCGTGCTGCGTTGAGTTCGATGGCGCAGGGGCCGATCCGCGCCGTCATTTCGCGCTCTGCGTGGCGGAAGAATATGGCACGGTTGCGTGCGGCGGCGCCCGACGCTCAAATACTCGCGGTCATCAAGGCCAATGCCTACGGGCATGGTGCCATCGAAGCTGCGCGAACCTTGCCCGCCGATGCCTTTGGTGTCGCCCGCCTCGGTGAGGGTGTCGAGTTGCGAGCGGCCGGTATCGTTGCGCCGATCGTCCTGATGGAAGGGTTTTTTTCGCCAGACGAGCTGGCTATCGCGCTCGAGCATCGATTCGATCTCGTTGTGCATTCGGCTCATCAAATTGATTGGTTGGAGTCGTGCGCAGCCGCTGCGGGCCAGCCGCCCATCGTCGTGTGGTTGAAGATGAACACCGGCATGAATCGACTGGGTTTCAACGAATCGGATCTGTCGGTCGCTGCGATGCGTTTACGGCAGATCGCGATCGTCAAAGAAATTCGACTCATGACGCACTTCGCCACGGCAGATGAGTCCGAGCATCCGCTGACAGGTCATCAATTGCAGCGATTCGCAACGGCGTCGGCCAGTATCACCGCTTCGCGTAGCCTCGGTAATTCGGCTGGAATCCTCAAGGGGGCTGCCACGCAGGGAGACTGGGTGCGTGCCGGCATTGCGCTTTACGGTTCATCGCCGACCGCTGAGCGCGCCGCTTCCGAACTCGGTCTTGAGCCCGTGATGAGCTTGCAGAGTGAAATCATTGCACTGCGCGAACTCGCAATCGGGGAATCGGTCGGCTACGGTGCGACGTGGGTCGCAGCGAGACCGACGCGCCTCGCGATCGTCGCGGCCGGTTACGCGGACGGATTTCCGCGCAGCTGTCCGTCTGGCACGCCGGTCTTGGTGAACGGTTGCCGTGCGTCGCTGGTCGGCCGCGTTTCGATGGATATGATCACGGTCGATGTAACCGATATCCCGAGCGTCGACATCGGCGATCCGGTGGTGTTGTGGGGCGCGGGTCTGTCGGTGGATGAGATTGCGCGGAGCGCAGGAACCATCGGTTACGAGTTGTTGTGTCGGGTGACGGCACGCGTCCCGCGCGTTTATGTGGATTGAGTCTGCGCGCACAAATGCAGCGCGACCACACTGATGTTGTCGCGTCCACCTGCCTGATTGGCTTTTTCGATCAGTCTTCGACATAGACTGTCGGCCGAATCGGCGCGGTGCATCGCGTGGCGCCACTCTTCGGCAATCTGCTCGTCATGCAGTTCGTGATTCAAGCCGTCACTGCAGAGCAAAAATCCATCGCCGGGCTCGCACTGGCACTCGGCTAGTTCGACGCCGCAGTCTGTATCCATGCCGATCGCGCGAGTTAGTCGGTGTGCACCGGAAGAGGCGCGCGCCTCCGCCTCTGTGCAGAGGCCAAGATCCAAGCGCCACTGCGCGACGGTGTGATCGCGCGTCAATAAACTTAACTGCCCACCGTGTAAGCGATAGAGACGCGAATCGCCGACATGGGCATAGTGCAGCGTCATTTCGTGTAGCACCGCAACGAGTAATGTGGTTCCCATGCCAGCGAAGAGGTCGCAACTCCGCGAGCGTCGCAGGACCTCTTGATTTGCCGCGATGATCGATTCATCGAGTAATTGGCGATGATGGGGTCGATCGAGGCCCTGTGACCGCCATCGTTGTTGGGCGTTGCGCCACCACGTGTGAACCGTCTCAATGGCAAGGCGACTGGCGACCTCGCCACTGGCGTGACCACCCATGCCATCGGCGATGGCGAACACGCCGAGGATCGGATCACACAGCACGCTATCTTCGTTGGTGCTGCGTTTGAGACCGCGATCGCTGACTGCAGCGGCATCGAGATTCGGAATCGGTAATCGGGTCGTTTGCATAAACGGTTCCTCCCACCTGTGCTACGGCATTGCGCTCCAGAAACGGTCATCCATGGGCGCGTGCTAGCATCCGTTTGATATGAGCAAAGTGCGCGAAGTGTTCGTCTGTCGTTCCTGCGGCGCAGAGTCGACTCGCTGGCAAGGTCAATGTGGGCAGTGCCAGGAGTGGAACACGCTCGAGTCGGCGCTCAAGGAGCGGCGCAGTTCGTCGTCTCGCTCGAGCGGGCCGGCCGCCAAGACAACGCTGCTCGGCAAGCTCGATGGGCAGATGACGGCGCAACGTTTACCGAGTGGCTCTCACGAGCTCGACCGTGTGCTCGGTGGCGGTCTCGTCCCGGGTAGCGTGGTCTTGCTCGGTGGTGACCCGGGTATCGGCAAGTCAACCTTGCTACTGCAGGTGGGCGCCCGCGTCTGTGGCGATGCCAACGTGCTCTATGCAACGGGCGAGGAGTCGGCATCACAGGTTGCCGCGCGCGCCGTTCGACTCGGGTTGGATGTCGCTAACTTGCAGCTCATGTCGGAACCGAGTCTCGATGTGATCCTTGAGGCTGCACGTGATGCGAAAGCGTCATTGTTGATCGTCGATTCGATCCAGACGGTGCATCTGCCCGAGGTCGCCGCGAGCGCGGGTGGCGTTTCGCAATTGCGCGAGTGCGCTGCCGCCTTGGTGCGTTACGCCAAGAGCACCTCGACAACGGTCTTGATTATCGGTCACGTGACTCGCGAAGGTACCATTGCGGGGCCCAAGGTGCTCGAACACTTGGTCGATACGGTGCTGTACTTCGAAAGCGACGCCGGATCGCGTTATCGCATCGTGCGTGCGACCAAGAATCGCTTCGGTGCCGTCAACGAGCTCGCGTTCTTTGCCATGACCGAGTCGGGTCTCAAAGAAATCGCCAACCCGTCCGCTATTTTTCTGGCGCGGCCCGCCGAGATCGCTCCCGGTAGTCTCGTCACCGTCGCGCGCGAGGGCGGGCGTCCTCTGCTCGTGGAGATTCAGGGGCTCGTCGATCCGATGCGCTTTGGCAATCCGCGCCGTGTTGCGCAGGGGCTCGACTCGACGCGGCTCGCCATGTTGCTAGCCGTGCTGAATCGTCACGGCGGACTTTCCCTGCAGGATCACGATGTGTTCGCCAATGTCGTCGGTGGACTTTCCCTGCAGGAGACGGCGAGTGATTTGCCGGTGCTGCTGGCTTTGGCGTCGAGTCTGCGCGACAAGCCGCTACCGGCGACGCTCGTTGCCTTCGGCGAGGTTGGCCTCACGGGCGAAGTGCGTCCGGTCGCCTACGGCGAGGAGCGTTTGCGGGAGGCAGCGAAGCAGGGCTTTGGTATGGCGATCGTGGCGGCCGACAATGCGCCGCGCAAACCCATCGATGGGCTGAAGATCAAAGCTGTCTCGCGATTGTCAGAGGCTCTTGCGATCGCCTTCGGCGGCTGACTCGCTCGTCAGGCGTACTTTGACGGTACGCACCGCGTTGTCGACCACCTGCAGCACTTCCATCTCGAGATTGTCGATCCGTAGCGACGTGCCCGAAGTCGGGATGGTCTCCAGACGCTCGATCAATAGACCATTCAAGGTTTTCGGCCCATCCGTCGGCAGTTGCCAGCCCAGAGTTCGGTTGAGCGTTCGGATCGTGGTGCTACCGTTGATGATGTAGGCGCCGGAGCGATCGCGATGGATGTCGCGGTGCGAGACGGTGGCAGCGTTATTGGTGAAATCGCCGACGATTTCTTCGAGCAGGTCTTCCAACGTCACGAGCCCGAGCACCTCGCCGTATTCGTCAACCACGAAGGCGAGCCGTCGCCGGTCACGCTGGAAGTTCTGCAGCTGGGTAGTCAGGGGCGTGCCTTCGGGAACGTAATAGGGCTCTCGTTGCACGGCCACTTCGCCTAGCCGTTCGCGATCGAGCGAACCGCGGGCGAGTTCTTGAGCGACGCGTTTCATGTGCAGCAAGCCCACCATGTTGCCCATGTCGCCTCGATAGACGGGCAGGCGGGTATGTGGCGTCTGTCGCAGCTGATCGAGAATGCGCTCCCAATCGTCCTCGAGATCGATCCCCGATATTTCCTGACGGGGAACCATGATGTCATTCACGGTGATTCGTTCGAGATCGAGAATGCCGATCAACATTTCTTGGTGACTGCGCGGGATCATGAGCCCGGCTTCGGCGACGACGGTGCGCAACTCTTCACGTGACAGCGTGTTCTGTTGAGTTTGCTGATCGACCTTGAGTCCGATGAGTCGCAGTGCCCCGTTAGTGATCCAGTTGACGGCTAGGACCGCGGGTCGCAGTGCCCATTGCAGTGCGACGTAGATGTAGGACGAGGTCGTTGCTAGCCAACGAGGGTGTATTGCCGCGTAGGTCTTCGGACCGACCTCGCAGAAGATCAGCATGATCAGCGTGATGACGCCGGCGCCGACGGCGACCCATTCCTCACCGTAAGTGCGAAGCACGATGATGGCGACCAAAGTCGCCGCGAGGTTGTTGACGAGATTGTTGCCGAGCAGGATCAGACCGATCAGGCGATCGGGACGCTGCAATAGCCTCTCCGCCAATATGGCACCCCGATGGCCTTGATTGGCCATGGTGCGCAGCTGGTAACGGTTGAAACTCATCAGCGCTGTTTCGGTGCCCGAGAAAAATGCGGACAGAACGAGACAAAGCGCGAGGAGGCCTATCAAGACAGGGAGGGCCGGATCGCTCACGGCTATAATCATGCGATGTTCGAAAACCTGAGTCAAAAACTCGCGAAGACGGTCCAAAATCTGCGCGGCAAGGGTCGTATCAGCGAGGACAACATCGCCGAGACCCTGCGCGAGGTGCGCATGGCGCTGCTCGAGGCCGATGTCGCCTTGCCCGTCATCAAGACCTTCCTCGATTCGGTCAAGGTCAAAGCGCAGGGCCAGGAGGTGGCGACCAGCTTGACCCCGGGTCAGGTTTTCGTCTCCATCATCCACCACGAGCTGGTCGAGCTCATGGGGGGCGCCCAGGCGGGCTTCGAGCTGCGGGCGCAGCCACCCTACGTGGTGTTGCTCGCGGGTCTCCAAGGTGCCGGTAAAACCACCACGGCCGCAAAACTCGCGCGCTGGCTGATCGAAGCTCGCAAGAAGCGCGTGTTGCTCGTCAGCACCGACGTACGACGTCCGGCAGCGATCACCCAGTTACAGCGTTTAGCCGAACAGGTCGGAGCCTCCTTCCACGCCTGCGATCCGAGCGATGATCCGGTTCGCATCGCGCGAGCGGCGTTGGAGGCCGCCAAACACGGCGTCTTCGACGTCCTCATCGTCGATACCGCCGGTCGCTTGCATATCGACGCGGAGCTGATGGGTGAGGCGCAAGCCATCGATGCCGCCGTTGGCGCTCACGAGCGATTGTTCGTGGTCGATGCGATGGCAGGTCAAGACGCACTCAATGCGGCCAAAGCCTTCAGTGGAGCGCTCGAGCTGACCGGCGTGATCCTCACCAAGATCGATGGCGATGCTCGCGGTGGTGCAGCGCTGTCTGTGAGGCACGTTACCGGTAAGCCAATCGTATTCCTCGGCGTCGGCGAGAAAACCGATGCGCTGCAGCCGTTCGACCCTGAGCGCATGGCCGGGCGCATTTTGGGCATGGGCGATGTCGTGGCGCTGGTCGAGCAGGTGCAGGGCAAGGTCGATGCCGCTGAGGCTGAGCGCCTCGCTAAAAAGGTCATGGGCGGCGGCCGTTTCGATTTTTACGATCTCAAGGGCCAGCTCGAACAGGTGCAAAGTTTGGGTGGACTCGAATCGCTCATGGACAAACTGCCGGGCAATCTGGCCAAAGGCGCGATGCCAGCGGGTGAGGGCGATGCCCAGATTCGCCGGCAAATCGCCATCATCAATTCCATGACCCATCGTGAACGTCGCAAGCCCGAGATCATCGACGGGTCGCGCCGGCGGCGTATCGCGACCGGTTCAGGTACTCAGGTGCAGGACGTCAATCGTCTCCTGAAGCAGTTCACCGAGATGCAGCGGATGATGAAAAGCATGAAGGGCGGTAAGTTCCGCCGCATGCTCGGCGCCCTCAAAGGGGGCGGCCTTCCGCCGGGCT
>JACCEA010156617.1_pt1 | contig 11567 bp, 15 predicted proteins | sample 7449851 | NCBI WGS metagenome assembly JACCEA01 (sample SAMN15323453, study PRJNA562643) | freshwater metagenome | isolation source: river surface water | place: USA:Blue River Watershed | collected 2017-08-18 | reverse complement strand
TAGAAATGTGTTATAAAGGACCAATTAATTACGAAACATACAACACCATCCCTATGAATTCGTATGAACGAAATTACATAGTGGAATTCCTGGACGATGATGCTCTATTTCAACTATCTAAGTATTGCTTACAAAACGTAACTGCATACCACTACCCAAGCACTTATGAAGAAGCTATTGTTACGAAATTGTTTCCTGAGCTATTAACACGATTCAAGGGCAAAATCGCACCATGAACAATCCAAGAAAATTCATAGGTAGTGGAGTAACTTCCCAATTAGAACTAGCACCTTTAAATCTAGACCACTCTATCAAACCAAACTGGCCTTGGCTAAGAAAAGTGCGTAAGTATTGGACTGTTCGATGCGTAAACGAAGAAGGTTGTGATGTTGTAATTTGTCGTTGCGATGCCGAACAAGAAGCGTGCAATATTATCATGGTACTTCGTAAGCAAATGAAAGACCTCGAAAAACAAATCCTCAAGAACCGTCGTATTCTCGCAAGGTTAAACAAGAAATCATGATTGACATCGCTTCAATGGATACCGAAGCCAATGGATTGGACACTTATCATGGTTGTCGTCCATACCTTGTATCTGCTTGTACAGGTAAACACAACTATGTCTGGAAAGGTGAAGTTGATCCCTCCTCCAGAGAAGTACATTGGCGTCGGTCAGAAATTCTGGACTTACTTGATTTTATCAACGAATGTCAAGAACTCGTATTCCATAATCATAACTTCGATGTTCGTATGATTGCCACATTAGGAATTCCTTTAACTCCTAATGCGATTCGAAATCTTCACAACCATTTTCAATCAAAACACATTCACCTTCCAAAGAAATTTCCTAGAACTCATGACACAATGCTTTCTAGCCACTGTATTTGTTCTGGAAGTAGAAAGGTAGGACATCCTCACGGTTTAAAAGAATTGATGATCAAATACTTCGGATATGATAATTCTGATGAAGATTTTCTTCAGTCCGAAACCGTATCCGCAAGAAATCAAGCAGACAGTACAGTACAAAAAGCTAAAGTAGGCCACCCTCATTTCCCTGCCAGTACCGATTCAAGTTGGGCTCAGGATATGTGGATGGCCTATGGGCCTATGTTATACTATGGGGTTCGTGACGTAGAACGGACTTTCCTATTACATAAAGCCCTAATGGAATACTTGTACGAACTCAAACTCGATAAACAATACTTGTTTCGTATGCGTTTATTACGAGTCTTTTACGATATGCAAACAGCAGGAATCAATTACTATGCAAACAAAGCTCAACGTATCGTAAAAGAACTCGATAATCAAATTCCACAACTTGTTGAGCTTATGCGTACAGAAGCGGGTATTGCCTGGGCATTTGATCCTGCTTCACGTGATCACCTAGATTTCTTCCTGTATTCCGCCCTTAAACTTCCCGAAATTAATACCACAGACACTGGGAAAAGATCAACCGACGATGCTACTCTCAAGATATTCGAAGAAGATTACGAACACCTAAAAGCTATTCGTTACTTTCGTAATTGGAGAAAAGCAACCAAGAAGCGTACCGACATCAATACTTACATCAAATGGGCAGAGCCAAACCACACTCCCCCAATCCATATCAAAATAGGTGAATCTCCACGACAACCAGTAAAACCTCTTACGTTACACGAAGAACGACCAAACAATTTAACTTTACTTTCTGACAATCTTGGTATAGTTAAATACGATGATTTATACCAATCATGGAAAATCCATTCAAACATCCACACAGCAGGAACTAAATGGACTCGACAAACTACTTCTGATCCAAACCAACAAAACTTTGATAAACTACTAGCATTCTTATTTGGACCAGAAGAAGGTTTTATACAACTCTATCTTGACGTTGTTAATATCGAGTTGCGTATTTGGGCTTATGAAGTTGGAGCAGAAAACCTGATCAAAGCATTTGAAGCAGGAGAATCTGTTCACATAATCATCGCCAAGATACTGTATCCGGAAATGATAGAACGATTAGGTATTAGTGCTTTTAAAGAAACACGTACTTACACAAATTGCAAATCTGGAACATTTGCTCGAATCTACGGTTCTGGTGTGAAGAAATGCAATGATACATACGGAGTAGCAAATGCTTGTGCTATCATCGATGAAATGTGTCCTGAAATCGGAATGTATTTTAAAACACTCACCGCTCAAATGGAAAACAACGCTGATATATTTGGGTACCCTTGTATCTTCACACGACAGGGTTACAAGCTCGATGTTCCAATCGGTAAAGGATACGCTGTCCCAAATGCTCGTATTCAAGGTACTGCTGCGTTGATAGTTCAAGAGATGCAAATCGAAGTATCTCGACACCCAACTTACAAGAACCCGTTAAACATACCACTCCTACCTCCTCCCCAGAAAATGACTTTGGCCGAGCAAGAGATATGGGATTATACTCTTGGTATTCCTGATGTTTTACGTTGTCAACAAGTACAACAGGTACACGATTCAATTCGGATCGAAATGCCCAAACATCCTCACCAAGAAGAAACTTGTAAGACATTAATTGAATTCATGGAAAAGGTTGCATGTCGGACCATACCTACATGTCCTTTAGATTACGAGATAATTGAATGTCATAAACACACTGAACCTGTGTTTAATGACTACTTGTTTATCCCACAAAAAGTCTACGACTATTCAATCGAAATGTTCATTCACAATCATCAATATATGTGTGTTGGTACTTACGACCAAGACAACATTATTACAACATACGGAAAATCAAGACAAGAAGCCTACGACAACATGATTACTAAAATTGAGGAGGTACCATTTTGAAATTACACGATGCACAGAGCAAACAACTATTATCCAAAATCACCCAAAAAATTCATAGTCTTCGCTCTCTTCAAGGATTGACTCAACGTACTTTAGGTCAAAAAGCGAAAATTGCACACATTACAATTGCCAAAGTCGAAAACGGAGAATATTACTATTCATTACCGACATTATTGAGATTGTGCAAAGCCTTAAACATTACATTGTCAGAACTATTCGCAGAAATAGAAAGAATATGAACGCATCCACAAAGAACATCCTGAACCCTTTTGAATTCCATACAGGAATGTATTTCGAGCAATTTACAGACACCAAGCTCAAAACACAATATAGAGGAGCCTGCCCCTTCTGTCATAAGATAGACCACTTCTTCTTCGGCCCAGAAAATGGGTGGGGGTGGGGCTGTAAATCTTGTCAAGCCAAAGGTAATATTTACACATTCATTCAAACTTTGTACGACAAATTATGTACTGTTGATGAAAACGCTCTTGGTATTCTTGCTCAAGAACGATACATTTCCTACGAAGCCTTAACTCGTAACGGTTTTCGTTGGAATGCTCGAAACGGTACATATGTTATCCCTACTTATAATACGACTGATAAAATGAATCACTTGTATAAGGTAGATGCTTCTCTTAAAGAAGGTAAGATCAAAAGACATATCTATAACTGCCCTGGTCTTGATCCTACCTTAATGGGTTGGAATGCTCATTTAAAAGAAAAAGTCTTTTTAGTAGAAGGACTTTGGGATAAACCTGCAATGGAAGATATTGTAGGTCCTGCTCGTGATTTTTCCGTATTAGGTTTCCCTGGTAGCGGATTTCGGCCTGGATGGTGTAATGCTTTTGCTGGTCGACATCTTTATTTAATAACAGACAACGATAAAGCAGGAAAGGATCATCGTGATTTCATCCTCAAGAAAATCGAATCAGCACCCCAAAAACCCTTATCCATCCACGTTATGGAATGGATTGAAGGAGTGTTCAAAGAAGGATACGATGTCAACGACTTATCAAGAGATAAGAAATCCTTTGCCTTTGATTTCATCATGGACAGTATGCAAAGTATTGACTCCATTAAGACATCAACCCCCTCTGTTTCAGAAATAATTCCTGACGCGTCGTGTCAATCTTTTGAAGACCTATGTGATGCGTGTAAGGAAATTTACTATTTCACAGACGATATGCGATCACTTCTACATTTACTGATTACAACTTTATACTCTCTCAAAATTGAAGGAGAACAATTGTGGGTACGTGTAATTGGTCCTCCTGGTTCTTCAAAAACAACCATTGCTAAAATCAGTGGAGCATCTGATCTAGCAGTAATGCGTTCATCTTTCACAGGTATCTTATCTGGTTGGAAAGACGATGATCCATCTGATGCTTCTTTGATCCCAATGATCACAGGTAAAGCTCTAATCGTTAAAGACGGTGATGCTTTGCTTCAATTACCAAACGTCAAGCAAATTCTTTCACAACTCCGAGATTTCTATGACAAGTTCATCTCAGCTACTTATCTCAATCGTGTTTCGTACGAATACGAAAACATTCGTAGTGCATTCATATTTTGTGGAACTCATGCTCTTCGTAACATGGATAATGCTGCACTAGGAGAACGGTTCCTAGACTTCGAACTCCGAGTAACAAATGCTGACCGTGATCAAATCACCAAAGCTGCTATTCGAACTCAAGAAGAAGAAGCCAGTAACGGATGTTCTAAAGAACCAACTATTGCTGCCAAAGCCAAAAACTTCATCGACAACATCTTACTCAATATGGAAGGCGTTGCTAAATTACACCAAGATGATCGAGACGCGTTGGAAGTATTTGGAAAGATCATTTCTTATATGAGAGCACCAGTTGAACGTAACAGGAGTGGAGAACTACTCTATCCACCCTCCCCAGAAGTTCCATCGCGGATTTCAAAGCAGATGGTGAAATTGTACCAGTGTGCTCCACTTATCTTTGGTAAGTACGAACCTGACACTTCAACTTATGACCTTGCTCGACACGTTACAGGAGACATTATTGACACCAAGTCATACCGATACCGAATTGCACAATTCATTTCGGCTGCTCCAAAACAATCGATCCACGAGATTGTCAAGAACACGAATATTGAACCGAACATTGCTAATAGAGTTTTAAGTGACATGTATGACTTAAACATGTTACGAATCTCTACTGTTAATGTAGGAACCAATACATCCATTCGTGCAGTTGAGTTCCAAGACCATATCCAAAAAATGATGCTAACTCTAGGAATGGAATGATTCATGAAAGCTTTATTTGTATACTCAGACAACTCGACTAGAGAATTGTCTTTTCCTCGAATGGATGATGTTCGTTGTGAATACAACAAACATCTTATAGTCGAACCGATCATAGTCTATTTTCGTGGGAGTCTTCGCGAAGCTTTAGATAAAAATCCAGATAAATGCAAAGAACTAACCCGATGGCAACATTGGTGTTTACGTCAAACCAGGAGTTACGAAGATGGCTAGTTGGTGCTGGATTTGTCATTGGAAAGTAAAAGCTGATTACAGATACTATAAAGGTGAGAAAGCACACCCTAAATGTATCAAAAAACACAAAGAGAAAGAACATGAAAACAGTAACACAGCACATCAGGGATCATCTTGAAAAACAGATAAGACCATCAAACAAAAAACCATTCAAAACGGATGATCCCCTTTCAGGAACCCATCCTGACCTAAATTCACTACGTCAAACTGAATGGATTCCTGAATTTGAACAATACATGCGTAATCGTCTTGTAATGGGAGCTATTCGTTACGAGACATTTGAAGAGAAAATGAGACAGAACAAATACGACTGTCTTGGTTACGTCAAACGCAAATGCTCTGAATACGAAGAGTCAGGAAACTTAGAATGTCTTGTAGACGCAGCCAATCTATTGATGATTGAATTCGGTGCACCACACCATCCCAACCCACACTTCACCCCAGGAGACGACACCAGCCATGTCGGAACATTCAAATGAACCCAATCAACTTTGATCAAGTCAACCAAATCATGGGTCCACCAGAAGGTATGACAGAGGAAGAATGTATGAATCTTCCTGTTGCTCATGCTCAAACTGAAGGACAAGAAGTTTTTATTTCTTGTTGGGAAATGTCAGAAGAGGAACTCCAACTTCTAATTAAAACCCGCAAGATTTGGGTATGGCAATTCGGAGATCACGTTCAACCAATTAGCATCTCTGCTAATTACCCTTTTGAAGAAGCTCCCCGTGTCAAAGAATCTACTTACACTCCTCGTGATTATTATGATCCACGTCCAATTGAATTTGGACCAGGTGAATAGTTACAACTCTCTTTTGAATAATTATTATGGCTAAGAATTTCTGGGAAGAATTTATACCTGACGAAGAAACCAAAGCACAGAGTTTTGCTGGTATCGAAGACTATGCAAAGCTCGTGGCTGAGGAAGAAGAACGTCGTCGTCAAGAAAGGGCAATGGACCCACGATATGAAGTAGGAATCATACCCGATCCCTCCCCAGAAATTATAGAGATGCGGAATCGGTATGAATTAGATTACACTTTAATTCATCCCGAAATATTCCCTTATTCTACAGGACTAAAACCTCTAGGGATTGCACAATTAGATGCTGTAAAACACAGTCAATTCTTTGTTCAGAAACGTTCCAACTTTCTGAAGTGTGAGCCTAGAGGTTTTGGAAAAACAAGTCGTTCTACCAATGAATCAATAATCGGCATTTTACAAGGACATATTCGTTACTTGGTAATTGTAGCAAGCAATATAGAAAAGGCAGAAGAAATCATTACTTCTGTTATGACCGAATTGTTTACTAATGATAAACTATTCGAATTATATCCTCGTCAAATGATGTGTTTTCGTAAAACAGAGAAAGACCCACGTAATGCAATTCGACAAACATACAATGGAAAACCAACCTATTTGTATTACAACAACGGTTTCATCGTCATGCCCTACATTGATGGCGAAATCTCTAGTGGTGCCATCATTGACATCCGTGCTAGAAAGAATGTTCGAGGAATCTATCACACAATCGAATCAGGTGAATTCGCAGGGACCAGACAACGACCCACTCATATCATTCTTGACGACATCCAAACTGATGAGGAAGCTGAAAATCCTAAAACAGCCACTAAAATCATCAAGCTCATTAAACGATCCATCATGCGATCAGGAGGACCAGGACGTAAACCAGCAGTAATGATGAATGGTACTCCCATCGCCCCAGGAGATGTGACGCACCATTTCTTGTTGCATGAACCTTGGCCTCACGTAGTATACAAGATGCTCGAAACCCGATCTTTACGTGAAGATTTGTGGTTTGGAGATTATCAGAAGATACTTCTTGATTTTAACAAAGAGAAACCAGGAGATATGCTCCGTGCCGCAAAAGCAGCCTGTGTTTATTACAAAGAAAATCAAGAGGAGATGGACAAAGGAGCCAAGGCAAATTGGGAATGGTGTTACGATTGGGAAAATCCAGAACAAGTAGAAATATCTGCAATCCAGCATTCCTACAACATTATGATCCTGGAAGGAATGGATGTATTCGAATCAGAATGTCAGTGTAATGTTTCTGCTGCAAACATCGACGAATCTATTACCTACTGTACCGCAAAGAACATTGCAGAAAAGCAAAGCAATAGACCTCGCTATGTCCCTCAACTTCGAGATAGATTCACTGTAACTCATATTGACGTTAATCAACCATTCCTGACATGGATGACAGTCACCAGTCCTCCTATTTTACAACCGTCCATTATTGACTACGGAACTCTCCCTGAATATCCAATGCTTCCTGAAAAGAGAAAGGCAGTACAAACCCTCACGACTTATCAATCAAGAAAAACAGATCAAACAGATTTACTACTTGAAGACATCATCTACCTTTCTGTAAAGGAACTGCTTCAAACTTTAAATGCAAGGAGATTCAAACGAGAAGACGGTATCTATGTCAACCACGATATTATTCTAGTTGATAGTAGATGGCAGCAAAATGAAGTATTCAGAGCAATCCGAGACAGTGGAGTCCCTAACTGCTATCCTGTCCAAAACCAATCATTTAAAGCAAAGGATAAACCACTCAATCAGAAATCATACTCTGAAGGATCAACCATGTATAATCATTGTGTTTTAATCCCCACCAAGGATAGAATGCTTCGATTAACAACAGACAACAATTACTTCAAAACACAAGCACACATCCTCTTCTCCAGAGAAGCAGGGACGCAGGGATCGGCAGTTTGGTTTGAAGAAGAATTTCCAAATCAACACTATTTACCTGCTCTTCATTTCAATACAGAAACTCCTTTGAAGGATATTGATCCTAAAAGTGGTTTTACAATCGTAATTTGGGATGAAGGAACAGGAGACATTGATAACGAATTTCAAGATAATTTTTGTGGTTGTCTTGCTGCTCTAGCAATGAAAGGTGTAGATTTTACATATGATCCTAAAAAACAAACAACAAACAAACAGTCAGTAACCGATTACATCAAATCTCAAAAAAGGTAATTCAAAAATGTTTCACATAGCCTCAATCACTTTCATCGATGATCTTGATATGTTTCCTGAACCAAATCAACAATTTCGTTATACAAAAGGCGAACAGTTTATTGAAATTCATACAAACGGAAAAATCGTTGAACTTATCAATATCAATGCAGTAAGGAGTATGGAAATACTTACTTGACCTGTTACATCCGTGTAATAAGAAAAAAACCTGAAAAAACTATTGACCTAGCATAGTTTCCAGCGTATAATGTACTGGGAACGAATGCTAGGTTTTTACATTTTTTGTCACATAGGATGCAATAATGGCTGATGAAACTTTGAAAGAAGATATTATTGCAACAGGACCTAAAGAAGTCCGAACTCCTAATTTGACTGTTGTAGCTCATGATTTAGAAGCTGTGGATCGAATACAACAAAAACGTAGAATTGGTAGACTTCCAACAATGGGTACTTTAGGAGGATCGGTAGGAACTCCTAAACTATCTGCTTATGACCACAAATCTTGCCACTGTAATAACGAGGACGAATAATGTTTCCACAAAAGAGAAATTTGTTACCAAGTTTGTTTGTATGTTCGATGTTGTTTGCTGTCCCCGAACTGAACGCACAATGTGTTAATGGTGTTTGTCAAACACGTACTCCTGTTCGTACCTTTGTACAACGACAACCAGTTAGACAAATAATCCAAAGTCAACCAGTTCGAACTTTCATTCAGAGCCAACCAATCCAACAAGCATTCCCCTCCCAAATCGTTACCAATCTAATTCCACCATCAGTGGGACTTTCAATTGGACAACGTGATTATGATGGGGCAATTATCACTTCTGTTGGAGTACCTGTAGAAGCCACAGTTGTAACCACAACTGCTACTGTAGTAGAAACTCTACCTGTACCTTCTCCTGTAGTTGCTACTCCTCTACCCTCTCCTGTTGTAAAGAAAACTGCTGTTGTTGAAACCAAAGCAAAAACTGCTTTCAAAAGTGAATTGACAAAAGCAATTCAAACAGCAAGAAAAGAAGGAAAAATTTCTCCCGTCGAAGCAGTTAAAGCACGAGTTGCTTTGCTTTCTCCTGCTTTTGTTGAACGTGCCCATGATTTAGCTGTTACTCAAATTGCGTTTTCCGGCGAAGTCAACGAAAACGTACCAGTTAGTCCCGAAGGTGTTGTTCAAGTAGAAGGAATTAATTGGGAAGGACTTACCAAATTCTTGGAAGCCATTGTTCCTTTGATTATTTCTTTGCTCAAAATGTTTGGTACAGGAGATTAATTCTTCTGTTCCTTTTCCCTTTTCCACACCTTTAAAGCAAAGTAAAACATGAACACTGAATACCCACTATCCGAACAATACAGCGAAACCAACTATCAAAAAGAACCCTACGGACCAAGTTCTCGATCTTGTTGCCGTGTTCTTAACAGTGGTTCCTGTGGTTCAGGTTCCATAGTCGGCAAACGAAACGGTAAGACAATAGTTCTTACCAATGCTCACGTAGCAGGAACAACAATTGGCAAAACAATGATTTGTCAATTTCCTTTTGCCGACAACAAAAAAGTCAATGCTCGTGTAATCATGGCAGGTTACTCTGATCGAGTAATGATGGACTGGGCCGTTCTGGAAATCGATGAAGACATCCCACTATTACCAGTTAAGTTGTCAATCGATGCACCAAACGGTGATCACTACACAATGGGTTATCCCCGTTGTGAAGGACCTTTGGCTCAGAAATTGGTTACACAAGAAATCACCCACAATGGAGTAGTTTGGAAATGGAATCCAAACAGTATTGGTGGACAATCAGGTTCTGCGGTACACTCCTTCACCGATAACTTCCAACGAGGACTTCTGACTTGGAGTTGGGGTGGTTACGGAGCAGGTCAAACCACTCGATCAATCTGGTTTCAATACATCAATCGTGCAGTTGTCGGCATTGTCCGACCTGAAGGTTTGATTGAATTAAACCAAAATCGAGCAGAGGGTCTTGAAGAAGGATTCTTCATGGAAGCAAACATTACAACGCTTCCAATCTGGGCACACCTAGATGATACAACACCCCCTCCCTCCCCAGGAAATTGCAAAGAGTTCCGAGACGCGGTTCTTCGACAAGCTGAAGAATTGCAGAAACAGGTAGGAAAATTGATAGAGCTTGCCAGAATGAGTAAGCCTGAAGCATCAGAAGATGATTCTGATGATGTTCCTGCCCCCAACACTGGTGGTACTTTCGGGCTATAACATAAAGGCAGAGCATGTATCTGTTAGCGGAAACTGTCACAGCAACATCCAATTGGGACATGATAGCAAACATGTCGGCTGTTGCTGTTGCAATAGGGTTACTGGTTTGGATCATTACCCAACGGGACCCAAAAATTGCTGAGGATCATCGTCAAGAATTGCTTAAACAATCGGAACTACATCGATCAGAGAGAACCGAAGACGCTAAGCAAAACAGACAATTGTTGGATCAAATTACTTCCAAGTTCGATTGCAGCATGAAAGAATGTTCCACGACGCTCAAAGAATTAAGCGATAATAATCGCTCAGTTCTTGTGGAATTCAAAAAAGTAAATGGATGAATATAACTCAAGACGTATAATTTTCGGAATAGTGATTGTTCTTTTGTTAGCTCAAATAGCAAGCACTATCCGAATTCTTGAGTTGAAAAGCGAATTTGAAAAAGTACAAAACGAGCTTAATGAGTATCGTTCTGTCAAAACAAGAGTTGAAATGTTCCACGAACACCTAAAAAGACTTCAAGGTAAATAAAGTGTCAGCAGCAATTGGATACGGATTAGGAAAATCATTAGCACAACGATTAAGCCGTAATCTATCTGATACCCAAAGTGGAACATCAAATCCCTCACAATTAGCTTTAATTGGCAAAAATATATATGGGCCTAGTTTAGGGAACATTCAAGTTTTAGCTAGTGGCGAGCCTTACGGTACGTATCGCCAGCCTCGTCAAGCAAGGATGTATCGATTCGATGGAACGGACGACTATTGTTTACGTGCATCGTCTCTCTCTTTGACAGATTTCACATTTGCTTGCTGGATCGAACCAGAGTCGACCACCAACTGTAACATTTTCGGGAATTCGACAAACTCCGACTACATTCGTTTTTCGACGAATGGAGCAACCCTGGTTGTCCGCAGCAACAATGCGAACACGACAATTGGTCTGTCAGATTTCTTTTGGTTGAACGAAGTTGCTCACATTGC
>JACCEA011530372.1_pt1 | contig 11568 bp, 11 predicted proteins | sample 7449851 | NCBI WGS metagenome assembly JACCEA01 (sample SAMN15323453, study PRJNA562643) | freshwater metagenome | isolation source: river surface water | place: USA:Blue River Watershed | collected 2017-08-18 | reverse complement strand
TTCAATTTTTTAAGACAAAATTGTATCTTATGACAATTTTTTAAGACAAAATTGTATCTTATGACAATTTTTTAAGACAAAATTGTATCTTATGACAATTTTTTAAGACAAAATTGTATCTTATGACAATTTTAATTTTTTAAGATAAATTATATTTTATCCATTAATTCAATAATATAATCAAACATTCTGGAAATTTCATCATTTATGACAAATCCAAATTCAAGTTCTGAAACTACTTCACCGAATGCTTTACAATTATTAAAAAATAATAAATTATCTTTCTTTTTAATCTCACACCATCCATTTAAAGAATCTAATGAAATTTTAAAATCATCATCACTAAATAATAATTCTCGCGATTCTTTGAATTTTTGTAAATAAGTCTTTTTAATTTCACCAATATTAACATATGCAACTCTACTATTATTTTTAATAAATGATAGTGTTAAATAAAATGCATCATTGCAATTATAAATATCATGTTTGATTTCAATTGTATATCCTTCCATTTAATTAATTAATAAATATTAATAATTTGTTTTTAAATTAATTTTTATTATGACTAGTTATAATCTTATAAAACCTCATTTAATATTTGTTTCATAATTATATCCTATTCTAATAATGCAATTATATAATCTAACATTTTAATAATTTCATCATTAATAATAAATGATGATTCAAATTTGGAACAAATTTCACCACCACCTTTACAAATTGATATAGCTAACATATTATTTTTCTTTTTCATACAACAGAATCCATTTAATGAATCTAATGTAATACAGTAATCATTGTCATTAAATAAATTATCTTTTAATTTTTTAAATTTAAGTAGTTTACTAACCTCAATTCCATCAATCGTAAAATGTGATACTTGTATATTATTCTTTATAAATTTAATATCAAAATCAAATATTTTAGTTAATATATAATTTTCTTTAATATTTAGTTCATCATTATGATCCCATTCTTCTTCTATATCAAGTTTATGTGTAATATTAATTTTATATTCTTCCATTTAATAAATAAATATTATTTGTTTTTAAATCTTAATATATATCATCAATATCCCATAATTGAAAGTTATATTTTTTACCAAATCTTAATAATCTATTAGGATTAAAAACATATGCTACTAATTCTTCATTAAATTTATCATCATATTCTTTATTTATTTCATGCATTTTTTTATAATCAATTGTAGTAAATAAATGAATATTATGATGACTTTTACACATAAAAGATGATAGACGAATATTATTAATTTCAATATTTCGTAATATTTTAGAAATATCTGGATTCATTGATAAATAATAACAAAATATATTAGTATTATTTATTGTGTCTTTCCAATATTTACTAACATTATTATTATTTTTACATTCTTCTATAATTAATTTTATAATATCTGAACCATTTGGATTCATCAATATTGATCTTGTAATTCTATTAATATTAAAATTTCTTTTCAATAAGTCTATTGCATATTCATTTCTACATAATATATCTATTTCAGAATTTAGGAAAAAATCATCAAATGAAATAGTTAATATATCTAAATTCCTTTCAACGATTTCTAATGCTCTTGAATCTGAACTAGAACATAATACATTTAATATTAGTTTTAATTTATCTTCTATATTATCTATCTTAATATCCATAATATTTGGATTATAAACTGCATTTATCCATTCAATTTTATCTACATTATTTTGTAATATATTAATTGCATTTGGATTTTCTGATAAAGTAAACCAACTAATTTTATCTACATTCTTTTCTAATATATGTATAGCATTTGGATTTCTTGATAACGAAGTCCAATTAACTTTATCTAAATTCTTCTCTATTAATTCTATAGCATTGGGATTACATGATAATTCCTTCCATTCAACCTTATCCATATTCTTTTCTATAAAACTTATTAAAGCAGGATTCTTCATAACAATTTTCCACCCATCTTTAACATTATCAACAAAGTTTCTATCAATGATTTTTTTATTTATAAGAATTATTACATTTGGATTCTTTAATAAATGTTCAGGTGCATATTTATATCCATAATTACAACAAACTTTTAAGTTATTTCCAACAATATCCATTACTCTAGGATTTTTATTAGAACAAAACCCAACCCACATAATTTTATCTATATTATTTTCTAATATATCAATAGCAATATCACTTTTATTTTGACTTAGATTTATCCATGTTTCTTCCATATCAAAATTTTTATTTAATGTATATTTTTTACATAATTGTTTCTGTAACATTAACTATAATCAATTATAAATAAATCTTTAATATATTTCATTGATTTCATAAAAGTCAAGATTATATTTCTCACAAAATCTTAATAATCGTTTAGGATTAAAAACATATGCTACTAATTCTTCATTAAATAAAGAATTTAATTCTTTCATTTTATTATAATCAAATTTAGTTAATAAATGCATTGCATTATGATTACGAGATAATCCTATGTAATTAATTCTATCTATATTCTTTTCTATAATATGTATTGCATTTGGATTTTCACATAACATCAAAAAAAAATATTTTGATTTATAAAAATCCATCCAATAAGAATTTGCAGTATTATTCTCTATTTTTTCTAATATCATTTCAATTACCTCAATTGCATTTGGATTTATTACTACATAACTAAGAACTTTATCTAAATTATTTTTTAATATATTAATAGCACTAGGATTTTTTGATAATGCTTGCCAATCACATAATCCATCACGTTGGTCATAACCTAACTCATTAATATGTTGTTCAACTATTTCAAGAAATTTAGGATTAGTATTTCTACAAAAACACTGATAATTAGATGTATATATTTTATCAATTAAATGATAAGCATTTGAATTAATCCCTAAAGAATACCAACTTATTTTATCTTGATTATTATTTAATATATCAATCGCAGCAGAATTTTCAGATAATAAAGACCAACTTATTTTATCTATATTTTTTTCTAATAATTTAATTGCTGCAGGATTGCGTGATACATGAAGCCATCCATTATAATGCCCATACTCACAAAAATTAGTAACAAAATCTTCATCAACTATATCACAAATATGTGGATTAAAAGTAAATAATGATGACATGTATTTAGTCATTTTATCTAGATTATTTTTAATGATTTTTGCTGTTCTCTGATTTTTATTATAAATTATATATTCCCACTCAATTTTATCAATATTTTCTTCTAATATATCAACTGCTAAATCACTTTCATTCTTTGAAAAATTATACCAATTAATATTTTCATTTAATACATAAATAGGTTTCTTCAGCATTATTATAATTAATAGTAATTTATTTTTAATACATTTTTAATTATTAATGATGAAATAAATTAATACATTATTAATGATAAAAGAAATTAATACATTATTAATGATGAAAGAAATCAATACATATCTACTAAATCAATAAAATCAACATTATATTTCTCTGAAATCTTTAGTAATCTTTTGGGATTAAATACACATTCAACAAGTTCTCTATTTAATTTTTTATTAAATTTCATTTTTTCATAATCATAAGAAACAAATTTAGTAATAATTTCATGGTGAAATACCTTATCATTAGCCAAGATTTCAGATGATAATTTATTGTTTTTAATGATAAATGGTAATAATTCTAATAGATTTTTATGTTTCCCATATGATAGCCAAAACATATTATTTGAAGAAACCAGATTTTTCCAATTAATTCTATCAAGATTTTCATTTTTAATTAATTCTTTTAATCCGATATTTTCATTAAACATTAGTTCAATAAGTGGAATTGGTTTTCCATTGTCTTTACATTTATTTAATAATTGAATAGCACCTTTATTAGATGCTAATTTTTGATATAAGTGTTTATCCATTTTTTCTAATTTATCAATATTATTTTCAACAGATTTTACAGCTCTTGGGTCAGAGTTTATTGCCAATTCCGACCAATCAATTTTATCTTGATATTTTAATAATATATCCATACCAATAGAAGAATTACTAGATAACCACCCCCATCCCCAACTATCAATTTTATTAATATTTGCTTCAATAATTGGTATAACATCTGGATTTGTATTTTGACAAATGCTTTCAAAACATATTCTTGCAGGATACTTACATAACAAGTCAATTGCTTGTGGGCATGGATTTTTTGATAATTCACCCCAATTAATTTTATCAAAAAATATTTCTTCTAAACATTTAATAACTTTAGGATTTGGATTTGAAGATAACCCAAACCAATCAATATTATCTTCCATTTGTGTATTTATTAATAATTCAAATGCATATTGATTTTTACCAATACATTCAATACAAATATATTCTGGATATTGTTCTAAAAATACAACTGCTAATGGTGATAAATTATCATTTAATGGTGTATAATCAATGTCTTTATTAATCTTGAAAACTGGTTTTCCAATAACACGCATTTTTATTGTAATACTAAATAGAATTATTAAATCAATATAATTATTTATCAATTTTTTAGTTAGTATAAATCAATATAATCTAAAAATTCTATATTATATGTATCACATAATTTTAATAGTCTTTTTGGATTAAAAACATATGCTACTAATTCTTCAGTAAATTCTTTATTATTAGATAACATTTTCTCATAATCATATGGAATAATATTATTTACTACATCCGCATAATGGAATACATATCTATTACCTAACAATCCAGATTGTAGCCTATTATATTTAATTATATATGGCAAAATAAATTCAAGATTTATATCTCTAGAATAAGTCCAGTAGCTAACATCTAAATTTTTTAAATATTTTTTAACTTTATTTAGGTTTTCTTCTATTAATTTTCTAGCATTAACATTAAATAATAATCCATACCAACCATTATCATATTCACTAATTCTATCTACATATTTTTCAATTAATTTAATTAGATTTGGATTGCTTGTGAATTTGCATCCTAGTCTATCATATTTATCCATATTTTCTTCTATTATTTTTATAATTCTAGGATTATTATTTAATGAAATTTGTCTAAAATCTATTTTACTTATATTTTCCTCCAACAAATCAATAGCATTTGGATTTGAAGAAAGAGCATACCAATGTTCTTTATTAAGATTATATTTTTTTATAATAGATATTGCTTCAGGATTATGATTTTTACACAAATGAAAAATATTAAAAGTAGTTATATATTTTGGATGTTTCTTTAAGAAATCAATTGCATTCTGATTTTTACATATTCCAAGGCTATCAACATATTCTTGATTTTTCTCTAAATATTTAATTGCACCAATATTACTTGATATATCTATACGTAAATGTTTATATTTATTCATAATATCTAATTCTATAATTAAATGCATAGCATATTCATTCCTAATTAAATTAGTTTGTAATATCCATTCATTAAATTGTTCTAAGAAAATAATTGCCAATGGTGATTTACATTCATTTAACCAATAATAATCAACACCTTTAATAGATTTAAATACAGGTTTTCCAATCATTTTTTTATAAATAATTATAGTTATTATCAATATAATTATTTTTCATTTTTTTCAAAAACAAACAAGCAATTTTTAGTTAGTATAAATCAATATAATCTAAAAAATCTATATTATATGTATTACATAATTTTAATAATCTTTTTGGATTAAAAACATATGCTACTAATTCTTCAGTAAATTCTTTATTATTAGATAACATTTTTTCATAATTATAATTAAACAATAAATGAATAGCATTTGGATTTTTTGATAAATATCTCCAATTAATTTTATTTAAATTTTTTTCAATAATATGAACAGCATTTGGATTCATACATAATAAATCCCAATTAACTTTATCTAAATTCTTTTCTAATATATAAATAGCGTTTGGATTTTTAGATAATAAACTCCAATCAACTTTATCTAAATTCTTTTCTAAAATATGAATAGCATTCGGATTTATACTCAAACCTATCCAATTAATTTTATTTATGTTCTGTTCTAAATAATGAATTGCATTTGGATTAGAACAAAACCCTCCCATTCCATGATACACTTTATCTAAATTATTTACTAATAAATGAACAGCATTCTCATTATAACATAAATTATTCCAACATATTTTATTTTGATTATTTTCTAATATATGTATTGCATTTTTATTAAATGACAACTGCTCCCATACTATTTCATTAATGTTTTCTTCTAATAATTTTATAGCATTTGGATTTTTTGATATATAATAAAATGGTAATGATTGAATTGGTAATTTATTTAATATTTCTATTACTTTAGGATTTTCATTTTCACAAAATGTAAATAAATTTATGTGTTTAATATTTTTCTCTAATAAAGGAAATACATATGGATTTCCTGATAAAATTTCCCATACATATTTTTTATCGTTATCTGCATATTCATATATTTTATTTAATAAATCATCATCTAAATAAAATAAATCCATTAAATTAGGATTTTCGCATAAATATAAATAATTGATATTTTCATTAAAAGTAATAATAGGCTTCATTGTTTATAATTATTAATATATCTTTTAATATAAATCATCGATATCCCATATTTGAAAGCCATATTTTTCTCCAAATCTTGATAATCGTTTAGGATTAAAAACATATGCTACTAATTCTTCATTAAATTCTTGCATATCATTTTTCATTTTTTCATAATTATATTTAGTTAATAAATGGATTCCATTTGGATTTTCTGATAATGCATAATAATCATTTTTGAATCTGTCAAAATTTCTTTCTATAACATTAATTGCTTTTGGATTTCTTAATAATGCATCTTTACAAAAAGAATCTAATTTATCTAAATTCTTTTCTATAATATGAATTGCATTTATATTCTTTGCTAAATTATACCAATTAACTTTATCTAAATTTTGTTCTAAAATATGAATTGCTTTTGGATTTTGTGATAAAAAATTCCAATTTATTTTATTTGGATTTTTCTCTAAAAAATTAATAGCATTTGTATATTTAGATAATGGTGCATAATAAGAGAAACATTCCATATTAATATCATTTTTTTCAATTATCTTTATTACATTTGGATTATCAAAAATACTGATATAATCAATTTTATCTAAATTATTTTCTAAAATATGAATAGCATTTGGATTTGTTGATAAATATTTCCAATTAACTTTATCTAAATTATTCTCTAAAATATGAATAGCATTTTGGTTGGATGATAACCAACACCAATCTATTTTATCTAAATTATTTTCTATAATATGAATAGCGTTTGGATTAAGTGATAAATTTTTCCAATCAATTTTATCTAAATTATTTTCAAGAATAGAAATTGCATTTACATTTTTTGATAATTCAATCCAACATTTTTTATCTAATTTATCTAAATTTTTTTTAATAATTTGAATTGCATAAGGATTGCAACATAATATATTCCAATTAATTTTATCCAAGTTGTTTTCTAATAATTTAATAGCATAAGGATTAATACAAAGATAATGAAATGATACAATATTCATATTATCTTCAATAACATTAATTATTAATGGATTAGTATTTGTCATAAATTGCCATGGTATTTTTTTATCAACAATAAATCGTGGTCTTCCAATCATTTATTATTTAATCAAATAAAAATACAATATTTATAATTTAATAAATCAATTTTTTTAGTAAATATCATTAATTTCATCAAAAGTTAAATTATATTTTTCACATAATTTTAATAATCTATTAGGATTAAAAATAACAGAAACTAATTCTTCAAAAATAATTTTACCAATTAATTTATCTTCAAGTATAATTGATTTCATATGTTCATCAATAGTTCTAGTATAATAATTATGAATATCATAATCTCTATATGTAATAGTAGAACGATCATTACCTTTCCATGAATCAAAACGAATATATCCAATAATAATATTATTTGGATTAGGCATTTTACTTATTGAATAAATTGAACAATTAAATTCAATAAGATTTTTATTATTAGATATTTGTGTTAGGTCAATATCTCTATCTTCTATTATTAAAAATTTTAAACTATCGGGAATATAAACTGGGTTTGAACTTTCTTCATTTTGTTCAACTCTTAAATATATTAAATTATTAGGTATAATTGTTTCATCTAAAGTTTTATCACTAGCAATATGTAAATATTTAATACTATTTGGTAAAACATAACTATCAATATCATATGTGCTACTATATTCCAAATCAATAATACTATCTGGAATGATACCTTTTATTAATTTATGTTTATAACTATCAATGACTAAAGATTTTACATTAGATGGTATATCTCCTATTTCTAATTTTAAATTAGAATTAAAAACTAAATGCAATTTTACTACATTTTTAGGGATAAAGTTTTTTAATGGTCTTGTACTATGAATATATAATTCTAAATCGATAATAGTATCAGGTAATTCAAAACCATCTTCAAACATATTATAACTAATTGATAAATGTGTAACATTTTCTGGAATAGTATTTTTATAGAGTATTTTATTATGATCATAAATATCCCAAGTGCTAATATATAATTCTTTTAAATTCTTTGGAAATACACTTTTTCCATCAACTATAAAAGGATGTTTATAATGATGAACCCATCGTATATCCAATTTAACTAAACTTTCTGGTAATATACAATCTGTGTGAAATGATTGATTAAAATCTTGCCTAAAAGTCAAGTATTTAAGATTTTTTGGAAGTATGATAGGTTTATTAAAAGCATAATCAAATGTTAAAGATAATAAACTATTTGGTAAAACATCATCTATTTTTGTATTATAACCATTATTGAATATTAAATATTTAACTCCTTCAGGTATATCACCTTTTTTAAATTTAAAATCAAAACCAGAATAACACCATCTTTTATAACCAAATTCTAGTTTAATAACACTATTTGGGATAGAACCTTTTTCAAAATCATGTTTAACATTTAATAAATTTAATTTTTCAACACCATATGGTATAATATTTGGTTTCAATTTATTATGTAATTTTAAGGTTAAAATTTTTATTGTATCGGGAATATCACCTATTTTAAGTTCTCTTTTATCACATTCATCAATATATTTCATTTGTTGTTGGTCATCTGATTTGTTAGTATCATATAAAAATTTGAGATATAAATCTTTGTTCATTTTTTATTGGTATAATAATTTATTTGTTATCAAATTATATATTTTTCAATATTTCTCGTTTTTTTAGATTTAATTATATTATATAATTAAATATGACAGAACTTATTGATACAATAAATCAAGATAATGAAAATAAAAAAATAAATATGTTATTTATTAACACATATATTCATCATAAAAATCATCATTTCATTTCTAATTTTAAAAAAATTAATCTGATAAATTGTAATTCAGTTAATGATATTAATATTGATATGATTGATATAGTTTTTAGTCCTTCTGAACCAATTGATGTATCTAAATATCCAAATGTTAAATTTATATTTGGACCACATTTTAGTGTTTTCCCAAATGAATCATTAAATATAATAAAAGGTAATAATAGTGTATATAATTTATTAAGTGATTGGGTAATTAATATATGGAAATCATATCCAATAACTAATGATATTAATTTTGTAAAACTACCATTTGGTGTTGATACAAATAGATTTATTGATAATAAAAATATTGGTGAAAGGAATAAAATATTAGTTTATTTTAAAAATAGAAATCCAAATCATTTACAGTTTATTGTTGATTATTTAAATTTCAAAGGATTGGAATTTAGAATTTTTTCATATGACCACAAATATGATGAAAATGATTATATAAATTATTTACAAGATACTAAATATTTTATATGTATAGATAGACATGAAAGTCAAGGATTTGCATTACAAGAAGCATTGTCATGTAATGTTCCTTTATTAGTTTGGAACGTTAAAAGTATGGCAGATGAATATGGTTCTAATTATTCATCTGAACACAAAGCAACATGTGTGCCTTATTGGGATGATAGATGTGGTGAAATATTTTATGAAGAAAATGAATTTGAAAAAACTTTTGAAAAATATATTAACAATATTAATAATTATAAACCAAGAGAATATATTTTAGAAAATTTATCTTTTGATGTATGTGAAAATAGATTTATTGATTTTGTTAAAAATTTATTAATCCAAGAATCATAAAAATGTTATAGTTTATATTATTTTTATTATGATATACTTTTTGATACACAATGGAATGAAATTAATTTAAAATGATATTAATGTAGTTTAAATATAATGAATAATTTAGTATTGATAACATCTATTATAAAACCACCACAAACGGAATTATCATATACTAAAATTCGGTCCGTATTTAGCAATGAAGAACGATTTCAACAAACTAAAATAACTATACAAAATATCAAAGAAAAAATACCAAATGTTAAAATATTGTTAGTTGAATGTTCTAATTTATCACAAGATGAATCTAATTATTTTAATAATAATTGTGATTATTTTTTAAATTTAATAAATAATCATGATTATGTTGATAATATATATAGTATATCTAAAAGTCTAGGTGAAGGAACTATGACAATTTGTGCTTTTGATTTTATAAAAAGAAACAACATTACTTTTGATAACTTCTTTAAAATAACAGGTAGATACTGGTTATCTAATAATTTTAATTATTCAAATTTTGAAAATAATAATATTGTTATTCATTATATTAATAATGATATAGATAATGTATGTACATCATTATATAAATTACATTATAATAATATTGATGATTTCTTAAATTTTTTGATTAAAAATATTCATTTAATGAAGAGTTGTATTGGTTATGAAGTTTTATTTGCAAAGTTTTTAAAAAATGAATTTAAAAATGAAATTATATCTTTATCAAAAATAGGTATTAATGGTCATATATCTGTATCAAATGATTTTATTGATAATTAGTTTTCCGAGTGAATATTTTATAGTCTGTAAAAGTATTAAAATAATAAATTTTATGATTTTATCTATTAAATTTATTTAATAATATTATTTACAAGGATTATTCTCAAGATTTATCTACTAGATTTATTTAATAATATTATTTACAAGGATTATTTAATAATATTATTCTCAAGATTTATTTAATAATATTATTCTCAATATTTATCTACTAAATTTATTTAATAATATTATTATCTAGATTTATTTACTAGAATTATTATAAAGGATTATTCACAGAATCTTGAATTTGAAGACATTCTTAATTTATAAAAACATATCTAAAGATTTTTTATAAATTAAATATTTAAATTACGATAATAAGAGATTTAGGAAGGAATAAGTTTCTTTAATTTATTATATTTTAATTTATATTTGATATATTTTTTATAATATTTATTTTCATGTGGTGTTGGTGCTATACCTTCATTATCTAATATTGTTTTTAAATGTTTTAGTTTATCATCATTTAATTTAGAATTTGTTCATAAATGTATATTTCATTTTTGTTATAGACATTTTAACAGACCAAATGCAGTATTACAAGATATTCCTAATAATATTATTTATAATTTATATATTCAAATGGATAATAAAATG
>JACCEA010774013.1_pt1 | contig 11569 bp, 24 predicted proteins | sample 7449851 | NCBI WGS metagenome assembly JACCEA01 (sample SAMN15323453, study PRJNA562643) | freshwater metagenome | isolation source: river surface water | place: USA:Blue River Watershed | collected 2017-08-18 | reverse complement strand
TCCGCCATTTGACGGGCGTATCTTTCTTCAAACGATTCGAATGCCATATTATTTTGTTTTAGTTTTCTACCATTTCATAAGTCATTTCAAAAATATCAGGTTTACACGGATAGTACTCACCTTGTACTCCTCTAATGATATAATCCCCGATTGATGCAATCATTTCACCCTCTAAGGTTGGTATCTTAATACATTGATTACCCTCCGAATCTTTTGAAACAATAAAATGTGACACTTCACTAATTGAGAAGCAATCTAAACATCTAAAATTACCGTCGTATTGTACCGCATCTATTACTACGGGTTTTTTTCTAAATCTTGCCATATTATTTGTTTTTAATTGGATGATGAGGAGGTAAAGGAAATTCTGATTTCTTTTTCTTTCTCGTCTTTATGAATTGTTCATCATTTTTAACACCATCAAATTGTTTTGGATTTCTTTTCTTTTTAGGTTGTAGTTCTTCGGGGTTGATATAATCCAATTCAGTCTCTCCTGGTTCAATGTTGATGTACTCACCAACAAATTTATCCATATTGATATAGTAATAGATAAAGATTATAGTAAACAACCCAATTAAACCTGAAAAGATGTTGAGTATTGTATTTGCTGCGGTTAATCCAGGAAAAACAATAAATGTCACAATTGCGAACGCACCGAATCCGACAAAGATTGGTGTTGCTGTTTTTTTAGAGAAAACTTTTTTAAATAATTCTTTCATAGTGTTTGATTTAGTAAGTTAAAGGATGGTTAGGTTCAAAGTTCTAATTAAATAAATCGTAAAGGAGTTTTAAAGTTTGATGAATAACTGTTGACATCTTGATTATTAATTTTTGAATTCATTAACGATATCTTATTATCAGACTTTGCTAGATTGTTTCAAATGACTTGTGGCCATTCGTCTTGATTTATTAATCTTCCCTTCTCCCCTAACCAATATTTTATTCAGCTCCAACTAATGTAGTGTGGTTCCATTGGTCAAGCTGGTCTTGTAAAATTTCGATTCTCTCCTCAAGGCTCTTAATCATTTTATCTTTCTCAACCACATTTATTTCTGCGTGTTTAATAACAGGCTCACCTTCACCCCATCTTCCACCAGCTTGTTTTCCTGAAACACAATTAAGTGATTTTAATAATTTAACCTGATTTTTCAACTCTGACATTTCAAAAATCTTGTCATATATAGGAAGATTTGCCTTATGAATTGCAGTCTTTAAAACAATCAATTCATTTGTCAATTGCATCCATTTACCAATAGACTCTGTTGCGGAGTATGGACGTGGATTACCTTCGTCAACAACATTATATTGTGACGCCTTCTGAAACTCTTCGTGTATTAAACCTACGAGTTTATTTTTCTTTTTAAGTGCTTGTTTAATATTCATAAAATAAAATTTAATTAATATTTTTTTAATTTCCAAATTTTTTATAAACTTTTCCGTAAAATTTGTAATTTTCTATTACGGAATCTTTTTCTCCCATAGATTCGGCAACTTCCTCAGTTGCAAAGATTGCGTCTACCGGACATTCTGGTTCACACGCCCCACAGTCAATACAAGTTTCTGGATTTATGTATAGTTGTTTACCAAACAAATCCGCTTTTGACATTGTGGTTATCTCACTACCTAATCTATCTGTGAATATAGGACCATTAATTGCATCTACGGGACAAACCGCAACACAACTCGTGTCCAAACAATTAATACATTTCTTTCCAATAATATATGACATAAAAATTAGTTGTCAAACCAAAAAACAAATCTTGTTTTCATTCCGTTATTCTCCAAGGATTTCATTAAATCCAAAACAGCAAGAAATTGGACGTTAACATATACATCTTCGTCCTCTTTCTTTTTCATTTCATCAATCAACATTTCATATTCCGTTAAGGATAACCAAGAGTGTGAATGTAAATCAGGATTATCAACAAAGAGTGGTTTTTCTTTATCTCGGTCACCATAGTATAATTTGCATCTATTATTCTTATTCCACTTCAACGCATCTTCTAATGTTGTTTCATTATCCCCCTCACCTTTTTCGGTAATGTAGAGACGACAGGCGTTTTGAACGTCATAACTCATATTACCTTCGGGTAAACCTTTAGGGTCAATACCAAATTCTAAATCAGCATCGTGCCTAACTCTACCATTTGTTAGATAACCGAATACACCGTAGTTTCTACCTAAATTAAGCTCTTCGGAGAATGACTGCCAAAATGGTTCGTCTCGTTTGTCATCTTTATCTCTGAATTCAATAAATCCGTGAATGTCACATCCCATAGTTTTATATTTTCTGTTTTATAAAAAGTTCTATTCATCCAAAATTCCTCAATCTTTATTACTTCATTAAAGAACATCCATTCTTTTGGATGTTTACTTTTTAGTAAAGAAAGAAGTTCCTCTTTTGTTACAAATAATTTATTTTTTTCAAATCCATATTCATTTTTATTGTGGACATACTTGTCCTCAAATAATGATGATAGGTTATTTAGATTAACAAATTTAAAGTTAACATCTTTGTCAATAATTGAATTACAAAGTGTTCTCCATAAATCTGTCGACCAATGTTCTGCTCGGTTTTCTTTGAAAAGATTAATTGTCGGTAGAAGTTCTAATTCATCCAATCTCCTCTCTCTTGCGTATGTTAGAACTTCCGTATGAAATGCCGTGATGAAATGTTTTTCGGGTTCTCTGTACACAAAATGATTTATATTCTCACTCCCCGAATAATATTCTCTTAAATCTTTATGACTATCATATTTTGAAAAGGCTAAAGGTTTGGTATAATCATTCAACCACCTACTACCACACTTAAGTGGTGCAAGCACACTCACACCATCCTTGTACCAATACCTTTTTAATACCATTTATAAAATATAACATTTTATTTTGATTCTATCAATAAAAATTTCTTAAAACTTGAATCACATCCCAAGCATCTTCCAACGCATTATGTGTAACTATACCCTCCACATTAGTCCTTTCTTTACATTGTGTGAGTGATGGTAATGCTGTGTCATTATTCCAATCAACACAAAGAATTGCGGGGTCTAATACTCTCTGACGAGTTCTAATTAACTTCTGCCACCAAGGTAATTCTTGTAAGAATAGTTTGTCGAATGTTCCGAAGTTTTTACCTGCAACATTAATTGTTACGGGTCTACTATTTGAATTAATATCCTTTCCACCACTTTTCCAATTGTTTGTCCATTCGTTATCAATTACATTATTGTCAAGTAAAAAGATAAAAAACTTTTTAACAACCTCATCTTCTTCGTAGAATTTATATCCACTATTATTATTTAAAGTCTCTCTTACCTCATCAGTACCTTCAAGATATTCACCAATCATTGAAATAATTTCTTTGTTCATAGTGATTGCTCTTGGTGAACCCTGAAGTTGTTTATTCAATACAATGGCGTTGAACTTAGGACATTCATCATAAGGTAATTTTTTAGTTGTGTCTTCAATAATAGCACCAATAGAAAGTACATTATTTGACAATGGGTCTAATCCCGTGGTCTCGATGTCGATGGATACGTAAATCATTTTTCGTGGAAATATTTAATGGTTTTGAATGTTTCAATCACTGAAACAAAGAATAAAAATAAAAAAACATTGATACCAATAATGCTATCAATCTTTGGGTATATAATGAAAAACAATCCAGGGGTAAACAGGATTACAATTGCACCGAATATTCTTATTTTATCTTTCATATGATGTATTTGGTACAAATATAAAGTATATTTTGGAATATACAAAAAAACCTCAGAGTTTTTTTCTGAGGTTTTACTAAAGATTTTAGAAAAGTTGGTGTTTACTTACCAACTCCCTAACGTGTTTACAGTCAGGGAAATTGTCTTTTCCCTCACAGAATCTCATCGAGAAATTGGCCAACATAGTTAAGTCGTTACGCGGGATTTCTACTTTCTGTTGTTGAAACCCATAATAATTTGTTAACATATCATCATATGCCTCATTTTCAACGATTTGTACTATTTTCTTTAATTGTTCTTCTTTAATAACGATTTTCTTTTTCATATTTTAATTGTTTTGTTGTCCTTGAATACTCATCACCTCGTCAGGTTCGAATTGTAATTGTGTAATAACATCATCCGGGTCAATCTCCAATAGTTTATTACCCAATTCGCTTAAAGTTTGTTGTAATGCTTCTTTGAAGAATTCATAATGTTCTCTAACCGTTGGGGTTGTGTCACCATCAGGTAATGGGAATGTTTTATTTACTCTAATTGGGTCAAAAAGATTACCTCTTTTTGGTCTTTGTTCTTGTCCTTCATCGGAGTCTGCAGGTCTAAATGATTTAGTTGCAGTGAAACTCATCGTCAATAAATAATTGTTTCCAACAACGTCACCAATAATGTCAAGGTCGGTGATTACGTTAAAAGCCATTTCACCTCTTTGAACGTTCTTCATATACAATTTGTATATGGGTGTTAGTTTAAAATCACTTTTACCAAGGGTTCTTTGTGTTGGGTCCCACTTACCTCTACTAGCGTAGTTTCTAACCATTTTAGTGGGTTCGGGTCTTTTTCCAACCATTTTATCACCAGTGTATTGACTAACCCTAAACTTCATAATCTTATCTAATGCATCTTGAACATCTGAATCGTCACGAACACTATGATAATTAATTTGAAGTCTTGGTCCGTTGTAGCTATAGTTTCTTGAAATGTTGGTTGTTGGTTCGGTAAACTTAGCACCACCTTTTACTTCAGGAATACCACAACTATCCAAATGTTTAATAATTGCAGGTTGTTTAAAAAATGAATTAAGTAATGGGTTTAACAAATTACCTTTTGCCCATCTATCATTTAATCTAGCTTCCACTTCAGGTACCTGAGCTTGGACTTGTAAGTTATCGTCAGGATTATGACCGTAAGTAGATTGTTTTCTTTTTAATCTTGTTACTCTATCTTTTGCTAATTTCTCTAAGTCCGTACCTGTCCATTCAGTTCCATACTTCGTTGCTCTTGGTAAATAAATTTCACCATAAAGTGGGTTGTTTTGATTATCGAGAACCACATAACGAGTCACTCTTTTATCACCCTCAACATTTAAGAAGTTTATCATTCTAAAACCGGTCGGGCTTTGTCTAACCACATTAGACTTCACAACACCAGGTTGTAATGGTTTGTTGGTATCGGGGTCGATAGCGTTTACAGGAATACCCTTAATATCGTTAATATTAACGGTAACCGGACCCTCATCTTCTAAGTCTGCCCATAGCAGATTTCGAGGCATTTCAGACAATTCAACTTCTTCTTGAATCAGTCTTTCAATAAATTCTTTTGTAATGAAATTCATTTCGCACGTTTTATACTATAAATATAGCAAAACGTACTTTAATTTTGGTTAGAAGTAAACCAATCGGGAATATTTCTGTTCTTCCAAGTCGAAAATGACTTCTTTTCCCCTAAATAATAGTTTCTGTAGGATTTTACGGGGTCTCCGTGTATTTTGTAGATTTCTGGCATAGCCAAAGCTGGTGTGGTAAACCCCTTACTCGGTATTGTGGGTTTATTATCACAACACCATAGAATTACCTCATATGATTTGTGAGTCTTTAGATATCTTCGTTTGTACTCCCAACATAGTTGAATACCTAACATACATAACCATTCGTAGTTTTCGATTGATTCTCTAACCCAAATAGAACAGGGATGATTCTTATGTGATAATTTGTAAGGAGCTTCAGAACCTAACACCCAATGTGCTCCACATAATAATTGTGAAGTTTCCAATATCATTTTGACTACGTGTTTATCATTATGATAACGAGCACAAGATGTTGGATTTAAATCGAGAACGAATATGTTCATTACTTCTTTTTCTTAAACAAGTCAGATAATTTTTTGGTTGGTCTTTTTGTTACTAACCTCCCATCCTCAGTCTCCGTCATTAAAGGAGCTCTCCAAATCTCATAGGTTATCCAAACAAATATTAAAAGACAAATTACGCCTAAAATTTTCATATTACTCGGTTTGTGTATACATATAGGTTTCAAACTGTTTATACGCCTTTGGGTTTACTTCTTTAAGGTATTCCAAACTTAAATCATATCTACCTAATTCGGTGGATTTAATGAAATTTTCATCACGTAGACTATCAATTAAATTACTCATTTCGGACTTTTCAATATCTCCACCAGAAATATATCCTTTATCCGTTTGACATCGAATAAGGTCATCTTTTTGATTCATATACTTAACAATTAATGTCAAGCAACATAAAGAAACTACCACAAGATAGAATCGAGTATCTTTTAAAATTTTCATAATTGTTGAATTTGTATTAATAAATCACTAACCTCTTCTTCGGTTAAATATCCTCGAACGTCTCCTGCCGCAACGGGATTATCATAATGAAGGTCCCCATTCTTTAAAACTGCCAATTCGTATAATCCATCTTTTCCTCCATAAGAAAACGTATGGCTAACAACAGATGCGCCATATCCATTATCAAAATAGATTCTTGATTTTTTTCCTGACATATATGGGTCTGTCATTAATTCAAATTCTAAGTCATTAAATGTTTTCATCATTCGTAATTTTCGTAGTAAAATTTTCTAACGTTTTGTCCTAATTCAAAATTGTTTGGGTAGTCGTGGATAAAACTTTTTGGAATTGTAATTTGTTCCCTTTTATTACCCTTGTTAAAACAAGAAATACAAAGTTGGCCAGCGCCTTCAATGTATCCAACTCTTAAATCGATATGGGTATTCATATCAACATTTGTTTCTTTTTTGCATATGATGCAAGTTTCATTTGGCATATTAGTGGTTTTTTGGTTTTCATATTACTTCCAAAATTGCCACCATCTTTTTTCGGGAGGTGGTTGACATTTGGAAAATGGATTGTCACCAAAAGAAACTGTTCCATAGTATCTTGACGTTACCATATTTAAAAAAACCTCACGATACTTTTCTGGTACTGTGTTAAAATCAGAAGAAATTTTAACACTCAACTGAATTGTTTTTGTACCATCGACAACAGTTAATGTTTGGGTGAGTTCCACCATACTAGATGTGGTATACTGAACGTGGTTACCATATCCAATGTGTTTAAGTTCGTTATTGCTCATACCCAAATATAAGAACTTATTAGAAAATTCCAAAAAAATATTGAAAAAAATTTAGAAATAGTTTTACGCCAATTCGGAGCCGACAATTTTTTCGATTTTCCTACCTCCTTGGGCAATTAAACTATTAGACGCGGCGTTTGAGGTACTCCAATTCTTTCTTGTGTCTACCGCGACTCTAAGAAGTTCCTTAGGGTCGGTTACACCATTAGCCACTTTTTCGTTAATAACTCTAGCAAATCTTTGGAACCAACCTGGTCCGTTCCAAACAGCATATGCGAAATTGAATGTTAATCCAACATCGGACATTACAATTTTTCTAGCCTCTTCACTCATATATCTACCCAAATAATCTTCAAATTTAGGTTTCATAATCTCAGCAACCTTAGCTTTTAACTGAGGAGCCAAACTACCTCCCATATAATTCCAAGGCCATTTTTGTCTTGCGTTTTCCGCGTCAATAAGTGCCCAAAATTCTCTACCTGCGGCGGTTGATTCTGTGTTACCCGCCTTTCTATCCATCCCGAACATAGTCTCACCAGATGCACCATATCTCGAATCCTTAACCCTACCGTCTTGTAACATATCAGGATGATAATATCCACCTTCAAGATTATCTATAACAATGTCAATAATTCTATTAAAGTCACTCGCAGCGACACCCTCTAATGAAACATTTGCACCGCCACCCTTTAATCTAGCACGGGACGCATTTGTTAATTTAGTGATATCTTCTTTTGTAATGTTCTTAGCTTTTAATAAATCTATCATTTTTAGCAACATTTCTTTTGTTGCTTTAACCATTGATAGTGATGAGGATGAACCACCAGTGGATGATGAACCTCCGGTTGCATTTGTTAATCCTGCCGCATAATCCGCTAGGTTACCACTTGAAAGGGCAACGTGAACGTGAGATGGCATACCCGGTAGAGTCATAATTTTACCAATTACATCACCCTCCTTAACACTATCTCCTTTCTGTACACTACCTTCAATATGTGTGTAGAATACATCAGGTTTACCGTCAGTACTTTGGACTTTTATTTGGTCTCCGTAGATTTTCTTAACCCCATCTTTCTTCATCGTACCATCACCCTTAACGAATCCAACAACGGTACCGTTAGTTAAAGAACGAACGTCAGTACCAACAGGTGCTGCAACATCCCAAGCATTATTATTCGCCCAACCAGATGCACTATGTGTACCTTGACGAGGTCTACCTATAATACCTGAACTTGAACCCACTAAGTTCACTGCTTCGTTTACTGTGGTTCCTGATTTTAAATTGTCACTGATGAATTTTTGGACTGCCGATGCTGTTTCACTCCCAAAAAGACCATCAATACCATAATTTGGTAATTGATATCCTAATAGGATTAAACCAACTTGCATCGATTCTACCTCATTTTTAAATGTAACCGTACCTCTTTCTTGTTGAGAAATTCCACCGTCAGCCGCAGCCTTTTCTAATGTTTCGTAGAAAGTAATTAAATCATCCTTTACGGTGTCCGCCTTTTTTGGGTCATCACCCTTTACGGTGTCTGCCTTTTTTGGGTCGGAGCCTTGTGATGTTGTATTAAGTCCTGGTATTGATTGTTCGTGTAATCCCATCAATTTGGACATTCGACTTAGTTGTTCAGTTAAATTCCTCCTCATAATAGTATAAATATACGAGAAACTATTACTTTTTATTATCTTCTTCGTCTCCCCAATTAAGGAAGTCTTCTCCCTTATAATCTGGGTGATTTTTTTGCATATAATCAATTCCTTTTACCCAAAAGTAAGATATAGGTGCAACTATTATGATTGTGATTAAAATTGCAATTAAGTAACTCATATGTTTATAATAAATATTTTAAAATCTTTTCTTTAATTCCGCTTTGTTTGATACCCTCAGTACTTTTCGGAGTTTCAACAAAGTTATCTAACCCCCACTCGTGCTCAAAAGGTATACTATAATCCAAACCAGATTTTCCCATTCTCAAATCATCAATTGAAACCCAATGAGTAATTTCAGGATGGTCAACCAAATATTGTTTAATTTCAATAGTTCTAGTTTGTTCTAATTCCCAAGCACGGGACCAAACAAAACCAGCAGGATAAGCATCGATGTACCAAGTACATTGACCTAAGTTCGGTGTAAAATCTATTGGTTTCTTTTTGATTCCCTTTGACTCATAATACTCACCCATCTCCTCAACATTCGCCCACCTCTTCCAATCGGATGAGACAACAATTTCAGCACCAGTTTCTTCTAATATTTCATTTAAAATATTAACGGCTTTCTTATTAAAATTATCAAATCTAACCTCAACAGGTATCTCTAACATACCTTGACTCATCTTACGACCGAATTTTTTTTGTTTTTTATGTCTACTACCCCATTCCGTCGATAAACATATAACACCATCGTGGTCTAAAAAAATTACTTTCATTTATTAAAGCTCTTAAAATTTTCAATGAAATCCTTTTCGTATTTTTTAAGTTCTTTTTTTTCTAATCCATTATAAAGACCTGTTGACATAAAGGCTTGAATCTCATCATCAATGATTTTCTTATCACCAACATAACCCATCGTCATTAATGTCTTTTTCAATTTATTGTAATGTGTTGGTTTAATCTTTGAGATTAGTTCATCACAATTCTTTTTGTATTGTTTGTTGGTATAATATAACCCGTGAGCAATCTCGTGGTCCATTGTCTTTGATTTCAATGTGTCTGCGCCAATCAGATACCACTTAGTTCTTGGTTTGTTAAATCGTAAAGGATAATTCTCACAAGCATACCATATGTCACTCATTACTTCATCATAAGGTCCTTTATCTTTATCAAAGACAGTTAAACCTTTGTAGATAATGTTTGATGGTATATTAAATCCACTCCAATCTTCAGGATAAGTAAACAGATTCTTTTTCCATTTACTCCGATAGACCAACATAAACTTTTCCCAACTAAAGAATTTATTTCTTATTTCTTTGTATGGTGATTCGTAGAACTCTTGGTATCTACAAAACAGCATAGTTCGTTGGTAGGAATCTTTGATTACCACCGCAAAAATTTGTGGTCTGATTTCTTTTACTACACCATTTACGTAGTCACTTTTTATCTTCATCATCGGGTAAGTTATTTATTTGTTTTAACATATCATAACTCCCAATAACTGCTAATAAGGAAACTATACCAACCATTACAAGTATAAACGCTCCCATATATAAAAATTTAACGCAGATATTTGAATCTATCTGCCAAGTTATTAATAAATTCTTCTTCTGTTACAGAAAGAAGGTCTCTACATTTTGCTAAATGTTGTAGACTCTCCCAATACTTATCATCATTGATGTTTGGTCTACGTACACCATTATTACCTCCGTTTTTACTTAATCGGTCAGCGTTAATGTAACCATCCTCAACTAATACGTCGAGAAGTTCCTCAATGTCTCTTGGTCTGCAAGCATCGACAAATTCACCAGGGGTGATATCAATGTCATCGGGTGTAAAATCAGGCATCTTACTTTAATTTTGTTTTGTTCAGTAATGAGTCTAAGCTCTTATTGTCCGTCTTAATTTCTTTGGAAGTGTTTACTTCTTTTCTAAGTTTGGCCAATTCCTTTTGTTGAAAATAACAAATCAGTAATAAAACCGCAGCGGCTCCAATTGTTATGTTCTTTTGATTATTTTTTAAAAACTCTATCATAATTGTATTATTTAAAATATTTCTTCAGCTATACCTAACACTTCTGCCAATCCCAATACAATTGCAGAGTTTCCGAATTGCTCGTTAAATAAAAAATAACAAGCTCCGATTCTTAACACACTTTTAAATAAACTAATCCAAAAATGTGAATTACTTTTTGATTCTTTTGGTTGCATTTGTTTTTTTCTTAAATGTTTTCTTTAATCTATCTATCAAGTCATCAATTTCATTTGCTGCCATTGCCAGTCCTAATGAAACTTCACCTGATAGTTGACAATTATCATTGTCTCCTAATTTATTGTATCTAATGGATTCTTTTCTAAATCCTTTAGATTGTTGTATTAGTCCCAATCTTCTTTCTTTTAGTTCAGAATAAACCTTATTAAGTGTCTTCTGGTCGTATAAATTTTTCATAACCGTTTTTATTTAAAATATATAAAATTATTTTTTGGATTCCAAATACTGATTGATAAAATTAATTCTTTGTCCAATCCAATACATAACATTCACGGTCATTGAATTACCTATAGCTCCTTTTACACTACTATAACTTGGTTTCTTTCCCTTCACTTCAAAATCTAAATATCCATCGGGAAATCCTTGTAATCTTTCCAATTCACGTTCAGTGAATGTTCTAATACCCTTTTTATCCGCCCAATAATTTGATGTTGATACTTTACCAAATCCATCAACTAATGTTTGGGCATATGATTTAGTTACCGTACCAGCGAGTTTAATTTGTCCGAGAATATTTTTGGTGTACTCATCCCTCTTGAC
>JACCEA011535282.1_pt1 | contig 11571 bp, 10 predicted proteins | sample 7449851 | NCBI WGS metagenome assembly JACCEA01 (sample SAMN15323453, study PRJNA562643) | freshwater metagenome | isolation source: river surface water | place: USA:Blue River Watershed | collected 2017-08-18 | reverse complement strand
TGGAGACGGCAACTCTAGCCAATTGAGCTACTGCCCTTCGTCCCGAATTAAGGCATGAAAAATCATGACCTAATACAAGCGCCGGGGGCGAAATTGTAGGCGGGTTACTCAGAAAGGTAAAACTGAGATAAATGGTAAGCCGATTTTAAGCGTAGATGGCAGACTTAAGCCCCCATGAGCGCATCTGAAAAACCAAGAGTTTCAAAACGAATAGCAGCAATCGCAGAGTCTGCAACTCTTGCCGTTGATAGCAAAGCCAAAGCATTAAAAGCAGCTGGTCGTCCAGTTATTGGTTTTGGTGCAGGTGAACCTGATTTTCCAACTCCTGATTACATTGTTAATGCTGCAATTGATGCAGCAAAACTTCCAGCAAATCATCGTTATACACCGACACCAGGATTACCTGAATTGCGGGATGCAATTGTTAAGAAAACTAAACGAGATTCAAATTATGAAATTACTGCTGATCAGGTGCTAGTTACCAATGGTGGCAAGCAATCTGTTTATCAATCTTTCGCATCAGTTCTAGATCCAGGTGATGAAGTGCTCCTGCCTTCACCTTTTTGGACTACTTACCCCGAGTGCATCAAATTAGCTGGCGGTAAGGCGGTTGAAGTTTTTGCCGATGAATCCCAAAATTATTTAGTCTCAGTTGCGCAGTTGGAGAAAGCATTAACTCCAAAAACCAAGGTGCTTCTATTCTGTTCACCATCTAATCCAACTGGGTCGGTGTACTCACCGGAACAGGTAAAAGAAATTGGTGAGTGGGCATTAAAAAATAATCTTTGGGTAATCACTGATGAAATTTATGAACACCTTCTATATGACGGAGCTAAGTCTCCAAGTATTTGTGTGGCAGTACCAGAGCTTGCTGATCGCACCATAATTATTAATGGCGTAGCTAAGACCTATGCGATGACTGGTTGGCGCGTGGGTTGGATGATTGGTCCGAAAGATTTGATTAAAGCTGCTACAAATCTGCAGTCTCACCTGTCCTCAAATGTTTCAAATGTTTCCCAACGTGCTGCAATTGCTGCCCTAGCCGGTGACCTATCTGCTGTTCACAAGATGGGTGAAGCTTTTGATCGCAGACGCAAGTTAATTGTTAAGTTACTAAATGAGATTCCTGGCGTTAGCTGTCCAACACCAACTGGTGCTTTCTATGTTTATCCATCGGTTAAGGGAGTACTTGGAAAAACTATAAGAGGTAAGACTCCAAAAACTTCAGCAGAGTTGGCGACATTGATTCTGGATGAGGTTGAGGTTGCAGCTGTCCCAGGTGAGGCCTTTGGTCCTTCTGGTTACCTTCGTTTTTCATACGCACTAGGAGATGACGACATTGTTGAAGGAATTGGTAGAGTTAAAAAACTTTTGAGTGAAGCTATTTAATTTAAATCAAGCCCAACTAATTGCACCTCAACCTCTAGCCTTACGCCAAATTTTTCAAAAACTTTCGCCCTAGCCATTTTGGCTAATTCAATTATGTCACCGGCAGTTGCATCACCTGAGTTTGTTAGAGCTAAAACATGTTTATTTGAAATTTGAGCACCAGCTAATTTTTCACCCTTATTAACTCCAGCGTGCTCCATCAGCCAAGCAGCTGAGGTTTTAACTCTGCCATCTGATTGGGGCCAACGTGGGGCATCAGCTGGCAACTTTTCTGCCATCTCTTTAGTAAGGATTGGATTAACAAAAAAAGATCCAGCTGAGTTTGAATTAACATCAGTTGCATTGATCAGCATTCCCTTACGGCCACGAAGTTCTAGAACTGCTTTGCGTACCTTCGCAACAGGCGCTCGATCACCCAAATTCACTGATAAATAATTTGCTAACTCTGCATAGGTAATTGGTAGAGACATCTCACCTTTTCGAAGTTGGAAGGTTACATTTAAAATTACATACCGGCCAGATTCCTCTTTAAACACTGAATTACGATAAGAGAAATTACACTGCTCATTTGTAAAAGTTATAACCTCACCTTTTTTGCGATCATATGCTTTAACTCTGGCAATAGTTTCACTTACCTCATGTCCGTAAGCTCCAATATTTTGAATAGGTGCTCCCCCAACAGTTCCTGGAATTCCACTTAGGGATTCAAGATCAGCAAACCCTCTTTCAATCGTTTGCTCAACAAATTTATCCCAATCTTCCCCAGCTGAAACCTCAATCATTCCGCCGCTGCATGCGTCGTAATCCAGTGCGTTACCTTTACTCTCAACTCGAATCACTGTGCCAGCAAATCCAGCATCACTAATTAATAAATTAGATCCACCGCCCAATATCAAAACTTTTTCGCCAGCGCTATCGGCAGCTTTTACAAACTCAACTAATTCATCTTCAGTATGGGCATGGACAATTTTTTGCGCAGGACCACCAACTTTTAACGTGGTGAAATTAGATAACTGCTCCATTAGATAAGCCTAGCGACGTGGTGAGAGGATCTCATTTTTCCCTCTAAACCGATCCAGAATTCTTTGATAATTTTTACGTGAGTTCTTATCTCGGTAATCAGGATCCACGTCGTGATAACCATGATGTCTACCCTGAGACAGTGGTAGATCTATCTGTAGCAGTTTTCCACCAGCAGCCCGGATAGCAAGTGATAACTCTAAATCTGCATTTCGATAGTACTTCGCACTTGGATTTGCTCCGCCAGCTGCAATTGCAAACTTACGATCTAAGGCAAAGTAATAGCCAAATAACACATCCACTTCACCAGCGCCTTTATCGGTAGTTGTTCGCCATTCATCCTCAAGATTAATCAATCCACCTTTCCAGCCAACGCCCTGATACCCAGCTTCTAAGCTGTTAAGAGTTTGTGAAATGGGATCTGCTGTAAAGGTTATAGAGGTGTCCATAATAAGTAGGAAATCCTCGCTGAAGGTGTTAAGGAAATAGTTAATAACATTTCCCCAGCCAAGTGGGTTTTTCTCTTGGGTAAGGGTTACTTGTTTTGAATCAAATTGATCAGGTGAGATCCAATTACTTTTTCCATTGGCATAAATACTTACCGGCGTTTTAGTTTGGCTTGTAATTGAATCAACACAAGTTACTAAATCTTCAGTAAAGCCCTCTGCGATTAAACAGATGCGAATTGACCCAGCCATTGGCGGGTTTTAATTAACGAGTTTCGCGGTGAAGTTGTGAAGACTTACAGCGTGGACAGAACTTCTTAAGTTCCAAACGATCTGGATCATTACGACGATTTTTGCGAGTGATGTAGTTGCGCTCTTTGCACTCAACACATGCCATTGTAATTTTTGGACGAACATCTGCGCTTTTACTTGCCATGGTTGAGCTCCTAGCCTTGTAGTTAAATTAACGTAATCGTTAACTTATTCGTTGGGTGAGGTTACCTGACCCTCACCATTTGGTGAAATTGGTGCGTATTTCGATCTGCATTTCTATCTTTAGTTCTGGTAGCGGAGGCGGGATTTGAACCCACGACACAGCGATTATGAGCCGCTTGCTCTACCAAGCTGAGCTACCCCGCCAAACTTAACTTTCAATATTTATTTTTTGTTCGAGCCCCCTAACGGAATCGAACCGTTGACCTTTTCCTTACCATGGAAACACTCTACCGACTGAGCTAAGGGGGCGAAGTGCTGGCTAAGGATACAACCCGGCTTTATTAATTACGAATTGAAGGCTTAATTACTTTAAGTAGGCCTTACTAGCAATCTCGATACGCCTATTTTTGTAAGCAGAAGATGCGCCCAACAGCAGATGTTCAAATGGATTTCCACTTTTTATTAACTTAACTAATTGCTCACTTTCATTTCCTTCAAAGGTTTTAATCTCTGAAGAATTTACAACTTCCACCTCTTTGTGGGGTTTAATCGTTCGATAGATAACAGTAAGAAGTTGTAGTGCTGAATAAACCGTTCCGCGCCAGCCTCTACCGAAAATATCTTGTAGTTTTAGCTTAAATAATGTTTTTGATATTTCATTTTCATCTTTAGCAGGTCTCTCGAGCAAATCTTTAAATATATTTGCCACTTCACTGGCCCCAGTGACTTCAGGCAGATCTTGGCAATTTCTAGCCAACTCTTGCCTAACTTTAGAGTCGGTAAGTTTAGAAACCATAATTGTTATTTTCTCTAAATTTGATTGATCTACCGTTAAAGCGACCAAGTTGTCTGCTGCCCATCTAGCTCTTTCAGCCTGATTATCTGTTCCTCGTGTATTTGGAATAAACAAAGTTGGAATATTTGCAGCTAGTTCCTCATGCACACTGTTATAGCCAGCGGCGCAGATCGCAGCATCAAATGCGCTTAGAACATTTGCTAACGGGAAATATCTAATTACTTTTATATCAAGACCTTCGGGTGCAAGATTTTCACCCGTTGAACTAACAGGCTCTTTTGTTAGTACTACCTGCAAATTTGGCCAAGCAATTAATCCTTTTAATGCCGCAGTCATTTTGGCATTTAAGTCAGCCTCGCCAATTCCGAGCTGGACCAAAACGGCAGGACGGGTTTGATCTAATCCCAGCAAACTTCTTGCGGCAACTTTATCTAGTGAGGTTTGTCGATTATAAATTGATATTGGTTTAACAACAGTTGAATCTAACCTGCCTGCAGTTGGACCTTTGTCATAACTTTGTCCAAAATCTCCCGGGGTAATAATCAAATCCATCATCTTTGATTGCAGATTTAGTAAATAACGTTGAGGTGTTTTTTGCCAAAACCCTCTGCGCACCCAAACTAATTTAACCTGAGGCCTAATACTTTTAATTCCTATAATTCCTGGGTATGGCACAACGCCATCAAAGCTAACAATTTTTGCATCAGTCTCATCTATCAATGCCACAATTCGATCTCGTAGATATCTATCCCATTCAAATCGACCCATCCATTTTCGATCACGTCCTGGGACATACTCAAAATTTACATTTGCAATTTTGGGCACTTCAACTACGCCAGAAGCCATCGAAATGATAATTGGGTTTGCAAACTCCTTTAATTCAGATGCGACCGCACTAGCTCTGGTTAAGTGACCCATGCCTATTCCATTACTTGTCGCTAGAATAATGGTTGGCTTAGACATGAAATTAGTATAACTGCAACCAAAGTTAGGAAGCTCGAATGAGAACCGCACTATTGCTCGTAATTTTGGTTTTACAAATATTTACACTGTTATATCTAATTCGCACAGCAAGAAATCTTGGTACAAAAGCCACTAAAAATCATCGAGAGTTGATGGATAACATCAACATGCTTCGCGCCAGTGGTAGGAGCAATATTCTTAATCATCTTGCTATACCAAATAGCAAAGAGTTTAGAAGCGTAAGTTGGGATCATGTAATTTCTTTGACTAGCCATCCAGCTAGATTTTCAACCCTTGGCATCGCAATAGATCAGCTATTAAACCAGCATTTAATACCTAAACACGTATATCTAAATATTGCTCAGTCAGATTTGGACAAACTGCCCCCTGCAATCAAGAATTTAGAGGCGGGTGGAATTCTTAAAATTAATTCTTGTGCTGATTTAGGTCCCGGAAAGAAGTTAATTCCAACTTTAAAACTAGAGGAAAATCTACCTATTATTGTTGTTGATGATGATTTGTTTTTTGAAACAGATCTAACGCTTAAATTAATGGTTCAGCATCACTTAACACCAAAAAGCATCATTGCTTCTAGGGTTCACAAAATCGCTTATGAATCAGATGGGAGTATCGCCTCTTATAGTAAGTGGGCGAAGAATTACTCACTTTCAAATGGTCCGGATGTAGATTTCTTTGCCACTTCTGGTGCTGGCACTTTATATAAAAAGGAATTTTTCCATAAAGATGTTTTGGATGAAGAAACCTATAAATCATTATCACTGCACACTGATGATCTATGGTGGTATGTACAAAGCAAACGAGCGGGCGTAACAACCAAGCGAATGCCTGGCTACAGCAAATTAGATTTTATTACTGGCACACAAGAAAATGGATTGTGGAACACTGGAAACCAAGATAGAAATGATCCAAATTTAAAATCTTTGCTAAGTAAGTACTCTCTTTAATTTCTTGGTGGCGGGTGAAGGATTTGAACCTTCGAAGGCAGAGCCGGGGGATTTACAGTCCCCTCCCATTGGCCGCTCGGGCAACCCGCCAGGATTGTTAAGCGCGGTGAAGTGTAAAGCCTGACTACTTGTTATGCCAAAAGTTCAATTATTTATCGCTGTATCTTGCAATAAATCGAACATGATCTGGGTTTAATTCCGCAATAGTTCTTGCGCCAAGTAATTTCATTGTTCTAGTAATTTGTGTACGAAGAATCTCTAAAGTGCGATCAACGCCAGGCTTTCCACCAGCCATTAAGCCATAAAGATAAGCTCTGCCAATCCAAGTGAATTTCGCTCCACTAGCAAGAGCTGCAACAACATCAGCGCCATGCATAATTCCAGTATCTACATGAACCTCTGCTTTATTGCCAACAGCTTTAATTACCTCTGGCAATAAATGCAATGGGACCGGTGCGCGATCTAGTTGGCGTCCGCCATGATTAGAAAGAATAATCGCATCGGCGCCTGCTTCTATTGACATCACCGCATCATCAACATTTTGAATACCTTTTACTACAAGATTTCCCTGCCACTGCCCTCTAATCCACTTCAAATCTTCATAGGTAACAGTCGGATCAAACATTGAATCCAGCAACTCGGCAACTGTGCCATTCCAAGAATCAAGGGATGCAAATTTAAGTGGATCTGTGGTTAAGAAATTGATCCACCAGGCTGGGCGTGGAATGGCATTTAAAATAGTCTTAGAGGTTAGTGAAGGTGGAATAGTCATTCCATTTCTAACATCTCTTAATCTTGCACCTGCAACCGGTACATCGACTGTTAAAACTAAGGTATCAAAACCTGCAGCTTTTGCTCTATCAACTAATGCCATGCTCCTATCACGATCTTTCCACATATAAAGTTGAAACCAATTTCGCCCAGTTGGCGCAGCTTTTGCTACATCTTCAATTGATCGAGTGCCCATAGTTGAAAGTGTGTAAGGAATTCCAGCATCTGCTGCAGCACAAGCTCCTGCGTACTCACCTTCAGTTTGCATCATTCTGGTGAAACCAGTTGGCGCAATTCCAATTGGCATACTCATTTTCTTGCCAAGCATTTGAACTGATAGGTCTACATCTTTAACATTTAATAAGATTTTTGGCTGAAACTCTAATTTTTCATACGCAGCGCGGGCCCTAGTTAAACTTGATTCTGTATCTGCGCCGCCATCGGTGTAATCAAATGGTGCCTGCGGTGTGCGTCGCTTAGCAATATCTCTTAAATCATAGATTGTTAAAGCTCTAGTTAATCTGCGCTTACGAGGACTGAGAATTATTTTTCTAAACCGAAGTAATTGTGCAAGATCCTTTGGGCTAGGTATGCGCCGCTTAACCTTCACTTGGCTCACTACCGCTCCAATCAATCTTGATGAGGTCTGTGAAAACTCATTCTAATTAACTAGTAAAGTATAGACATGGCTGACAGTAGTTTCGATATCGTCTCAAAAATAGACCAAATGGAGTTGGATAACGCCTTTAATCAGTGTGACCGAGAGATCGCTACCAGGTTTGATTTTAAAAATACCGATACAAAAATCGAAAAAACTGGCTTGAAAGTTGTTTTGGAATCCGGCACAGAAGAACGAGCTAAGGCCGCACTTGATGTTTTCAAGGATAAGTTGATTAAACGTAATGTCTCGCTAAAACACCTTGATGCGGGTGAGCCAGCCTTAAGTGGTAAAACTTATCGAATTACTTGTGAATTCAAAGAAGGTATTTCAACTGAGAACGCTAAGAAGATTGCTAAGTTCCTAAAAGAAAGTGGTCCAAAATCTCTTAAGACTCAAATACAGGGTGAAGAGCTGAGAGTTTCTAGTAAAAGTCGGGATGATCTGCAAACTGCAATCGCTCAAGTCAAAAAAGAGTCATGGGATTTTGCAGTTCAGTTTACTAATTACCGATAATTATTTAATTTAAGGATAACTTGAAAACCAATCGGTTAGGCGTTGCATATGGCGTAGGTGCCTATGTTATTTGGGGATCTCTTCCAATCTACTGGAGGTGGTTAGATCGCGCTTCAGCATATGAAATTTTGGCCAATCGAGGTATCTGGTCACTAATGGTCTGCTTAATTTTTCTTGCCTTTCAAAAACAACTGCGCTCTACCTTTAAATTGATTAGAAATATTAAGACTTTTTTTATTCTATTAACTTCATCATTCTTACTAACTTTGAACTGGGGAATATACATTTGGGCGGTATCTGTAGATCGAGTAGTTGAAGCATCTCTTGGCTACTACATGACACCGTTAGTTGTAGTTTGTTTTGGCGTCCTGATTTTAAAAGAGAAATTACGCGTTGCACAAAAAATTTCTTTAAGTTTTGCGGGTGTAGGAGTAAGTATTTTGACTATAGCTTTTGGGCAGTTGCCGCTTGTAGCCTTTGGCTTAGCCCTAAGTTGGGGAACATACTCGCTAATAAAGAAAAGACTTGATGCCGGATCTTTAGAAACTTTGTCCATCGAGATGATTTTTGCACTAATCCCAAGTGCAACTTACATGTTCTATTTGATGAGCAAAAATGAATCTCAATATGGATCTGAACTTTGGTTCTCGTTAATACTTATGACCTCTGGCTTGGTAACTGTTATCCCACTTCTAATGTTTAACTCTGCAGCAACTAGTCTGCCATTAACAATTACTGGTTTATTGGGCTACATAAACCCAACAATTATGTTTTTTGTAGGCTTTATCGTTTTTCATGAACCACTTACTTTTTCCAAAATCTTTGGGTTTGTGTTTATCTGGGCCGCACTGATTTTATTAGGAATTGATATGTATCGATCAGGTAGAGCGGTTAACCAAAGCAAAAGTTAAGTTATTCAACGCTTCTTTTGCAGCTCCTGCTGGAAGATCAATTAGTAAATCATTTGCCTCCCTTGCAACCTGACTTAAGTAGTCCTGAACCTTTTTTAATGCTTTGTGCTTTCTAAGTTCCAAAATAACATTTGGCAAGTCTTGATCACTTATTGGTTTATTTAACTTAAGAATTAACTCTTCATCTGCTGGATCATTATCAGCCATCACAAAAAGAGTAACTAAGGTAGGAATTCCTTCTTTTAGATCTGTGCCGGGTGTTTTTCCAGAAGCTGTTTCATTGCTTGCAATATCTAATAAATCATCTGCAACCTGAAATGCAACGCCAATTTTTTCACCAAATTTTGTCAGGGTCTCTACAACGGTTGGTGAGGCTCCCGAGAGAAGGGCGCCAAAACGAGCACTTGTCGCAATCAAAGATCCTGTTTTATCAGCCACTACTTTCATATAGTGATCGATTTGTGAAAGACCCTCACTTTTTCCTTGAGTTTCCTTTATTTGACCAATGACTAGACGTTCAAAAGTTTTTGCTTGTAACTTCACTGCCTCAGGTCCGATATCAGCCAACATGTCAGAAACTTTAGAGAATAAATAATCTCCAGTAAGAATTGCAACAGCGTTATCCCATTTTTTATTAGCACTAATTACGCCACGTCGTAACACAGCATCATCCATTACATCGTCGTGATACAAAGTAGCTAGATGTGTTAATTCACAACAGACAGCAGCTTTAATAATGTCATAATTGGTTGGATCACCAAATTGTGCTGAAATTAATGTTAATAAAGGCCTAAGCCGTTTACCGCCAGCTTCAACCAAGTGCCTTGAAGTTTCAACTACAAGCGGGTAATCCCCTTTGATGTGTGATCGCATTAAATCTTCGACTTTTTTCATGTCGGTGATTAATGATGCTTCCAGCTGTTTATCTAGATTAGGAATACCTACTTGATTCATTTATTTGATAAAAGTAGAAAAGTTTTCGGCGATATTAAGGAGTAGTGAAGGCGCTAATCCCAGAAGTACAGATATCACTGTTGCAACTGTTATTGAAATTCTGCTTTTAACACTTGGAATAATTACTGAAACGGAGTCATTTACTGGATCAGTAAAGAAGATCATGATTATTACTCGAATATAGAAAAAGGCAGCAATGGCGCTAGCTAATACGCCAGTAACAACTAATGCAATATTTCCTGATTGATATGCAGCTGAGAAAATTGCAAACTTACCAATAAATCCAGAGGTTAGCGGGATTCCAGCAAAACTTAGTAATAAGAAAGCAAAGACTGCGCCAACTACGGGAGATTTTTTACCCAAGCCAATCCATCGATTCAAATCTGTAACTTCCCCTGATGAGTCTCGAACCAATCCAATAATTCCAAAGGCAGCCAAGGTAGTTAACCCATATGCCATTAGGTAAAACAATGAAGCGGATAGTCCCTCTTTATTTAAAGCCACCACACCTGAAAGTAAGAAACCTGCATGAGCAATTGATGAATAAGCCAACATTCGTTTTACATCACGTTGAGCAATTGCCACTACTGAACCTAGCAACATAGTTAAAATGGCGATTACCGTAATGATTGGGCGCCATAAAGTTTCAACTTCAGCAAAACCAATGTAGAAAATTCTTAGGATCGCACCGAAGGCTGCCACCTTTGTACAAGCTGCCATAAAAGCAGTGATTGGTGTTGGTGCTCCTTGGTAAACATCTGGTGTCCAAGAATGGAAAGGCACTGCGCTAATTTTAAATAGCAATCCAACGGATACAAAGACAATGCCAATTAACAAAAATACTTCATTAGCACTGCCTGCTGCAGCACTAATCCCAATTAGTGAAATTGTGCCGGCGTAGCCATATAGGAATGCTGCGCCAAACAAGAAGAAAGCGGATGCGTATGCACCCAATAAAAAGTACTTAAGTGCGGCCTCTTGTGAGAGCAAACGTTTACGTCTACTTAATCCTGCAAGCAGGTAAAGAGGCAGTGAGAAAACTTCTAGAGCAACAAATAAAGTTATCAAGTCAGTTGCCACTGGAAATAGCATCATGCCTGCTACTGCAAATAGGAAGAGTGGGAAAATCTCAGTTTGCTGATTCTTTTGTTGCAGTGCAATTGCTTCCTCGTTGGAGCCTGGAATTGCAGATGCTTGGGCTGTGAAATTATCTTGATCAGCTATTAGCAATACGGCTATTAGAGCCAAAATAACTACTGTCGCCTGTAAAAAAATTCCGGCCTTATCAATTGTTACTGAATTAACTGCGGCAGTTGTAGATGAGAGGTCTCGTATTCGCCAAAGTTGAAGCAATGATAAAAGCAAGGCACCGATGCTCACTGTTAATTGAACTGCGGCCCGATGTGCTCTGCCCATGAAAGCCTCAATTAACACGCCAATTACCGCAGCTGCAAAAACAATTAACATCGGTGATAGGAGCATGTAACCAAGTGATGGTGCGGTTAACATTATTTATTCACCTCCGCAACTGGATCAGTAAAACCTGCAGTGGTGACTATTTTTTCTGAAGTTGGATTAATCAAATCTAAAACTGGTTTTGGATAAAAGCCCATTACTACGATTACTGCAATTACTGGTGCTATTGCAATCTTTTCGCGAAGGTTTAAATCCTTCAGATTTTCATTACCCTCAATTGTTGGACCATGTAATGTTTTTTGGATAGGAATCAAGATATACAACGCTTCTA
>JACCEA010362638.1_pt1 | contig 11571 bp, 12 predicted proteins | sample 7449851 | NCBI WGS metagenome assembly JACCEA01 (sample SAMN15323453, study PRJNA562643) | freshwater metagenome | isolation source: river surface water | place: USA:Blue River Watershed | collected 2017-08-18 | reverse complement strand
AGTTTGATGATCTTATTGTTCTTAAAAACAATCAAGGAACAGAAGAAACCCGAGTCCGTCATATGGATTATGGGGTTGTGCTTAACGCTTTCTTCTGGCGACGATTCAAAAACAGAGAACAAATAACTTTCTTTGATCCCAACGAAGTTCCTGACCTATACGAGGCGTTTTATCAAAACACTAGGTTGTTTGAAGAATTATATACAAGATATGAAAAGCGTAAGGATCTTCGTAAAAAGACAATGAGTGCCGAAGAAGTATTCAAGTCCGGTATATTAAAAGAACGAACAGATACAGGTCGTATCTATCTTGTGTTCATCGACAATGTAATGAATCAAGGTCCGTTTGATCCAGAGTATCATACTATCTATCAAAGTAATCTGTGTCTAGAAATTTTACTACCTACTAAACCATTCAAACGCCTAGACGATGAAGAAGGCCGTATTGCTCTATGTACCTTGGGAAGTATTAACTGGGGAGCCTTCCGCAATCCAGAAGACATGCGCCGTGCTTGCCGTATACTTCAGCGCAGTCTATGTAACATACTTGACTATCAAGATTTCTTGAGTATTCAAAGTAAACTCAGTAACGATGAAATTCAGCCACTAGGTATAGGTGTAACTAACCTTGCCTATTGGCATGCTAAACGAGGATTAAAATATGGTGATTCAGATAGTCTTGCAGAAGTTAAGTCGTGGATGGAGCACCAGGCGTTCTATCTTACAGAAGCAACAGTCGAGTTGGCCAAGGAACGAGGCAAGTGTAAAGACTCAGACAAAACTTGGTACGGACGAGGCGTATTCCCGTGGGAAAGACGTGCCCAAGGAGTAAATGAACTTGCTAACTTCACCCCTGAATTAGATTGGGAACCACTACGCGAGCAGATGAAGACCTATGGTGTCCGCAATGCTACACTAATGGCTATTGCACCAGTTGAGTCTAGCAGTGTTGTTATCAACAGTACCAACGGCATTGAAATGCCTATGTCACTTATCTCAACTAAAGAAAGCAAGGCTGGAAGTTTTACTCAAGTAGTTCCTGAATACAATAACTTGAAGGTTCGTAAGAACTATCAAATGATGTGGGAACAAAAAGATTGCGACGGTTATATCAAAACTGCCGCTGTATTAGCAGCTTATATTGACCAAAGCATTAGTACCAATACTTTTTATAATCCGGCTTTCTTTCCAGACAGAAAAGTTCCTACTACCTTAATTGCTAAAAATTTAATGCAGGCGCATCATTGGGGTATCAAAACTTTTTACTATAGTCTGATTAACAAACAAGGTTCCAAAGCAGTCCAAGAAGACAAACAACCTGATAACGTTATTAATTTAAACTTTAATCAACAAGATGAACTTGACGACGATTGTGAAGCATGTAAATTATGAGCAAACAACAATATAACCTAACAACAAAAACAGATTACTTACATCGTAAGATGTTCTTGGACCCAGAGGGTCCTGTGACCATTCAACGATTTGAAGAAGTAAAATATAATAAAATTGCTGACTTTGAAAAGACGGCTCGTGGCTTCTTTTGGGTGCCCGAAGAAATTAGTCTAGCCAAAGATGCCAACGACTTTAAAGATGCCAGCGATGCTGTTAAGCATATTTTTACCAGCAACCTATTACGCCAAACGGCCTTAGACAGTTTACAAGGTCGAGGCCCGAGTCAAATTTTTACTCCAGTCGTAAGTCTACCAGAACTAGAAGCACTGGTCTATAATTGGACATTCTTTGAGACAAATATTCACAGCCGTAGTTATAGCCACATTATTCGTAACATTTACAACGTGCCTAAAGAAGTTTTCAACACCATCCACGATACAAAAGAGATTGTAGACATGGCTAGTAGTGTAGGACGTTATTATGACGACCTACACAGATTAAACAGTCTTAAAGAGATTGCCGATCCAACTAAAGAAACGGTGCTAGAGTCGGTGCATGTTAAAGCAATTTGGTTGGCGCTTAATGCTAGCTATGCCTTAGAAGCATTCCGCTTCATGGTATCATTTGCTACAAGTTTGGCTATGGTTGAAAACAAAATCTTTATTGGTAATGGTAACATTATCAGTTTGATTCTACAAGATGAATTGTTGCACAAAGGTTGGACTGCTTTCTTGATTAATCAAGTTGTAAAAGAAGATCCACGCTTTGCAAAAGCCAAACAAGAATGTGAACAAGAAGTATATCAATTGTATATGGATGTTATCCGTGAAGAAAAAGCCTGGGCAGATTATCTATTCCAAAAAGGTCCTGTTATTGGTTTGAATGCAAATATTCTAAAAGACTTTGTAGATTACACTGCTGCCAGCGCCTTAAAAGATATAGGAATTAAATATACAGAGCCTGCGCCAAAGACTACTCCTATCCCTTGGTTTAACAAGCACAGTGACACTAGTAAAAAGCAAACAGCTTTGCAGGAAAATGAGTCTACTAATTATGTAATTGGTGTGATGAGCGATAGTATAGACTATGATGCACTTCCGGCTCTGTAAGGAATTGAAATGAAAATTAATGAAATTGAACAGGTAAAGGTCACAGACGATTGGTTTAAAACTGGCAGTTTTAAAACATTTAAAAAGCCGGCACGTGAGCCCTACGAAGTAGCGCAACAGGACGGTGTATTACAAACGCTAGAAGGTCCAGTAAATTACAAAGCTGGCTTTTATATTATGACTGGCCCAAAAGGAGAAAAGTATCCATTGCCTCCCGAGAAGTTTCGTGAACTAAAAGACGATAACGGTGACGGAACAGCCAGCCCTAAGAAGATTGTCAAGCTGGCCAAAGTTGCTGACCATAGTGGTGTGGTAAACACCAGCTGGGGTGAGCCCTTGCATTATGCCCCAGGAGAAGATATAATTGTTCGTCATGGCGCCGGAGACTACGGCGTAGTAAAGAAAGACATCTTTGCTAAGACATATGATACTACAGAATTAAAATGAAAGTAGAAATTTATACCAAGGATGCTTGTCCATATTGTGTGCAGGCAAAAAATTTGATGAAGAGTAAAGGCTGGGAATTCACCGAGCACTACATCAACGCAGAAACAAGAGAAACATTGTTAGAACAACTAACAACAAGACTAGGAACACCGCCACGCACCGTTCCTCAGATCTTTATCGACGATCAGGCCATTGATGGTTATACTGATCTAGTAGCGTGGCTTAATAATCAATAAATATCAACATGTTAAAAGAAAATAAAATCGGTCAAATCGTCAGCATGAAGCTAACCAGTGGAGACGAAGTAGTAGGTAAGATTACTGGACAAACACCAGAAGGTATTACCCTAAGCAAGCCTGTAATCCTTGCTGCCAGCAGAGACGGTCTCGCCATGGTTCCTTTCATGATGACTGCAAACCCAGACGGAGATTTCTTGTTCAAAGTTAATAATATCATGTGCCTAGTTGACACAAATCAACAGGTAAGTGACGCTTACTTTCAAAGTGTAACAGGAATTACACCAGTAAGAAATAGTATACTAACAGCGTAATTATGCCATTGTGTGCCGTCGAAGGAGATCCTAACAGTCACGGGGGCGGTGAACTAATAGCTGAAAACCCCCAAACAGTTTTCATAAACAACATACCTGTTATTGACCACGCACCTGATCCTGCACAAGCGGACAGTTATTGTCCTGCGCCAGGACACTGTAACCCCGAAACGGCCGAAGGCAGTCCTAATGTATTCTATTATTTTAATCCTGTCCACAGAATGGAAGACGAAAGAATCTGTGGTGCAACTACAATAGTTGAATTACAATATAATGTTTATGCTAACAATGAAGGCGAGCCAGTAGAGGCTGCTTTAGATCCTAGATTCTTTTCACCGCCTCCACGATCTACTCCGCCTGAACCCGGTAAACAACCTCCCAGTCAAATATTTACAAAGCCTGACAGCGCACCAGCCAGTGATCCAAGGCCCTACGAGCCTCCAGCAAAACCTCCTACAAGAGAACAGAATGAACAGGCCGGCACTGCTCCTAATAACCCAGGTCCGTCTGAAGCACCTCCTGTGCAAGATCAACCTGAAACAAAATGCGAAGGCGACAAGCCCAATGTTTTGGGATTCCTGACAAAATGTCTACAAGAATCAAGACAGGGCGTATGGAGGGAAACAGGCCAGGGCGGTGCAGCCAGCAATCCAAATATTCTTAATATGTGGAAAAATATAGGAATAACATGGTTTAACAGTGACCAAGTTCCATGGTGTGCTGGTTTCGCTTGTTTTGCTATGAAACAAAGTGGATTGAAATATATTAGAGAAGCCGGCGCTAAAAATCTTGCTAATAAATTAGCCAGCGGATCAGTTGATCCCAAGTATAAAGAAGTGCCAATTAGTGATATGAAACCAGGTGATCTTGTATTATGGGGATCAGGTCACGTTAATTTTTGTTATTCAGCCAACAACGGAAAATATACATTTGTCGGCGGCAACCAAGCCCCGGGAAAGGCAGCTGAACCACCCGTTAGAGATCCTAACAACGACGGAGATGTAACTGTTAGCTGGCCAACTGGCTGGACGCCTAGTCGAGGCGGAATAACAAAAGTAGTTCGTTTAGATTGCTAATAAATACTATGTTATGGCAACTATCCCACCGATTAATTATGGCGCACTAAAGGTAACTTTTCCTGCCAATTTACCTAGAAACGAAAAAGATCTTATCTGTATGCTGTTGGCTGGCAGATTAAAGGATTTATGGAAAGGTAAATTAATCTGTGCTGAGTTGGCCATTGATGATTTAGTCAAGGATCTAACTGGCGTTAGTCCGCTCAATGAACTTAGAAATCAGTTAACTAAACTTAAAAGTGGATTAAATGATCTTAAACGTGCCAGTGGTTATGACCAAATACTTTCTCAAGTAAACAAAGCATTGGGACAAATTGGTAACGTTTTTAGTCTTGGAGGTTTGTGTCCAAGTCCTATTACTCCTCCACAAATTCCAGATGTCTTAGGACAGCTTAATCAAAACTTGTTTGGTCAGGCCAATAACATTCTAAACTCTTTAGTCAATGCTAGCAATCCTAAGGTTTGTCTTGGTAATGGACCTACAGGTTTTGGTCTAGACTGGAGTAAAGTAAATGGAGATCTGCGCTCACTGAAAAATTCTATTGAGCAATTTAAAAGAGATCCTGCAGGTCTGGAAAGAACAATGAAAGCCTTTGAGAGTAACATTAAGTCTCAAAGGAATAGACTCAATTCAGAACTAAAACGTCTACAGAAAAATTTATCAGATCCGTTTGGCATCAATGAAAAAAGAAACACAGTAGCAGCTATACAAAGAACAAAAGCTACATCAGATGGATATCCTGTCAAAGACAGGAATGGTATAACTTATCCTAATCCAGCCAAGTCGATGATTCCCGGAGAAGTAGATGCTGTCCTTGCAAGAACCGACCCCGCTTTTACTAATCCTACCAAATATGTTACCAAACCAGTTTACGACTATTGCGGAACGCTCACTGGTTACACAAGAGAGTTAGTTACAGGCGATCATGGATATCTAGGCTACGATACAGTATTCGGCGGATTAAATGTTGCAACACCAACTACTAATCCCACTGCCACATACGCACAATACGATTATTTGTTTAAAGAAGAAAATTCTGCAATTAAAATTTATAATAAATCCGGCGAAGTTGTCGCCGACATAAACTTAGAAAGAGGTCGTCATTATAGAATAGGTGTGCAAATCGTTGGCACAACTAACTTGGCAATATATGACGTCGATGACGCAATGTGGGCCAAAGGAATCACGGCTACACAAGAACCCGAGTATGGCAAAGGATTCGAAATTGTTACCTTAGAAAATCCTTGCAGTTCACTGACAGTTGAATTAGACTGGGCAGTTAATATTGAAAATCCAACTACACCCAATCTATTAATATGGAAGGCCAATAACGGTCAGCGTGGAAATATTATAATTGGTGGTCCTACTAGCATTCCTGCTGCCGATAAGACCTATGATGTTGATAATGCTGTTAGAAAGGCTTTAACATTTTCTAAATCACAGCAATATACTGACAGTAGTGGATTAGTAGTAAAAGAAGAAGTCGATGATGCCAGTCGAGTATATTCTATGACCTCACAGGCTACTGGTCTAGTAAACTTCAATGTTCAAACCAACATATTTTTTGCCAATGGTATTTCAGTCATCGATGACATTGAGACACTAGACGAGGATGGCGCCGCAGTTGAGGGAAACAAGATACTAAAATTTGTTCAGCCATACGGTAGTAAATTTATAGTGTCTAAATTGTATTACAGCGAGGCCGCTGGATTTGATATAATGCAGTATGCGGCATTTATTACCGATAGTCTAACTAATGAAATACAAGGTTATCAGCCGCTGGCCAACTTAAAATTCACAAAGCCAATTGAATTTTTAAATGACACTAAGCTACCAAATCCTGCTCCTATACCAAACAAATATATGTTGACCTTACCTGGCAACATAAAGCTAGAGAATGAAGAAGAAATGTCTATTGAACTGGTAGATGCATCAACGTTAAAAGTTCACTTATCCGAAAATAGAATTGCTCCTAGTTACGCCGGCGAATTTTTAATAGCATTTGAGATCGGCATAGACAGTAATGATCCTGACAGGCTATATCAAACAACCAATCCATTCTTGAAGAAAATTCAAACCAATTTCAAAGGTAACAATTTTGATTTTGGACAAACACTTGTCCTAAACGCTTGACATTAATTTACTATTCTCGTATACTGCTACAGTAAAGGAGAATAGTTTGATCAACTTCTTAACCAAACTTCTAACTCGGCTAGACCGAAAACGTGTTATTTTGGACAGGCAAAGCAATGAACCATATCTCGAACGCTATTATCTATTTCTCCGCGACAGAACGTGGTTTCCATTCAATGTGTTCCTGCACAAGTTTCTTAAGTCAGACCCCGATGATGTGCATGATCACCCATGGCCTTATGCTACTTTAATTCTTAAAGGTGGATACTATGAATGGACTCCGCAGTTTAATAGCAAAGGCGAAAAGATTGGCGAGATTGCAAAGTGGCGAGCTCCTGGTCATTTTAGGATTTGTAGTGCTACTTCTTATCACAGGATTGAATTAGATCCTAGTGTAGAGTGCTGGACACTGTTCATGCCTGGCCCACAACGAAGAGAGTGGGGATTTTTAGTGAATAATAAATGGATACACAACGACGAATATATCAAAGCGAGAGCACTGAAGTAATAATAAACACCAGATGGGTCGGAGGATCAGCGGGATTTATTGTGGAAAATATAATAACTGAGCCATCCGGAAACGTATGGGTTCATTACTATAATGAAAAAACACTGCAAAAATACAACTGTCTAATTGACGCATTTACATCTAGATTTTCTCGGGACTTTACAAGTGGATGATATTAAAGAAATCAAATTCAGTAACGAACTAACCGATGAGCAATGGTTAGAATTCCGTAAATGGCTTGTTGGACACATGAAGATGGGTCCTATGTCGGTAACCTTCATTAAAAAAGATGGCACCGAACGAGTGATGAACTGCACACTGCAAGCTGAACTCTTGCCGCCGCAAGAAATCAAAGAATCAACTACAACTACTACAAGGAAAGAGAATACAGATTCAATTCGTGTATTCGACTTAGACAAAAAAGAATGGCGAAGTTTTATAGTCAAATCAGTAAAGAAAGTCCAATTCGAGCTGTGAAGTATTATTTTGCCTATGGCATGAATACAAACATAGGAGAGATGAGCTACCGATGTCCTAGTGCAGTCTGCATCGGACCTGCTCGAATTAAAAATTATCAGCTAGCATTCAGGACACATGCTGATATAGAATTAGCCGATGGTCATGATATCCGCGGCGTAATGTGGAAGATTACACCTGCTTGCGAACATAGTCTAGACATGTTAGAAGGCTATCCTTATTACTACGACAAACAAGATTTTATTGTCGAACTTGATAAGCCCATACTAGACATGACTCATTTTGTTGCCATGGCCTATCAAATGACCAATCAAACAGGTTATGCACCGCCTGGAGACAGATATCTGAAATGTCTATTAGAAGGCTATAAAGACAATGGTGTTAGTACCGATCAAATATATCGAGCATTGGATCTAGCAAATGAGCAGCAGATCACCTCATGAGATGGAAAGGCTAAAACGTTTTCTCGAAATGCACGGCATAAGAGACATTACCATCGAAGCCGCACAGTATTATAAAGTAAATCCCTTAGACTCTTATGCATTTTCTGCCATGGACTATGCAGAGTTCACAACACAACACGTTAACATGTATAAGATGTCTATTCCTGAATTTAATTTAGATAGGATTGTTAATGTTGTCTGTGAACATGATGAACTGATGCAAGATCCAGAGACAGCTAAATTATTAATGGAAGCAAGATTTATTAATCGATTAAAAAGAGGACAACTATAATGGCACAGAGAAGTAATTATTGGTCATGCAGTAAATTTGCAGACTGGGTTCGAGGCAAGCCCAAGCTCAAAGCTGGAACCTGTGACCAATGGCACGAATGGGAAGTCGAAGCTAAACGCTATAATCCTGTTCGTTATTGGATTGCCGAAGAAGCACTAGACGCTGTGCAAAACTTTATTTGGTGGCCAGTGGACAAACTATACGATGTCAAATATTATATTAACAATCGTTGGATCAGCCGCACTCATAGTCTTACTGCTCACCCCCGTGACATCAAACCTGGTCGGTGGTGCGATGTAGGTAATAGGTTCCTTCCCTGCCTCTTTAACGAACTTGTTGACTTTGTCGAAGTAGAACTAGCATGGTGGCATCTTGCCTGGGAAGGTAAAGAAGCACGTAAGCAATATAATATGCCATGGTGGGCAGTAGGTTGGTGGCGTGTGCGTTTATGGCGTTGCCCACAGGCCGGACTAGATAATCTCAAGTGGCAAAGCGAACTTGTTTGGAAAGAAGAAGAATGTGCTCCTGGCAGCAAAAACATTGGTAAGCCTACACCGCAAGCTGAAAAAGCTATCGAAATACTAGCACTTTATAAATGGTGGACTGAAGTATATCCCACTCGACCAGATCCCCATGATGCCAGTGGATGGAGTGCCTATTGCCGTGAAAAGGAAGCATTGAATGATGGGCGTTTATTCGGCAGCAAAGAAACATCCGAACTGAGAAAAAAAGGTGATAAGTCTCTGAAACTTCTCAGAAAGATAGAGCAACAATATGAACGAGAGGACGAACAAATGATGATTCGTCTTATTAAAATTCGCAATGGTCTTTGGACTTAATAAGTAATATTATGCGTGATCCAGATGATGACAACATGATGCAATTTGGAATTGGAATAGTTGTTGTTCTAATTGTGTTTGCTATAGTTTTATTATAAGATAAATACAAGTTAAGACTGTATGAAGTAGACAGAAAAGGATTCAAGACGCGGGGGCAGTGCCCGCCAGGTCCACCAAAAACATACTAAATTCTAGACACATTGGAGCACTGAGGTCATGTGTTATGGTGCGGGGTAATGCCCCTTAAAGGTAACCGAGCTTAGAGACTTCTGCGTAGTATGTTTTTGATGGGCCTGACACAGGATCGATTGGGTCAAGAGTATTGAAATGGACAGTCCGGGAATGTGAAACCCGTTAGGATTGGAGGCATGATCTGAAGCAAGCTAGACTTGATAGTAGGATTTTCCGGTCGAAGAAGCAAAACAAGTAACTGCAAACGACTCACGTTTCGCATTAGCAGCCTAAACTCTGCTTAGGGTAGGAAATACCTCGTAACAGAAACAACCAAAGGGGCTTCGGCCCCTTTTCTCTAAACATAGTTAGTGAAAACGCTAACTATATACTCTAAGGGAGAAATCCCTTTCATGAAAAAGGAAGGAAAAAACATGAAAAAAATTGTAATGGCAACATTATTGATGGGTCTAGTAGGTATTGCTAGTGCTCAAGTAGCAGTAACAGGCAAGGTAAGTCAATTCGTTGATAACACCAAAACTAATGGCGCTGCCGGCACCACTCAGTTGGTTACTGAACCAACTAGCAATATTGCTGTATCTGTCAATGAAAGGTTGGCAGGCGGCCTAACAGCTCGTGCTACCGTAGAAACATCATTGCGTGGCAACACCATTGATGGCGATGGCACTCGTCTAGGCGACCGTCAGTCTACCGTTGGTCTTGCCAGCAAGTTTGGTAGTGTTGACCTAGGTCGAAATGTGCATAGCCATTTCCTAGCGATTACTAACAACGATGTATTCGGTACACTGTATGGCAGTATTGCTGGCGATGTCCACAATCTACGCGGCCTACGCTTTGGTGATGCAGTATTCACTAGCTTGTCATTAGGCAAAGGTGCAAGACTGGCCTATGAGCGTTCAACAACTGGTCCAGGGGTTGATGCCAGCGTAGTGGCTATTTCAGGTCGACTGTTAAATGTTAACAGCACAGTAACTCACTTTGAACAAGGTGCTGAGAAGAGTATGGTTGTAGGTTTGAATACCAAACTTGCAGGTAATACTATTGCTCTAGTTCATAGTGATAACCAAGGTCTTGTTAACAGTAAAGGTAATACAGTTGGTGTGAGCCGTGATTTCGGTCGCGTCACAGCCAAGGCTAGTTACGGTGAAACAAATCGTGATGTCAAGGCCCATGCTGTTGGAGCAGACTATAACTTCAGCAAGCGCACCGCTGTAACGGTTGCATATCGTAATGTTGATGCTCAAACTGATATCAAGAGTATTGGTGTTGGTTTAACACATCGATTCTAATTCGATACCTGCACAAAAAAGGCTGCTAGATGCAGCCTTTTTATTGGCTGAACTGCTCAAAAAAATACTAGTAATTTTGCTAGACATCTTAGCTATTATATGTATAATGACTACACACAACTTAGAAAGGTGTTACATGAAAAATTTTCTTCTAGCAATAATCATTGCTGTATCCTCACAATTCGCATTCGCACAAGATAAAATAATTCGCGTAGTTATTCCGCAAAGTTCTTCTTCTGGTTTAGCCCAGGTATACGCTCATTTAGAAAAGTTTGCCACTAAAAAGAATATATCAATGATACCTGTTTATAAACCAGGTGCCAACGGAACTATCGGTATTAATCATGCTGTCAATGAACCAAACAACAATAATGTTCTTTTACTTTCGACAATAACAGATTATGTAAATGCTGGTAGCGAAAAAAACTTTAGGAACATAGGAGCGATTAATGAAATTGAACTCACACTGGTAGCTAGTAAAAAGAGCGGGATCAAAACTGTCAGTGAATTAGTCCATATTGAAAAAACAACTCCAGGAAAACTAAACTGGGCGCAATATTCATCTGCCAGTGGAGCATTCATTGATCAGCTGGCTAAAATTCACCAGATTGACAAAGACAAAATTCATAAGATTCTTTATAAAGAACCGCGAATGTCGGACATTGTCAATGGAGATGTTGATACGGCATTTATCTTAACAAGCACAGCCAGGTCTCTCGCAGAAGCACAAAAAATAACAATAATTGACATAGACACAGCAACACAAGAGAAAATGTCAGAAAAGAAAAATGCAACAGCTTTATTTGCGCCAGCGAATACCGATT
>JACCEA012367049.1_pt1 | contig 11573 bp, 15 predicted proteins | sample 7449851 | NCBI WGS metagenome assembly JACCEA01 (sample SAMN15323453, study PRJNA562643) | freshwater metagenome | isolation source: river surface water | place: USA:Blue River Watershed | collected 2017-08-18 | reverse complement strand
TCTCCTAGATCATGGCTAACATGTTCTCATTTCTTCCTTGGTTTCTTCTTATTAGTTGGACATTGGTGGCACTCTGGAAGAGCTAGAGCAGCTGCAGCTGGATTTGAAAAAGGTATTAACCGTGAAACAGAATCTGTTCTTCAATTAAAACCAATTGATTAACTAACTTTCCAATTTTAAATCCCTCCCTTTTAAAAGGGAGGGATTTAAAATTGGAAAATTATTAAAAGAAAGTGTATATTTTATAAAAGTGATTTAGACAATTTCTAAACATAGGCGATTAGCTCAGCGGTAGAGCATCTGCCTTACAAGCAGATGGCCACTGGTTCAAATCCAGTATCGCCTATTTTGAAACTTTTATTATCTTTTTAAATCATTTATAGGGCTCATCGTCTAACGGATCAGGACGGAAACCTTCTAAGTTTCTAATGTAGGTTCGATTCCTACTGAGCTCAGCTTAAAAAAGCAAGCCTTAAGATAAAAAGATAGTTGAAAAAAGAGAGTCAATTTTTTCACCCGAATTAATGCTTTCCATTGGATCTTTACGTAAGCGATGTCTTAAACATAAAGTAATTGTTCTTTTAATATCATCTAAAGAAACTTGCAAACGATTTTCAAAAGCAGCTAAAGCTTTGGCTGCACGTGTACAAACAATATCACCTCTTAAACCTTCAATACCCGCTTCGCTACAAAGTTTAGAAATTTTTAATTGATAATCTTTGCTTAAATCTACTTTAGCTAAAATTGCTTGAGCATTTAACATACGTTCTTGAATTGCTTTTTGCTCTTTGTCATATTTCTCAAACCAAAATTCCGGAGATTGATCAAAACTTATTCTTTCTTCAACAATTCTTACGCGTAATTCAGGATCTTTAATCGTGCGAATTTCTGCATGCATTCCAAAACGATCTAATAATTGTGGTCTTAATTCACCTTCTTCAGGGTTTCCTGACCCTACTAATATAAATCGAGCTGGATGTTTAATAGAAATGCCTTCACGTTCCACAGTATTCCATCCAGAAGCTGCTGAATCTAATAAGACATCAACTAAATGATCATCTAATAAGTTAATTTCGTCAACATATAAAAGCCCTCTATTTGCTCGAGCTAATAAACCAGGTTCAAAAGTATTATCACCACCAGATAATACCTCTTTCAAATTAATACTTCCACATAATCTATCTTCTGTAGCTCCTAGTGGTAATTCAACCATAGGAATTTTAATAAACTCACTTTCATAAGTTAAATTTCCATTTATTTTAGGGTCAGTATTAAAAGGGTCATTTTTAATAACCAAAATATCAGGAAGAAGATCGGCTAAAGCTCGAATTGTTGTCGATTTTCCAGTACCACGATCACCCATTATCATTACTCCACCAATTCTGGGATCAATTACATTTAACTGTAAAGCTAGCTTCATTTCCTCTTGACCAATTATTGCACTAAAAGGAAAATTGTTAACATTTTTTATAGATGACATAAGTTAGATTTCAAAATTGCTATAGCAAACTTATAGCATAGTTTTTGTATGAGTATATATTATAAAAGACAAATTTTTCCTGAATCAGGAGAAAGTGAGATTCGAACTCACGGAAGCCTTTTAGCTTCATCTGATTTCAAGTCAGACGCATTCGACCACTCTGCCATTTCTCCAATTTTCTAAAATACTTAAGTATTTTAGAAAAAACATTTATGAATTATAACTTTGTATACCTGTAAATTTGAAATTGCTTGGGTTAGAATTTTTTCCAATTGAAAAATCACGTTTGCCAATAACAACTCTTCCTTCATTAGCTTTTTCTGGAAATACTCCATCTTTCGGATGAATAAATTGAATTTCTCCATTAGCAAAAAGTCTAAAAATTCTATAGTCGTTAATTTTAAAGCTATTACGTAATTGCTTACCTAATGCTAAACATTGTTCTTTTCTCGCAAAATATACAATATTTGGACCTTTTTGCATAATAGCAGCACCACCTGTTGGCATTTCAAATGCTCGATTTTCCTTTACATCTGAAATAGATGATGCGTTCCAGGTAATGATATATTTTTCTTCTTCTTCTGCAGATTGAAGCCAACCTCCAGTACTTCCTTCAAATTCAGGGAAATAATTAGTATTTGAATTCATAAGATAATAATAATTGAAAAGAGTTTTCAATTTTTTTAATTATTTCAGTTTTTTTTAGTGTAGCGGGAAACGGATTTGAACCATTGACCTTCGGGTTATGAGCCCGACGAGCTACCAAGCTGCTCTACCCCGCCATTATTATATTAATTTCATTATATTGCTTTTTTAAAAGAAAGTAAAATTTCTTCTATTAAATATTTTGAAAAAAGAAAAAAAGAAGAAATTCTATTGCTAAATAAAAAAGCATTTTTGAAAAATATCGACTTAACTTTTTGCCCTTGAAACGGTAAAAAATTTTATCATTCTTGATTAAAAATATAGGTTTTTGCCAAATTTTTATATCAAACCAAGATGACTCTTCGTAATATATTTTCGAGAAAGAAAAAGTTGAACAAATATTTTTACTTATTTGCCAAATCAAAAAAGAAAATAAAAAAATTATAATAAAAGAGAAATTAAAAAAAAAGAACTCTTTAACTTTAAAAAAAAAATAAATAAAAATACAAAATAAAATAATTAAAAGAGATTTTTTCTTTGCTTCATATCTCTTAAAATTATTAAAAAGAAATAATATTTTTTGGAAATCAATAAATTGACCAATTGGTTTTTGCTCTCTTTTAATTGAAGAATAAATTTGAATAAAATTATTCATTAATAAAGTAAATCAAATTTTCTTTGAACTAATAATAATAAAAAATCAATAAGAATTAAAAAAAAAGTAAATTTTTCAATTTGATTATTAAAAAACGAAGTTTTTATGAAGGATAAACTTGAATTTTTTAATTTATCTTCTTGAAACAAAATACCAAGACTAATAATAAAGCTTAAAATTAAAGTAATGAAAGTTAAAAGACTCATTTTTTAACTTTTTGATTGCATTTGTAAAAATAAAAAACCTAAAGCTAATCCAAACAATGTTAAAGCAAAACAAGAAATTGCTATAGCTAAAATTTCATTCATAATTTGTTTATATATTTATTAAATAAAAACTTTAAAAACCATTTCTTCCCCAAACAACTAAGGCTAAAGAAAAACTAAAAACCATCATTAATGATGCCCAACCTAAATTTAACACATTAAGCATAAACTTTTCTTTTTATTTCATATATCAAAGATAAAAGATATTATAAACTTTTCTTCATTTAAAAAAAAACTTGACAAGAAAAAAGATCTATTTGTATAATGATCAAGAGGCTGTTCCGGGGAGGTTGGTTGCTTATATATGTTAACAGCTTTTATGTTAACAGCTAATATGCTTTGTTAAACGCTTTGTTTTATACACAGTAACTAAACAATAAATATATAAATTAAATAAGCTATATCTCTTCTTAACTTAACTCTTGAAACACTTATATGCTTAAGCAACTCTAATACTGTTATTTTTTTTGATTATTATTTTTATTAAATTTTGAAAGATAAAATATTAAAATTTTTTAATCGGGCGAATGACGGGGATTGAACCCGCGAATGATGGAGCCACAACCCATTGCCGTAACCACTTGGCTACACTCGCCTATGCTTTATATTTTTTATTATATTGTAAAGCAAATTAATAAATCAAGATTATATTTGGAAGAAAAAAGCAAATAAAAAAGAAGATCATAAAAGTCTTAAGGTCAAAATCTAGTTGATTTGGGGCTTAAGATATAATCTTGATTTTCATATGATTTCATACAATTTATCTTGATTTTGATGCCATTTAAATGTTGATTTTAAAGTCCGACTTTTCTATTGTACTCAAAATTGACCCTAAATATTACATTAAGTTAAACTATTACTAAAACAATGCGGATTCCTTGGTTTTACACGGAATCATTATGTCCTTGGTTATAGGATGGGAAAGAATAAAAACCCTTATTAATTAGTATGAAATCTAAAATATATGAGTGAAGCATCAGAAAGAACGCGTATCAAATCAGAACGTTATGAATCTGGTGTAATCCCGTACAAAAAGATGGGTTACTGGGATCCAGATTACACAGTAAAAGATTCTGACGTTTTATGTTTATTTCGAATTACGCCTCAAGAAGGAGTTGATCCTGTTGAAGCAGCAGCAGCTATTGCAGGAGAGTCTTCGACTGCAACATGGACTGTGGTTTGGACCGATTTATTAACGGCATGCGATACTTATCGAGCAAAAGCCTATTATATTGAAGAAGTGCCAAACAATGAAAGCGAATTTTTTGCTTTTATTGCTTATGAATGTGATCTTTTTGAAGAAGGTTCTATTGCAAATTTAACAGCTTCAATTATTGGCAACGTATTTGGATTTAAAGCTGTTAAAGCTCTTCGATTAGAAGATATGAGAATTCCCTACGCTTATCTTAAAACTTTTATAGGTCCTGCTTCTGGAGTAATAGTAGAACGAGAAAGATTAGATGTTTTTGGTCGTCCTTTATTAGGAGCTACAGTAAAACCAAAATTAGGATTATCAGGAAAAAATTATGGCCGCGTAGTATATGAAGGTTTAAGAGGAGGCTTAGATTTCTTAAAAGATGATGAAAATATTAATTCTCAACCTTTTATGAGATGGCGTGAACGCTTTTTATACGTAATGGAAGGTATAAATAAAGCTTGTGCAAAAACTGGTGCTGTAAAAGGTTCATATTTAAATGTAACAGCTGCAACAATGGAAGATATGTATGAACGTGCTGAGTTTGCTCGTGAGTTAGGATCTGTCATTATTATGATTGATTTAGTTATTGGCTATACAGCTATCCAATCTATGTGCCATTGGGCTCGCAAAAATGATATGATTATTCATCTTCATAGAGCAGGTCATTCAACTTATACAAGACAAAAAAATCATGGAATTAATTTCCGAGTAATTTGTAAATGGATGAGAATGGCAGGAGTTGATCATATTCATGCAGGCACTGTTGTAGGAAAATTAGAAGGTGACGCAAATACAGTTAAAGGTTTTTATGACACTCTTTTATTACCTTCTTTAAAAGAAAATCGAGGAAGAGGAATTTTCTTTGACATGGATTGGGCATCTTTAAGAAAATGTATGCCAGTAGCTTCTGGAGGTATTCATTGTGGTCAAATGCATCAATTAACTGACTTATTAGGTGAAGACGTTGTTTTACAATTTGGTGGGGGAACTATTGGCCATCCAGATGGAATTCAAGCAGGAGCCACAGCAAATCGTGTAGCATTAGAAGCTATGATTTTAGCCAAAAATGAAGGACGTGACTTTTTACAAGAAGGTCCAGAAATTTTAAAATCTGCAGCTAGAGATTGTAAGCCTCTTCAAGTTGCTTTAGATTTATGGAAATCTATTACTTTTAATTATGAATCTACTGATACTTTAGATTTTGAAGTTGTTCCATTACATACAAATGTTTAAAAAAATTAAATCTAACTATGACTAGAATTACTCAAGGAAACTTTGCTCTGTTGCCTGACTTAACAGATGAGCAAATTCGTATGCAATTAATTACTGCAATGAAAAAAGGTTTTGCTATTTCTATTGAATATACTGATGATCCTCATCCACGTAATTGTTATTGGGAAATGTGGGGATTACCATTATTTGATATGACAAGTAGCGCTGTTATTTTACGTGAATTAAATCAATGTAGACAAGCATATCCAAATTGCTATGTTAAAATTAATGCTTTTAATAATGAAAGAGGTGTCGAAAGTACTGCAATGTCTTTTATTGTTCAAAGGCCCGCATTTGAGCCAGGCTTTTATTTAAGTAGACAAGAAACAAAAGGCCGCAATATTAGATATACATTAAATAGTTATGCGGTTAACTATTCTCCAGAAGGAGAGCGATACGCTTAAGAATGAATGAATATATACAAAAAAATGATAAAAGTATTAAAAAGAATCTTACTGAAGATAATTCTCTATTTGATAAAAAAATTAAGAGATTTTATTCGCAATCGACCACGTCCAATATATTAATTGATTTAAAAAAGAACTTTAAAGCTTTAGATAATCTTTTACTTGAGCTTGAATCTATTATTGATTTTTTATTTTTAAAAAATCTGTCTCAAGAAAATACTTTAAAAGAAGCCAAGAATTTCCCGAATTTAAGCCTACATATGGCTTTTTCGGGTTCTTTGGGTACAGGCAAAACTTCCTTTTCTTTAAAATTAGCTCAAATTCTTCGAGATTTAAAATATTTAACAAAAGGTCATTTAATTTCCGTAAGTAGAGAAGATCTTGTAGGTGAATATGTTGGCCATACAGCTCCTAAAACAAAAGAAATACTACAAAAAGCTCAAGGTGGAATTTTATTTATTGATGAAGCTAGCCAATTATATAAAGCTAATAATGAAAAAGATTATGGATCTGAAGCTATCGAAATTATTTTGCAAGTAATGGAAAATCATAGAAATGACTTAGCTTTAATTTTTTCTGACCACAAGCTTAAATTAGACTTCTTTTTTCAAGCAAATCCTGGCATATCTTCTCGAATAGGACATTATTTACATTTTCCAAATTATTCTATTGATGATTTAAATTTTCTTTTCTCTCCTCTTCTTAAAAAAGAAGGCTTCTTTTTTTTTAATTCTGAAAATGATCAAACAAAGCAACAGATTTTACTTTCTGAATTAAATAATTTATTACAAATGTCAACTTATTCCAATATAAGAAGCCTAGAAAATTTTAATCATAAATTATTAACAAATCAAGCTCAACGATTATATAGTAACAGCCTAAGGAAAAACTTAAACCTAAAAGCTAAAAATCTTTTCGAAGTTGAAGATAATGATGTCAAATAAACATTTTAGAAGAGTAATCATTTATTTAATAATTTTACTTTGTCTAAAAAATAAACAATAATATAAATATTTTATTTTCTAATTTTATTTTTTTTGTATTTCTGCGAAAAGACTTTTTTTGACTTATTCTAGAACAAATTTAAGCCCTATAGAGGCTTTAAATCAATTACAATCAAAATTTACTTTAATTTTTCAAAGATATGTTATACCACAAGAAAAACATGCTGATGAACCTGAAAAGGGACAACATTTGCATGTTTTTCTTGAATTTGATCGAAAAATACAAATATCTTCGCCAAGAAAATTAGACTTATTAGAATCAGATAAAATTATTGATGGCGACTATCAAGCTGTTAAAAATTTACAAGCTGTTATTCAGTGCATAAAAAAAGATGGCAATTTTATTTCAAATTTTGAAACTGATGCTGAGGTAAATTTAAAATTATTAGAATTGGCAAAAGAAAAAAGCTTATCTGAAGCCATAAGTTATTTCGCAAAAGTTCGTCCAGAACTTGTTTGTCTTAAATATAAAAAAAATAGAATCCAATCTAAAAGCTTTTTTAGACAATAATTGTGAAAAGCTTATGCCCCAACATATTGATTTTAATTATCCAGATGAATTATTACATTGGTTTAGTTTTGAAAAAGATGAAAAAACTTTATTTTTAACTGGTCCTTCTGGAACTGGTAAAACGGAAGGCTTGATTAATCTATTAAAAGATTTTAATCCTATTTTAATTACTGATATTAACGCTTTGAAAGATTTAAAGCCAGAAAATAAGGTAATGCTAAAATTATTTAGAGTGTATCTATATAAGTATTCACTCCTTTAAAATTAAAGCAACCGCGGCATTTAATCAACGTTAAGCATAGTTAAAAATAAAAATAACCCAAATAAACCTTCCAAACATAAGTGGCGCACGAAACATAATGTGCTTAATATATAACAAAGCTAGTATCAAAAGTATACATAATAGGATTCCCAAATTCACTCTTATACAGTTTACTAATTTCTTGATCACCCTTAACACCCATTTTTATTAACGAGACCATCCGCTCCTGCTTTAAAAAGTGTTTATAAAAATATTAAAAGCAAAATAATCTATGCTTTACTAAATCAATTTTAATTTTATTTCTATATAAAATTTGTACTGTAATCGCTATCTTTTTTGTATAAGGAACTACCTTATATATTTTTTTTATGACTTAATATTCACTATTAACTTTTTTACCCTTTCGAAAGCTAAAAAATAAGCTCCTAAAACATTTGTTTCTTTTATTAAAATCAATATACCCATAAATATGTTTAAACGATATTACTTATAGTGCGATAACATATTTTCCTTAATTTAGACGCTTTTTTTAATTCAAATGGAACTTCTACTTTACTATAAAGTCTTCTCGATGAAATCTTCAATTTTTTGAGCACTCCTAGAATCGAGAAATGATTCATATTTTATTAATTTTAAACTTATTTTTAAATTTCAAGTCTGTATCGGAAGCCTATTGGTCTATAATAATGCTAAACCAGAATGAACTAATTATAGAATTTGTAGATAATAAAATTTTGAGTTATCAGGATAATTGCATGAAAGTAAGTATTTCGTCAGAAATTAATTTCCAAAGTTTTTCAAATTGTTTAAACCTGAAAATAGCTTTAACGACTGGTCAATGCCAAGTGCTTCCAAATCATTTACCTTTAGTTGGAAGTATAAATACAGATATTGTTGAAGTAGAAAGTTTAAATGATTTAAATGAAAAACTAAAAACATCTTATTTATTACAAGACGCTGTTGTTGTTATTACACAAGATCAAGAAGCTTTAAGCGATGGAGATAAAACAGCTGTTTATATTTATGCAAGAAGAATGCTTGACTTAAGTAGCACTTTATCAATAGAAGAATTAAGCAAAAATTTAAGTGAAAAAGAGAAAAGTTATGCTTTTGAGCTTAATGAGTTTAGGGCAAATGGTGAAAATGAAGGACAATTAGCATCATCAAAAATGATGATTTTAAGCAAAGAAATCACATTTTTACAAAAAGCATGTCTTTTATTAAAAGAAAAAACAAATGTTTAATGTTGGAAAAAGTTTAGAAATTTCAACTTTTTATTCCAAAAATTTCCCTTATTTTTCTACTTTAGTATTTCAATTAATATTAACTTTTATTGCTTTTAATTTGATTAGACAAGAATTACCAGAAATTTTATTTATTCAATTAATTCCGGGTTATTATTTTCTTTTTATTTTTTTCTTAATTGTTCTTTTCTTTATTTTTAATTCTTTTCTTTCTTTTTTTCCTTCTTTTATAGATGCAAAAAATTTTTTAGGCACAAAAAGTATAAATAAAAGCCAATATTTTATATTGTTAAAATTTCTTTATTTTTCTGCTTTTATTGTTTTCTTTTTTTCACTAAATTCTTTAATTCCAAGTCAATTTGATACTTTTTATACTTATACAGAAAAGACTTTTGAAAATTTTTGGTCGTTTGAAGAATTTTTTAATTTACAAGGCATCTTACTTTCTATTTTATTAATAATAAGTCAATTGCCTATATTAATTATTTATTTTGTAAATAATCATATTAAAATATTAAAAATTTTAGAATCATTTAAATTCTTCTTTTTTATAACGCTCCTAATTTCTGGCATTATAACACCCACTGTTGATTTAATTAGTCAATTGATCTTTTCTTTTTTTGCAATATTTTTTTATTTATTTAGCCTTCATTTTTTAGTAAAAGGCATTTATATTAAATATTTAACTTTATCAAATTTAGAATAAATATTATGCGCAAAGATTTTTTAAGCTTTTTTAAAAAAATTATTTTTACTTTTTTTACCCTTTTTATTTTTAATTTCCAAGCCCAAGCTTTTCCAATATTTGCTCAACAAGCTTATTCCAATCCTCGTGAAGCTACTGGTAGAATTGTTTGTGCTAATTGTCATTTAGCTACAAAGAAAATTGAGGTTGAATCTGTTAGCTCTGTTTTACCAGATAGTGTTTTTGAAAGTGTTGTAAAAATTCCACATGATGCAGCAAACAAACAAATTTTAGCTAATGGACAAAAAGGGCAAGTCAATTTCGGAGCAATTATGATTCTTCCGGAAGGTTTTAAATTAGCTCCTAAAGATCGACTTAGTGAAGAATTAAAAGCTAAAACAAAAGGTGTTTATATTATGCCTTATAGTGCTAGTAAAGAAAATATTTTAGTTGTTGGTCCTTTAGCTGGAGAAAAAAATTCTACAATTGTTTTCCCAATTTTAAGTCCGAATCCGGAAGTTAATAAAGAAAGCCATTATGTAAAATATGATATTGAAGTTGGTGGAAATCGTGGCAGAGGACAAGTTTATCCAACAGGAGAGAAAAGTAATAATAATGCAATTACTTCTTTAGCTCAAGGACAAATTTCAAAAATTGTAAAAAATGAAAACTCTTTCATTATTGACATTTTAACGGCAGATAATAAAATTGAAACACAAAAAATTCCAACAACATATAATTTAATTGTTAAAGAAAATCAACAAATTAATAAAGATGAAGCTTTAACAGAAAATCCAAATGTAGGTGGGTTTGGACAAGCAGATGTAGAAATTGTTTTACAAAAACCAACAAGAATTTATGCTTATTTAGCTTTTTGCGTTCTTATTATTTTTACTCAAGCAGCTTTTGTTCTTAAAAAGAAACAATATGAAAAAGTTCAACTTAACGAAATGGACTTTTAGTTACGTAAACAAGGCGCAAATAAATTAAAAAATTGTATACTTTTATCATATTGCTAGGCCAATTTTTAGAAGTTACAATTTAATTAAAAATCAATGACAAGTAAAGAAAATATAAAAGTATCGCTTGATTTATTAAAAAGGTTAAGAGAAGAAACTCAGCTTGGAGTTGCTGATTGTCAAAAAGCTTTAATTCAAGCAAAAAATGATAAAGATAAAGCTTTACTTATTTTAAAATCAAAAAGTTTAATTGATGCTGGAAAACGTCTTAGTCGTGAGATTAAAGATGGAACAATTGCTTCTTATATTCATAAATCACCAAAACTTTCCGCAAAAGAAGGGATATTAATTCATCTTGGATGTGAAACATCCTTTGTTGCAAATCTTAGCGAATTTACTTTAATGGCACAAAATTTAGCAAGAGCGATTTATCAATATAAACCAAAATATCTTTATTTTGAAGATATTCCAAATAACATGTGGTTAGATAAGTTTGAATTCTTTTTGAATAAAGCTAAAAAATCTGATTTATCATTAATTGAGCAAGAACAAATAGCAATTTCAGAAGTTAGAAAATATTTTTCATCTGAGGTTTTAATGTGTCAAACTTTAGATCTTCAAGATCAAGATAATATATCAATTAAAATAGAAGATTATATTGCTAATTTAATTGGTATTTTTAAAGAAAATATTAAAATTGTAAGATTTGTAAGTTTTGAGGTTTAAATTTTTAGATCAAAAAAGCTTATAAAAGCTTTTTTTGTAAATATTGAATTGGGGACGGAGGGACTTGAACCCTCACGACCATTGTGGGTCAACAGATTTTAAGTCTGTTGTGTCTACCATTCCACCACATCCCCTAGACGGTATCCAGATTTGAACTGGAGAGTGAAGGATTTGCAATCCAAAGCCTTACCACTTGGCTATACCGTCTTATATATATTGGCTACATACATAGACATATATATTATACGGCTTAAATATT
>JACCEA011108009.1_pt1 | contig 11573 bp, 10 predicted proteins | sample 7449851 | NCBI WGS metagenome assembly JACCEA01 (sample SAMN15323453, study PRJNA562643) | freshwater metagenome | isolation source: river surface water | place: USA:Blue River Watershed | collected 2017-08-18 | reverse complement strand
AATACAAGTTGTTCCTGTAAAAAAAGTAGAATTACCAGCATGTGAAAGTGCAACAAGTTTTTGCGCAAATAAAGAGGAGCTAAGTAAAGTTACCAGCAACCCAAAAGCAAGTTTTTTCATGTTCATCAGTTTAAGTGTTTGTTTCGGTGACCCACGAATCACTAACACAAAATAATGGGCTATTGAGTAGCCAATAAATGATATAGAACAAGAAGAAAACTGATTTTTATCAGCCTTTTTTGGAGGCTTTTTTTGGAGGATAAGAGATTATTATGAAATCAAGGAAATTAGGGGTTTTCTACCATGCGAATTTGGATTACGAACGCAGAAATCAACGTCAAAAGCGCTATAAAGAGAATGGCCGCCTCAATGTTCCAGATATCAGCGATAAGACCTGTTAATATCGCACCAATGGCATAACCTAAGTCGCGCCATAAACGAAAGATTCCAATACTTTTTGCCCGATCTAAGGGATGCGTGTTGGCAGCTACGGTAGAAAGAAAAGTTGGGTAAACAAGAGCTGTTCCTATTCCCAAAACTGCTCCAATTCCCGCGAATGCAGCGAATCCCTCGGCCCAATACAATGCAATCAAAGCCAAGCCTTGCATTAACATTCCCCAAAATAATAGCCGTTTCTTTGAATAGAGATCAGACAATCTTCCGGTTACCAATTGACCCAAGCCCCAAACTGCGGGATATACTGCTGTCAAGACGCCAATTTCTTCCAAAACAAAATCTTTCTTGGCGAGTAGAATCGGTAAGATTCCCCAAACCATGCCGTCATTCAGGTTGTTGATCAGACCAGCTTGAGAGACAGATCCTAAATTGGGATGTTTCCAAGTAGTGTCCCAGAAGACGTGTTTCAAACGAGGGATTAAACTCACTTGTGTTTCCTGAGCTACGTGGGATCGGGTGTCTTTTACCAAGAAGATACTTCCAATCAATCCAAGAGCAATTAGTACCATCCCAATGTAAAATGGATAAGGTCTTAGTCCGTAAGTATTGGCCAAATATCCTGTCAAGAATGCCACAATTGCCACGGAAAGATAACCGGCGAACTCGTTCAAACCCATCGCAAGGCCGCGCTGTTTTTCGCCTACCAGGTCAATTTTCATGACAACCGTGGACGACCAGGCCAATCCTTGATTGATCCCCAAAAGCACGTTGGCTGCAATAATCCAATTCCAATTATCTGCATAGATCAAAATGAAAGGTACTGGAATGGCGACCACCCATCCAAGGATGAGTAAATTTTTACGTCCCCAATTATTGGCCAGAATGCCCGTGTAATAATTCGTAAGTGCTTTTACGATCCCAAATACTACAATAAACGATAGAATGGCCGTGTTTGCTGCAATAGTAAACTCTTTCTCCGCAAGTTGCGGCAGGATAGTCCGCTCCAGACCAACCATGCCACCTACGAAGCCATTGATGATTACCAAAAGCGTAAATTGCTTCCAGTTTTCCTGCAGTCCGAGGCGTACGTCGTTCATAAGAACAAAGGTAGCTGAAAGTAGCTCAGTTGTCGGTAATGAAAGTCACATTTAAGGTCAATTACCAGCGTCTTCTATGCGAATAGGCAAATTGTAGTAACTGTTCACTGGCTTTCCACCAATCTTTCCAGGCGTCCATTTCGGCATGGATTTCACAACTCGGAGAGCTTCTTTGTCGCAGTCCGAACAGTCGGGAGCCCCACGTACAACCTTGACGTTAGAGATATTCCCCTCCGTACTTACTATAAATTTCACATACACCTTTCCTTTGTATCCGGTACCTTTTACCGATTCGGGAACTACGTAGTTTTTACTTAAATATTCTCTCAAAGCGACCATTCCACCCGGAAACTCCGCAGGTTCGTCTACAAATTCAAAAATTTGCGGTTCTTGTTTTACAGGCGGTGGCGGAGGTGCTGGTTCCCAGTTGTCGTAATCTTCTCGATCCACGGTTCCGACATTGTCCTCATCTGTCCACCTTTCGAAAACAGGAGGAGGAACGTCATCTTCATCCGAGATGGGAGGAATAAACGGTACCGTTTTTTCTTTTTCAAGTGGTGGTTCTGGTTTGTTGTGCACTTCTTTTTCCGCAATAGGTTCTTGTTCCTTTTTTGCTTCCAATTTTACGACTTGTTTTTCGGGTGTGTTCGATTCCTTGGAGGTTTGGTTTTCACCACAAGAAACCAAAAGTAAAACTATGGGGATATAGGATAATCGGTACATAAACGAAAAGTAAGTTTTTAATGATCCAAACTGAATTTAACAGGCAAAATCATGCGGCAATTTACGGCTTTTCCGTTATTCATAGCGGGCTTCCAGTCGGGCATGCTTTTGATTACGCGCATGGCCTCTTTATCCAAAAGCTCATGAACACCACGTTTGATCTCCACATTGGTGATCTTTCCGTTGTCGCGCACTACAAAGCCGACATAAACCTTGCCTTGCAAGTCCAATTCTTTGGCCAGTTCCGGATAACGAATGTTGTTTTTGAGGTATTCGAATAAAGCTGTTTGTCCACCGAAAAACTCTGGTGCAACTTCCGTGATATCGTAAATAATATCTTGTTTTGATGCTGGGCCATTCTGCACGGGTTCTGGCGGATCTGGCATGGAATACGGATCACCGTATGGTTCCGGCCAAGGCTCAGGATACGGATCTGGCGAAGGTTCAGGACCAACAACTTGCGGAGGAACAAATTTTACAATTTTCGGTTGTTCGATCTTAGTTGTGCTGGTAAATTCTTGCTCTTTAGAATCACGAGAAGTTTGTTTTTCTAACGATGAAGCTGCCGTTGTTTTGGGTTGTTTATGGGAGGTGTTATTCGTTTCGTTAGTACAAGCAACTAAGGTTGAAATGAGTATTAAAATATTTAGGTAACGTTTCATTCATGAGTTGTTTAGGCGAATCTAAACAACAAAAACCAGTAAATAATAAAAAGTTCTTGATAGGTAGTAATTATTGATTGACATGATGGTTTTTTTTTTGCATATTTACGATATGATCACACGTCTACACCTAATCAACCTGGTATTTCTTTTAATACCGGGAATAAATCGGGCTCAGGAAATTCCATTCCAGGAGCTTTTGCAAGTTTTTGTTCAGTCGAAACCCGTTGATAAAGAAATGTTCGTTCAACAAAAAGGTTTCAATTTGCTATTCGATAAAGACACGTTGAAATGGAAGGAGAGTCGGTATTCCTATGACTCGGGAACAAGCGGATTCAGCGGAATTCTGGATTTGGTTTATACCGATTCGTCTTTGGTTTTTTGTTCATTTGACATTTACAGTGATTCCGTTCACGAGATTGTACAATCACATATGAACCGATTGGGTTTTCAATTAATGCAGAATGGAGTTGAAGGTGATTTCATTACTTCGGTTTATTCCGATATGCGTATTACTGTTGTAGAAGGTTACAAGGCGCTTAATCATCCTTCTGGAAAAGGTACGTTTCCGTTTTACCGCTTTAGTATTTTTCAAAAATTCAGCGAGTTTGATAAATCTAAAGGTTTGAAAAGGGAGTATGAGTTATTGGGAAAAGATTCCGTTTTAGTAGCTGCCTCTATCAGTGAAGATGGAGTTTTGAATGGTGAACGTGTTCTTTACTATCCGAATGGCACAGTAAGACGCAACGAAAACTGGAAAATCGGACATTTATACGGTGTCACGTCTGAGTTCACGCCAAGTGGAATGTTGTGGCATACGATACAGTATGCGAATGATTTGCGTATAGGTCAGGAAAAATGGTATGATGTTCACGGACAGGTGGTTGCTTCAAAATCTTGGGATAAAGATTTACCAACTGGGAGTTATTGGAAGAAATGGGAAGGGGTTGAAGTTTCTAGCTGGAACTACGTGAACGGACAGATTGAAGGACCAGGAATTATTGCGATCTATCCGTCGAGAACTACTGATTCTTTGAATACCAAGCCTGAAAATTTGGAGGCAGTTAATTTTGTGAACGGTCAAAAACAAGGAATAGCAATAGGTTTGAACTTAGAGCGTAACGACACCTTGTACCGCTGTACTTACAAGGACGGAGTTTTAGATGGTAGTTTTGAAGTCTTCAATAACGGGGTCTTGTCTGAAAGTTCAAATTGGATCAATGGAGTAAAAGACGGAGTGTCTAGATATTACATTACTTCTGGAGAGTTGAAAGGCGAGGTATACCGGCTTGCAAGTTTTAAAAATGGCTTGTTAAATGGAATAGAGAAAAGATATTATACCCACAAAGAAGGAGTAAGTGATACATTATGGTTTCCGATTACCTATCAAGTGAAGAACCTAGATGGCGCACTACATGGCGACTTTGAAATTCAGTTTGAAGATGAGGGCTTTACATTTCACGGGATTTACGAAAATGGGGAATTAAATGGCTACAGTGAGAAAATTTACGTTGTTGAATCTGATACACTTTTCGAAAACGGCTGGTATTTGAATGGCGTAAAAGATAGTGTATGGGAGGCGGGTAATCAATCAAGAAGTTTCTATTCTCAGCAATTTTACAGGAAAGGTGCTAAGGCGGATGAATGGACAGTTTTTCATTACGATACCTTGGTTGAAACATGGAAGTACCACGATAACGGGTATATATACTATTACAGCACTCTTTTTGGTAAGGACAACATCATTGAATATGTTATAGATAGCATTGATGCAGAAAGAATCCTTGTAACAGCGACCTACTCGGATGAAAAGAGTACACATACTTATGAGTATTATAGAAGCGTCAATCTACAAGCGGACCCGGATTTTTTGAAAACAGCATTTCATTTCTCGAATTCTGAGGAATTAGCGAAAGCCGCACAAGGGAAGTACATTGAAACAAGAGGAAATGTCGTGAGAAGTTATCAAAAAAACGAACAGGGAGTATGGTGTCAGCTTGACGAGTACAATGCAAAAAAAGAAATATTACAACGGAATGATTCTATGAGCCTAGCCTGGAATCCGGTTTATTTCGAGGAAAAAGGAAAGCCATATACTGGCGAGATCAAAACTACGAACGGAGTGGAAATCATTCAGGTGAAAAATGGCGTACGACATGGATGGACTGAAAGAATGAATCGCCAAACCGATGAAAGACAGCGTATTTATTATGTTCGCGGAAAATCTATTTATCGTTGGCCACTCAGATAGCAGGGTTTTGTTTAGTTAAACAGATATAAAAGCTCCACAAAAGCGTTACTTTCTGAATAATTTTGTTAAGAACATATGGCAGATTTAAATATGTTAAATTTTAGTGCAAAAAACTTTTGTTTTCATGGAATTATGCGCATATTTGAACACTTACCAAATTATTCAAATTTATGTCACAAAATCCAATTAGTTTAACCCCAGTTTCAACAAATTCCTCTATCAATCCTACTTCACCTGCACCTTTGAGAGAAGTGAGTGGAATGAATGCTGTGTATTCAGAGGAGTCAAATGTACTATCCATAACTTGTACAGTATGGTTGCCGAATGGAGTAAATGTTGAAACAGATGTTTCTGTAAAACAATACTATACCTCAGGAACTAATACATTACTGACGTTTATCATTGACTTGAACACCAATTCCAGTACATGTGTGAATAGCCAAGTTTTCACCTTTAATGCTTTGAGTTCTAATTCAGCAGGTGAAATCGATCTTGCTGCCATTGAAGATGTTGAATTTATAGCCGTAAATAAGACTCCTGTCACCTCGCGTGGAACCAGAGCAAAAGTTACCTCTTAAAAAACTTGCATGCGCTATATAACTATAGCTTTCTTAGTATGCATCTCAAATTTGTCACTTTCTCAAACTCCAAGCATTAATAAATTGGTTTTGCTAGAAATTGAGGAAATATCGAAGGCGACTGTTAATTCAAATTTATCTCGAATTGTCAAACTAGCTGATCATTCAGTTTGGGATTCTGTACTTTATTATACAGCAAACCAAGACGAGTTTAAAAAAGATCCGGCTATTGCATCTCATTATCATTACTTGCGAGCTTTAGCATTTTTTAGTAAGGAAATGTATAAACAATCCGAGAAAGAGCTAATTAAAGTTTCTAGGGATGTCAACTACTACAATTTTGTTCGGTTTAGAATTGCGGAGGTGGCTTTTATGCAGGGAAAGTATAAAAATGCATATTACAAATATAGCTTGGTAGATACACTTGAAGCGAGTCAGATAAAATACATCTCCAAGTATGACCTTTATTCTTCAATTGGTAGAGTAAGCTATTTTCTTAAAAGGTTCGAAATTTCGAATAAATACATGCGACTTGCTGAAAAGCTAATGAGTCCAAATCTGTCTTTGAATCATAAGGCATTGTTTTATACTGATTACGCTAATTTGTATTATGAGCAATACATGGATTCCTTAGCGATGGGTTATTTTTTAAAAGCCCAAAAATATGCTGACGAATCAGGACATTTACCAACAAAAGTGTTGTGTACTTGCAACTTAGCTCAGGTGAATTTAAATGGTGGGCGCTACGAAAAGTCTGCAAAATTATTCGAAAAGTGTAGAGCATTAACCCTCGAACAATACGATATTGACAAGATTTGGGAGGTTGGGCAAATGGAGAAGAAATTGATGCTTCAAGTGAAGCAAAAAGAGATTTCTAATCTCGCCAGTGAAAATAAGATCCGAAATCTACAGCGGAATGTATTCGTTATTTTGGCCGTTTTCTTATCGTCGATCTTGGTCATGGGATTCTACCAATACCGAGTAAATCAAAAAAGAGCCAAAGTTATTTTTGCTCAAAAAGAAGCTTTAGATCAGTTGAATGCCACTAAGGATCAACTCTTCTCAATCATTGGTCATGACCTTCGTTCATCGGTGAATGCCATGCGTTCCGGTACTCAGAACCTAGAAAGATCGTTAGTTGCAAACGATATGGAACAGGTACGTAATCAATTGAAGCAAAATTCGGTGATTGCAGCAAATACATATAATTTGTTGGACAACATGTTGCAATGGTCTTTGCTACAAACAAAAGGAGGGTATTTTAGTCCAGAGGAACACAAACTGTCTATGCTCGTTGAACAAGTTGCTTATAATTACAAAGGTGTATTGAATCAACGCAAAATAACTTTCACAAATGATATCCCAAGAACTGCACGAGTTTGGGTTGATGCAGAATCCTTGAAATTGGTAATGCGTAACTTGATGGATAATAGTATAAAGTTTTCCAAGGAAAATGGAAATATTCACACTACAATCCAAGATGATACTTCAGACACAATAACTTTTGTCTGGTCAGATGATGGAGCTGGAATGTCTGAAGAAACAAGATTTAAATTGCTTCACGCCAAACGTTTAGAACGTAAAGAACATAAACATACCATTGGTGCCGGATTAGGCATGCAACTGGTAATCTCTATGATTGATCGTAATGGTGGGACAATAGATATTTTATCTGAAGTGGGAAAAGGAACGAAAATGTTGGTTACTTTGCGTAAAAAAGGACATGGAGAAACTGAAGATACTCGTGGTTGAAGATTCGCCTGAGGTTAGTGCGGCACTTGTTTCTTTACTTCATGAAAGTGGTTATGAGATAGCTGGCACAGCCAGTACCTTGGCAGAAGCGTTGAGTTTATATTTTGCAACCGATCCGGACTTAGTAATTTTAGATATTTACTTACACGGACAACCCGATGGGATTTCATTTGCTGAAGCCATTAATGCCGTTCCTGCTCAAACAAAACCATTTATTTTTGTTACCAGTACTTCAGAACGTACAATTTTCGAACGAGCTAAACTTACTAAGCCATTTAGCTATTTAATGAAACCTTTCAACCCATTGGAAGTTACCTATGCAATTGAGATGGCTTTAGAGCATTTTTATGAACAAAAAGATGCTTTGGAAGGAAATCATTCAGACGCTGTAATTGGTCAAGATGCAGTTTTTGTCAAAAAAAAGGATGCCTTAGTTAAATTGAAATTGGTGGATGTTTTGCATGTGGAAGTGCAAGATCGCTATTGTAATCTTCATACCTTATCTTCAAAATTTGTCATCCAGATGTCAATGGCTAAGGTAGAAGAATTGTTAAATTCCAAAGAGTTTGTCCGTATTCACCGAAATCATTTAGTACAGATTGAAGCTATTCAAGAGATTTACATTTCTGATAATGTCCTTAAACTAACAAATGGCCAATTAGTGCCGGTTGGTGATCGCTACAAAGATGTATTTCAAAACTTGCGCGTAGTCAAGTAATCCTCTTCTTATACTTCCGAATAATTTTCATGTATACAAATTAGATGCTTCATGACATGAATTTCCGCGTTCATGACATTTTTTTACAGTTCAATTATGCAATTACCTATACTTGTTTATAGGTTTTAGCTAGCAAGTAGTTGTGTTCGGCAAGCGAATGCTTCTACACGAGAATGAAAATTAGAATAGTTCTTGTTTTTGAGTAGATATGACACCTAAACCACTTTCATCAAGCCATCCATTAGGATGGCTTTTTTTATGATGTGAAATTCTTTTAAGCTTTACCGGTTAGTATTTTATTCCAATACATCCAAGGAAGGACTTGTTTTTTTAATTGGTACATAGACCAGCGTTCTTTACTTTGGTCAAATGGAAAAGTTTCTTGAGGTTCATTTTTATAGTCGAATTCTGCTAATACAAGCTTACCGTAACCTGTCACAAGCGGGCAAGAGGTGTAACCATTGTAAATTGAGGCAGGTTGTTGATTTTTTAAAATACTCAGTACGTTTTGAACCAAAACAGGAGCTTGTTTACGAATGGCGGCTCCGGTTTTTGATGTTGGTAGACCAGCGGCATCACCTAAACTAAAAATTGTTGAATAATGATTGTGTTGCAAGGTTCCTGGATTGATGTCTACCCAACCAGCGCTGTTTGCTAATGAACTTTGAGAAATAAAGTCTGGAGCAGATTGAGGAGGAACAACATGTAGCATGTCATAATCAACCCAAGATCCTGAGGCAGGGTCTTCACCAATTGGTGCGAAGAAAGCCCTTTGGTTAGGTCCATCGATTTCCAACAATTTTTGTGAAAGGTGTAAATGAATATTTCCCCGTTTCACCACTTCTAGTAGTGTTTTTTCATAATGTGGAACGGCAAATAATTTTGCTGCACCACTCCAATATTCAATTGAAATGTCTTTCAACACACCATGCTTTCTGAAATAATCAGCTGCAAGATACATGATTTTGTGTGGTGCTCCTCCGCATTTAACCGGTGTGTCTGGATTGTGGAAAATGGCCTTTCCTTTTTTTAGATTCTGGATCAATTCAAAGGTGTAAGAAGCATGTTTGAAACTGTAATTTGAACTAACTCCATTTTTACCAAGTGAATCCTCCAGTCCTGGTATTGCATTCCAATTTAACTGAATTCCGGGTGCTACGATTAATATGTCATAACTATATTCGTTACCATTCTTTGTTTTAAAACGTTGATTTTCGGGATCAAATGTTTCAACGCTTTCTTGGATCCATTTTGCATTTTTTGGAATGACACTTTTCTCACTCCTTTCGGTTTTTTTAATATCAAAAACTCCTCCGCCTACCAACGTCCATGCTGGTTGGTAGTAGTGTTTTTCTGATGGGTCAAATATCGCTATGTCTAAGGTTTTTTGCTTATTGAGTAGTTGAGCAGCAACTGAAATTCCTGCATTTCCCCCACCAATTATCGCAATTTGAAAATGTGTTTTCATAAGAAGTTGTTTTGCTTGGAAAGATAGATCGAAGCCCTGAATTCATACGTGATTTTAGTTACACAACCTTCGGTCAATGAATGCTATCTTGCCGTGATTTTATTTTTTAGACTTATGAAAGCTGCTGTTGCTTTATTTATAGGTGTCCTTTTGAGTTCAATGGGTTTTGGTCAGTCTAATTTTCCGTTTGGTATCAAAGTACTTCCGAAAACTATAGCTGGTCTAACCGGAATTCATTCTTATGCTTATGCACAAATAGATGGGAAATGGATCATTTTTGGAGGACGATTAGACGGGATTCACGCGCGACAGCCTTTCAATGCCTTTCCTGAAAATCAAAACAACACTTCTGTTTTTTGTATTGATCCTATCAATGAGCAATTTTGGCAAGTTTCTTTAACTGGATTGCCCACTTCTATTTTTGAGCAATTGCAAAGTACAAACATGAACTTTCATCAGTTGGGAGACACTTTGTATATAGTGGGAGGATATGGATTTTCAAATTCTGCTCAAGACCACATTACTTATCCGCAGCTAACTACTGTTCAATTGGATGATCTCTACCAACATATAGTAAGTGGGTCAAGTATTTTGAATGATTTTAAAACCCTCACAGATCAGCGATTTGCAGTTACTGGTGGACATTTAGAGTGGTTAGATACGTCCTTCGTACTTGTAGGGGGGCACCGCTTTGATGGACGTTACAATCCAATGAATAATCCTACTTATACGCAAGCCTATACCAATGAAATTCGAAAATTTGGTATTGACAATAGTGGCGCTGTGCCGCTTGTAACAAGTTACCTGGCAATCAATGATCCTGTGCACTTACATCGACGTGATTACAATTTAATTCCACAGCATTTTCCGGACGGAACGGAAGGATTTATGATTTCAACAGGGGTATTCCAAATTGGTATCGATCTTCCATTTTTGTATCCAATTGATATACGTCCAAATGGATATACACCACGTTTAACATTTAATCAGTATTTAAGTCATTACCACAGTGCAGTTGCTTCAATATATGATTCGGTTTTACATGAAAATCATGCCTTGTTCTTTGGGGGAATGAGCCAGTATTATTATGTCAATGGCACATTGATTCAAGACGATCAAGTGCCGTTCGTAAAAACCATTAGTCGAGTTACCAGAGCGAGTAATGACAGTTTATATGAAACACAATTTTCTATTGAAATGCCTGGCTATTTAGGTGCAAGCGCAGAATTCATTCCAAATCCATTGATGCCGCAATCTTCTCACGGCATGATTTATCAGCAAGGAATTGTTGGTGATAGTGTTTTGATTGGCCATATTTTCGGCGGACTTAAATCCAGTACTCAAAATCCGTTTGCAAATAATGCCGTTCAGAATACGGAGGCATCCTCCAATTTGTACGAAGTATGGTTGTATCCTGGTCAAGAATTAAGTGTATTTGAACTGAATGGAAAAAATGAATTTAGCATTGCCATTAATCCAAATCCGGTAAGTCAAAAAACACATGTTCAACTTATTGGAGCAGAGCCCGGTGAATTGGTTTATTATCTGGTGAATAAGGCAGGACAATATGTGCAAGGAGGGGAAGTCATCATTCATGAGGGTACCACGGGCTTTGAGCTGGAGCTACGGGATGACATTTCAGATGATGTACTTACATTGGTATGTTTGCTTAATGAAAAACACATGGCAACAGCAACGTTATTATTGCTGGATTAATATTTGAATAATTTCAAACATTTTCGGGCAAAAGGAACTGTAAACTCGTTGTCATCCCAATAGCGGAGATGTGAACCGACATACATGCCTGTATTGATCTCATGGTCCACAACGAGTTTGGAATAGGAGTCGCTCAGCTGTTTTAGAGGCCAGCCAAGAACATCGTCGGGGTCGAAATAATTATCCCAAGTGAAATCTAGATTATTTGGTTT
>JACCEA010191885.1_pt1 | contig 11573 bp, 7 predicted proteins | sample 7449851 | NCBI WGS metagenome assembly JACCEA01 (sample SAMN15323453, study PRJNA562643) | freshwater metagenome | isolation source: river surface water | place: USA:Blue River Watershed | collected 2017-08-18 | reverse complement strand
TGTATTAGTCCAATACATCCTGGACTGTGGATGTGATTTCAATAGAAATTCTATGGGTGGCACAGGCAAGTTGGTCAGGGAGGTGGTTTTCTTGGGATTTGGCTTGGTCGATAGGTGGGGCAACTCAGTGTTGTAGAACACCAGCCAGTCACTCATTTTTTGGTTGAACAAGGCCAAGTCGGTGAAGAGCAGATCCTCGTTGTAGTCGACGAAGCTTTCTTGGATGCTGCGATTAAACCGCTCGCAGTGCGCATTCATTTTTGGGGTTTTGGGGTACGTTTTCCAATGCATCACCTCATGCTCGGTCATGCGTTTTGCGAAGTGCCCTTTGAACTCACTGCCGTTGTCCGTCAGGGCTTTAGCCTTGGCATAGTCTGGGAACGTGTGCGTGATGGCCTCATGTAGCTTTGCCGCGTGTGCGCTATTGCCCGTGGGCGGTGCATAGGCGAAGGCAATGTGTGTTTTGGGGTCAATGGCGGTGAGGATGTAGCGTTTGATCCCTTCGCGTTGACGTATCACCGTATCAAATGCCAAGCACTCCAAGGGCTTGAGCTGAACGCCTTTGGGTTTTCGGATGACAGCGGCGCGTGTAAAGCGCTTACGCTGTCCTCGTGAATTGGTTTGCCATGCGCTGGTGCGTAGCTTGTCGGGTGCGCTTGCAATCATGCGGCCAATCGTGCTGACGCTGGGAAGAACGAGACCGTGTTGCTGGCAAAACGGTACGAGCTTGGTGAACACTTTTTCTTTGCCAAGGTTTGGAATGCTTTGGCGCAAGCGTTTGAGCTCAGCCATGACCTGTGGGCACCAGACAGGGGCTCTAACTCGCTTGGGACGTTTGCTGACAGGTTTAAGGGCCACCGTGTTACCGCCAGCTTGCCTGAGAGATTTACGCCAAGCGTAGAGGGTGCTTTTGCTAACGCCGAAGGCATCGACTGTTGAGGCAAGGCCAAACTTGTGCCAGTGGTTGAGGATTTTTAAGCGCTTACGAACAATGTCATCCATGTTGGCGTCGATTAAACCCAACTTGGCAACTCTAAGCAGGCCCTTGATTCCGTAGCTGATGAACTGGTTTGAACTCAAGACTTTCTTCTTTCAGAAAGTCCAGCATGTGTTTGAACTTATTCAGTGGCAGGGGCTGGGTTAACTCATCCTGAGTGCATGCCTCCTGCACTCGCTTGACCAAAGGAAACGCCTATGAGGCTACCCGTTCATTTGCAGCGTGACATTGCACGCCAGCACTTTTATGACCCAACCTTGTCTCACCGTGCAATTTCACGGACAACAGGGCAACACCACGACACGATTAGGAAATTTCGACTGAAAGTTGATGCGACTGACCTGACTTGGCAAGAGTTATCCCAAATGGATGACGATGCCTGGCAGGCGGCGCTTGGTACGCAGAATCGCTCTGTCGCCAAACTCAAGTCACAACCAGATTACGAATGGGTTCATGCAGAAATGCGACGGCCTGATGCAACACTGGAACGTTTATGGCGAGAGTGGCGTGAAACGACTCCAAATGGCATTGGCTACTCACAGTTTGCAACGCTCTACCGAGCGTGGACAAAGAACCAGCATGTGGTGATGCGCCGAGCCCACCGACCCGGTGAAAAGCTGTTCGTGGACTATGCAGGCAGAACGGTTGAAATCCGAGATCAAAACGGTGGCCCTTCAACCTTTGCGCAGATTTTTGTTGCTGTCTTGGGGTATTCAAATTACACGTACATCGAGGCAACGGCAAGTCAGACCACGAAAGACTGGCTGAAATGTCATGCCAATTGCTTTGAAGCACTAGGCGGCGTGCCTGAGTGGGTGATCAGCGACAACCTCAAAGCAGCAGTTTGGCGAAGGGAACGGGATCGCACGGTCATCAATCCTGCTTACAGAGATTGCCTCAGCCATTACGACACAGCACCGCTGCCAACTGGAGCACGAAAGCCCAAACATAAAGCCAAGGCGGAAGTGGGCGTGCAAATAGCTCAGAGATGGGCATTGTTTTCACTTCGCGATCGCGTTTTCTTTAGCCTTGCCGAATTGAATGCAGAGCTTCGTATCAAGACCGAAGAAATGAACCGCCATCCATTCAAGCGATTACCAGGCTGTCGCATGGATCGATTCCTTGAAACAGAAAAATCGAGCCTCAAGCCATTGCCTGGTACGGCATTCGAATTGAGTGATTGGCGCTATGGCGTCAGAGTGCAGGACGACTATCACATCGAACACCAACGGCGGTTCTATTCAGTCCCGCATACGCTGGCACGGGAAAGCGTTGACCTCAGGTTCACCGCTACTGTCATTGAGGTATTCCATCGAGGTCGAAGGATTGCGCTTCATCCATTGATTTCGCTTGAAGGTGACGCCAGCACGATGCCCGAGCATCGCCCTGTCATACATAGTCGCGTACTGGATGCCGAGCCTCGGGCTTTGTTGGCGTGGGCCATGAGTGTTGGCGACAACGTGGAGTTGATGATTCGGCATCAACTTGAAAACCGAAGCGACATCACGAACGGCGTCAAAGCCGCACGGCGAATGCGCGACCTTGCAAGGGACTACGGAGATGCTCGATTTGAAGAGGTCTGTGCCTACGCCATGCCTTTGAACATCACCTCACTCCGCAGCATCACATCTATCCTCAAAGAGGATGCAGACAAACGTTTTTATGTCGCGCAAACACCAAAAGTCAAAGTCATCGGTGAATTGCGCGGTCCTAGTTATTTTGGAGAATCAGTATGAGCAGCACACAGCAAACCATTACCCGCCTTCGTGAACTCAAGCTCGTTCCAATGGCCGATGCTTATGACATGCAGCTTCAGCAACCTAAATTGCATGATGTCAGTTTTGATGATCGCTTTGCCATGCTTGTTGACTATGAGGCGTCCGAGCGTGAGGCCCGAAAGTTGAAACGCCTAATTAGGGGTGCAGGTATGCCCGAAGCAGCGTCTTTTGAGGATGTTGAGTACAAAGTCAACCGTGGCCTAGACAAGGCACAGTTGGCTTCTCTAGCAAGCTGTGACTGGATACGCCGTCAACAGAACTTGATCATTCAAGGGGCAACAGGTGTTGGCAAGACTTGGCTTGCGTGTGCCTTTGGCCAACAGGCATGCAGGTTGAAAATGCCAGTTCTGTTTTACCGAGCCAGCGATCTGTACGGAACCATCAACCAATCACTGTTAGATGGTTCATTGCCTGCACTGAAGTTGTCATTGAGCAAACCAAGTTTGCTGATACTTGATGATCTGGGTTTGGGAGAAATGAACCAACATGCGTCGCAGTTCTTGTTAGATGTGATTGATCGCCGAATGCGAACTGGATCATTGCTCATCACAACGCAGTACCCAACCGACCAATGGCACGGATTCTTCCCTGACCCTACTGTGGCTGATGCCATCTTGGACCGCGTGGTGCATCAATCCCATCGGCTGTCTCCAAAGGGCGAGTCCATGCGCAAAACAATGGCTCGCAAAAAAATGCAATCTAGTTAATTGAAGGATAGACAGACTGGCTTTGTCAGTCTGTCTATCTGGTCAAGACCGCAACACTTTTAAACTTTGGTCACGTGGCTGGACTGAGTGGTCAGTTCCGACTGGAAATGGTGGTCACTAAGAATTGGCGCGGGTGGTCAATTAGGATTGGAATACGCAGCAGCGAAGCCACGAGTTCGCTGCGTGCTACGACTTCTGATCCGATTGAGATGTCAGAGCGCGTTGGCTCGTGAATACGCATCCTTTTCCGAAGCCGCTCTACCTCTCGCTCTTTCGACTTCAACAGCTTGATACATGCGTTTTTTTCATTCATCAGCCCACGCAGGCGTACCTCCAATTGGGCGTTGCGCAGATTCAGTCGCTTGTTTTCTTCGACAACCATCTTGAGCGCATCATCAGAATCCAAAATTTTGTACATCATGTCCTGATCCGCTTTGTGAGCTTCTTCAGCAGCTTCGATCTCTTCTTGGCTAGGGGCATCTCCAAACTCCGGGGCTGGCTTTTCCAAGGGCTCTTGCGTACTAATGCCATTAGCATTTGGTCTGGCTTCACTCTTGATTTTTCCGGCCATCTTGAGGATGCGGCGCTCATTGTTCGCAGCCTGGCGATCCTTGGCCTCAGGATTGCGCATGGCGGCTACAAATGGCTGTGAAACGCCGCAAAATTTGGCAATAGCATAGTTGGACTCTTCCTGAAATGCAGGATGGTGAATGGCCTCTTCGACAATCCTGCGCTTGGTCTTTGCGTCGCGTCGAAGACCATGCTGGGTATTCGCTCCAAGGGCTAAAAGGCGTGCTTCCTCCAAGGTTCCATGGATGCAGGACACCTTGATCGACGGACTCCCCCTTCTGTAATGAGCCGCCAGTCGATGGAATCCATCAACTACCCAGTGGTTCTGACCATCCAATACGGTTTCAATGGGAGGGAAGACCGCTCCATCCTTCATGGCGTCGAGGTAATCACACATCGTTTCTTCCTCGATCCCGTCTCTGTACTGTGTTCCACCATCAGTGCGAAGTAAGCGCTGCGATACGTCCATGATTTCGCGGGAGGCTTTCTTGAGTTCTTCAATGCTTCTCATATGCTGCTGTCACTTTCTGTTTCACCATAGGCTGCGCATCAAGGCCGATTTGCCCTGGGATGCGCAACCCTGAGATGCTCGACCAGTCCGGCCTGAGCGGGTGGTACTTACCGAGTACCAGCGCGGAAAAAATCAGGCTGAAAAGAATCAGGGCCTGTCTTGAGGCTGTATTCCAGCCAGCCACCTTCGTAGTAGGACTGGAAATCAATTTCGTATCCGAATCGGCGGGTGCGTTGGACAGCCTTTTCAAAGGCACTCAGGAAACGTGCACGGCTCAGGAAGCTAGGCAGGCGGAAGGCAACGTGCCAATGTGGTTGCTCGTAATGACCGAGTCCTTCGAGCGCAGCAAAAACACCCAGCTCAAGTCCGTTTCTACGGTGCGCATGTCCAAACGTGCGGGTGTTCAAGACGTGTAGAAACCATGAAAACGCCTGCTCTGCATCGGCTCTTTTGGTGCTACCACGACGATTCCCATAGATGGGCTTCATAGTCAGAGTCGCAGCGAAGTCAAAGCGGCCGATTTCATTTGAAATGAATTCGGCCCAGCATCTATTCCATGCTTTTTTTGGGGCGCGACTCATCAGAGCCCCTGGACGAAGGCTTGGATATCGGATGCGCGCCACGCGATTCGGCGTTCCGACAACCGAATGGGAGCGGGGTATTTGCCAGTCTTGACGCCAGAGAGCCAACTTGTTCGGCTCATTGACGTGAACGTCAAAACCTTTGGCAGAGGCCAAAGTCCTTGAAATTCTGGTGCTGGGTTTTTGCGAATTGACTCTGTGTCAGGAGCCGAATGTGAGCGCGTGTTCATTCTTGAATCTCTTTGGGTAAAAAGCTTCCGGTGCTTAGCACCAGTTCCCCAGAGAGCTTCATCGCAGTGGCACGCTACTCTTCTCTCTTGGGGAAATTTGAATCACGGGGTCTTGGGCTAACCAAGTAACTCGTAATTCGCCTTGCCTTAAACCCACTCACGCGGTGGTGTGATCAATGTACGGATTTTTTTGAGATTGTCAAGAGCCTATGGAATTTATGCTCATCCAGTCCGTAAAGCGACGACGTTGTTTGCTGCTCCAAATGATTGCGATTCAAGCAAGCTCAGCCGTTCGCCAAGTAATCGCCAAGCATCTCTCATGGGGCCTTCATATTGCGCACGCTGATAGATTCGTTTGATTTTTTGCGCTTCAGTATGGTTGAGGCATTTCTCCACCACGTCTGGAAGAACGCCTAGTTCGGCCATCATCGTGGCACCTGTACGTCGGAGATCGTGTGGAGTCCATTTCCCTCCAGCCAATACCAAGGCTTGTGTGTTTTTGGTTCTGCCTGACATAGGCTCAAGGTCCGGACGCTGGCGGTCGTTTACCTGCTTGGTTACCGTCTTTTCGCAAACATGGTCGATCAGACTGCGTGAGGCAGGGAAAAGCCAAGGCGTCGAGCCGGTAATGACGTGCAGCTCATTTAATTTCCTGAGCGCAAAGTTATTCAAAAAAATTTTATGAGACTTCCCGTTTTTGGTTTCGGGTAGGGTCCATTGCTGACGTTCGAAGTCAATGTGCTCCCAACGTGCACTGAGTACCTCGCCAATCCGAGTAATCGATGAGAGTTGGATGAGCAGGGCTAGTCTTGAGGTGTCTGCCATGCGCGCTTTGGGTAGCATTTGGAAAAGGCTTACCAATTCTGATTCGCTCAGCACTCGATCTCGTTCTGTGTCTGTCCCAATCTTGGCTTTTTTGATGCGTGCTGTTGGGTCGGCGTCCAGATAGTCTCGGTCTACAGCAAAGCCAAACATTTGCCTCAAGTCCGCGAGAGTCTTTTTTGCACTCCGCACCATCCGAATTTTTTCGGTGGCACGAGCCATGATGACGTCGACTATTTGCTGTGCGTGGGCTTTATGGACGTCGGCAACTGCCATTTCACCTATCAGAGGAAAAACGTCGCGTTTAAAGGATCGTTCGACCTCTGCTCCCCTGTCTGCACGTTTAATCAACTCAAGGCGATGCCATTGTTCAAAAACTTGTTTGACGGTCATGCGCGCTTGTAGGACTGACAGTTCCTGCAATCTCTGCTGCTGAAGCAATACGGCGCTTTCGCGATCAGCCTCGATTTTGAGTCGCTGGATCTCAGCATCTGCTTCTATCTGCAAGAGTTCATTGATGGCTCTAGCACGAGCTTGCTTTCTCTGTAGTTGAGCTTGTGCTACCGGATCGATCCCCTTGAGGACCTCTCCACGAATGCGGTCAGCTTCATCAAAGAGTGATTTAAGGCTTTTGCCGATTGATTTGCCGCCAAATGACTTCCAAGTCCCCAGGCGTGTCTCTCTAGTTTTGCCTTGGAACCTGTAGCGAAAGGATACGTGTACAGCTACCGCCCCATCCACTCCTGCGCGCACGTTTCCTCTCAGGCCCTTGCCAAAATTAATGGACCTGTTGTTGTCGCTGGTGTTGAGCGCCAGGAGTTCGAGTTGAGTAATTGTTGCCACAGTGATTGCTCGGGTTTTGCCCCCACATTTGCCCCTACAGTAGGACAAGATTCGCAGTGTACTTCTTCGAACTTCGTTGCACAACAGTGCGCTTGAAATTTAACTAAGTCTATGTATTTAAAGATAAAAATTACTTGTCTATGCACTTTATTGAGCCTCGTTGAACAATTATTAACTTGCATGGGGTGCAAGGGGTCGCGAGTTCGAATCCCGCCACGCCGACCATATGAATCAAGGACTTAGCTTCGGAAGGGGCTAAGTCCTTTCTTCTTGGTGGCATTGAAAACTTCAATGGCACACAACGGCAGTCACATTGTTTCTTCAGGGCTTGAGCTCCCGAATCACCACCGACAGCGCATGCCGCAGGTACTGGCCTGCCAAAGACTGTGCATTGGCATCCATGGACAGCAGACCGCGCTGCACCGCCATCAGATCATGGGTGTAAGGCTGCTTCAGCTCCAGGCTGATCCGGTAAATGGCGTGCTCGGGGATCCACTTGCCTTGCTGTTCGCGCACGAGGATGTGTCCGCCGTGCAAGGCGCTCAGTTGGCCGTCAGGCAGTACCCGGGTGCTGTCCTTGTCGATGCCCACGATTTGCGCGGTCAAGGCCTGCGATAAGCCGGGAGAGAGGAACTTGGCCGATGCCCCGATTTGCAGGCGACGCGCTTGGTCCTCGTCTACCCAGGTCTCGATGCGCCACGGCGCCTGGCCAATGACCACGCCCACTTTTTCATTTTTGTCCAGCCATTGACCGGGTCGCATGTCCGGGTCTGACAGCACAAATCGCCCGGCAAAGGGTGCCTGCGGTTGGTAGCGCAGTTGCATTTGCTGGGCGCGGTCAAATTCGGCCTGCGCCGATTGCAGCTGGCTCTGCGACAGGGCCAGCGGTGTGCCTTGCTGTCCCTCAGGCATGCCGGCCGTTGCGGCCTGCCAGTTCAGTCGCTGCCAGCGCGATTGGGAAATGTTCATTTGCAACAGCACATCGGGCGCACGCAAATGAACCAGCTTGTCGCCCTTGGCGACTGCTTGTCCGTGTTGCGCGTGCAGCACATCGATCACGGCAGGCCCTGGTGTGTGCACAGGCCATATTTCAGAGGGTTTGAACAAGGCCGATACTGCCACTTGGGTCGGCAGTGGGATGGCAAACAGCAGCAACAACAAACCGGCCACACTGGCCGAAATGCGTGAGCGCGGACTGTGCACGATCTTGTCTTTGCGCGTGTGCCATTCGCGCAATTCGCTGCGCACGGGAAACCAGATGAACCAATAAATCTCGATGATGAAGAGCACCACCCCCAGCAGCTTGGTGAAGAGGTGGTAGACCATCAAGGCAATGCCGATGAACAGCACCAGGCGGTAGAGCCAGGTGGCCCAGGCAAATAGGATGAGGCTGGCTTGCTTCCATGGGGCGAGCACTTCGGGCACGGGTTCGTTCAGTTGGAACAACCACTCACGCAACCGCCAGCGGGCCAGTGCAAAACTGCGTTGGTGCAGGTTGGGCATCTCCAGCAGGTCACACACGATGAAATAACCATCAAAGCGCATGAAGGGGCTGGCGTTCAGGGCGATGGTCAAGCTCAGGCTGATCGAGGCCACAAAGAACATGGCCGAGCGCAAAGCGCCATCGGGCAACAAGGCCCAGGCCAGCAAGGCCCAAGCGGCCAGCATGGCCTCGGTGGCGATGCCAGCACTGGAAATTTGCAGTCGTTTGGCCCGGTCGGGGATTTTCCAGGCCTCGTTGGTGTCGGTGTAGGCCATGGGCCACATGACCAGAAACGCCACCCCCATGGTGGGCACGCGCCCGCCGTGGCGCTTGACGGCGTAGGCATGGCCCAGCTCGTGCAAGACCTTGACGACAAACAGCGCCACCCCATAAGAAGCCAGACCCTGCAGGGTGAAGGTGTCGAGCAAAAAGGCGTGAAAAATGTCCCATTGCTGGATGACCTGTGACAGACCCAAGAGCAGTGCGGCCAATGTGAGCCAGCGGAATTTTTTGGAAAAAAACACCTCGGCCAAGCCCATGGTGCGCTCCAGCCAAGGGTCGGGGCGCACCAGTGGAAAGCGGAAAAACAGGTAGTGGTGGATCAACCATTGCCACCAGCTGCTTTGTGCGGCTTGTTTGCGCTCGGCCATTTTCTGGATGGCTTCGGCGCTGTCCACACGCAGCAGTTGCTGTTCGCTGAGGAACTTCAAGGTTCGTTCCAGATCGTCGGACTCGACTTCGAGGGGCGTGTCCCGCTCGATGGCCGCCATGATGGCTTGGCCATCATCCAGGTGCCAGCGACTGAGGATTTCGAAGGTCAACCAGTCGATTCGGAAGAATTGCTGGCGCACCGGGTCTTGCAAGACCCAGCTGGGCTGGCCATTGGCCAATTTGGGGCCTTCAAAAATGTCCAGCTCTTCGCGCAAGGAGGGCAGTGCCATGTCAGATGCCCAGTGTGGTGCGGATCACGGCCAGGGGGCGGCGCAAAATCCAATAGCTCAAAACCGTCCAGCGGCCCGAGATTTTGGCGGTGCCCTTGAGGCCCACGCGCGGGCTTGGATCTGTGTCAATTTGGCCGCGCACCCGGTAGGCGTAGTTGCCGTCCGGCCGTTGCACCGCTTCGTGCGAAAAGTACACCAAGCGGGCGCTGACCGGGGACAGTGGGTCGGCCTGCAGGTACAGCACGATGCTGTCACCCACCTTCAAATCCACCGCATCGGCGATCGGGAGCCAGGCCTCGACTTCGGCATCGTCGGTTTTGGCAATGCGCATGATGCGCTCGCCAATGGCCACGGGCTTGCCGATCCATGAAGAGGGGTCGTCAAACAGGACCAGACCATCGGCCGGTGCCTTGACGGTGGCCCTTTGTTTTTGGTCTTTGAGGTATTCGAATTCAGCGCGTTTTTCTTCGATGCTGCCGGCCTGGCTGGCCAAATCGATTTTGTATTTGGGATCCACCAGCGCCATCTGGCTGGTTTGCCGGTATTGCGCCAATGCCGTTTCCAGCGATTGACGGGCCACATTGACGCGGGTTTCGATCAGCACCGGGTCAAAGCCAAACAGGGGCTGGTCTTTTTTGACCTGCGTGTTGGGCTGTACATCAAAGCGCTCAATCACCCCCTCGATGGGCGCACGCACCACGACCGGTTGTGCAGGGACGACTTCGCCCGGGGCCAACACGGTGGTGCGCACCGGCATGAACAAGAAGAGCAGCAGGACCCCGACGATCCAGCTGCTTTTGCGGCGGTACCACACCTGACCGGTGTCTTTGAACTGGAACCACTCGCGCCATTGCCGCCAGTTTCGCCACTGCACCCAAGCGGGCTTGCCTTTGGGCGCGGTGCAGGCTCGCCAAGCGTGCAGCCAGGTTTGGCACCACTCTTGTTGCAGCGCCAGATCACCATCTGTCCATTCGGTGTCACGCGCCATCAGAAACGCACCAGCGTTTGGGCCGGGCAAGGGCAGCAGGACCGCGTGCGCCGGCAGCCAATCGGCCCAGGCCTGACCCACGGCCTCGGGCAGCTCGGCGGGAGATATCCGCACGGGGGCATCTGGCAAAGCTGCTCGGGCCTTGAACACTTGTTTGAGCCAGTCGACGTACGGTGCGTTCTGGTCGGGCTGAATCACGCCCGACAAAGCCTGCACGCCGGTATCAGACCACCACAGCGCAGCTTGCCGGTAGGGCGTGAGGCTGTGACTGCCATTGACCAGCATGAAGGCCAGCTCATCCGCTGAGGCCGCGTTGCGGGCACGTCGGCCCATTTCCAGCAGGCCCAGCAAAGCAGGGGGGACGCCAGCCGCTGCTGCAGGAGGGACACGCTCGGGCGCTTGTTTTTCAGGTTTAGCCATGACGCAGAGGAGTTCCCAGGTTGAACAGCGCAGCCGACAGCGTGACGCTGGCGGATTGGCGCATTTTTTCGCTGAAGCTCATGCGCCCTTCGGGCGCTGAAAGCTTGGGTTTGATTTTCAACAGGAAGGTGGTTGTCACCTTTTCGCCATCCTGGTCCATGGCGGTCAGATGCAATTCCAGCTCTTGCTGCGCATTGTCAGGCGGCTGCACCAGCAGTTGACCAGTTTGGCCGTTGAAGCGCGCCCACGCGGGCAGTGCCTGGCCATCGGCCAAGCTCAGGCTCAGCGCCACTTGCGCTTCGGCGCTGACATGGCCAAACGCATCGGGTGCGATCAGCACGATGCTGGTTTCCCCCACTGGCACGGTCTGGTCGGTTTGACCGCGCAGCACACCGATGCGTCCTTCTGAGAGGCGGGTCACCACCACCGGGAAACCGTCTGCACGGGTCACGGCGGGTTCAGGTGTGAACCAGTCACTCACCGGCAATGCAGGCCCCCAGTCCTCACCTGCATCCATCCAGTTTTGCGATGTGGATGGGCCAGCATCCCATGCGCGGTGGCCACCGACCCGCTTCATCCAGCCACTGTTCGGGCTCAGCAGCGAAGCGGCAGGCTTGGGCAGTTCGCCTTTGAGCGAAGTCCATCCTGCCGCTGGCGTGTCCAGCTCCCTGGCATCAAAGCCAAAGGCTTTGAAGTCGATGA
>JACCEA012373437.1_pt1 | contig 11575 bp, 12 predicted proteins | sample 7449851 | NCBI WGS metagenome assembly JACCEA01 (sample SAMN15323453, study PRJNA562643) | freshwater metagenome | isolation source: river surface water | place: USA:Blue River Watershed | collected 2017-08-18 | reverse complement strand
GTCTTTCGGAAACGACCACATGTTTTCGAACCTGGAGAGGTGGCAGAGTGGTCGAATGTACCTGACTCGAAATCAGGCGTACCGCAAGGTACCGTGGGTTCGAATCCCACCCTCTCCGCCAAGATGTTTAGAAACGCGCCTTTGGGCGCGTTTTTGTTTTTTCTCTTAAACATTGACCGCCAATTCACTTGGAAGTGAATTCACAATTTGGATTGAAAATCCTTTTGTCGATGGTTCGATTCCGCCCCGGGCCAACAAGAAAAAACAAGGAGTTGCACGTTCATGTTTGCGCCCCCTTTTATTTTTTTCTGCGCCTGTGTTGCGGCTATGTAGGCGACGGCGCGATTTTTTCTGACTTGCCTCCTCCGACCCCAGAACAAAGCACCCCTCTCCATTGCGCCTCGCGCCTCGCGCCTCTCGTCGACATTTCAGCGAAGCTCGCTGAAGGAGCCGCGCTCATCTAGGTTAACCCTGAGCGTTGCGCGACTTAAAATTGAAATGTCACGACCTTTCCACCCAAAATGCCGAGACCATTCACTTCCGGCAGCGACATTAAGAAAATACTGCCGAATTTGAAAATTCGGCGACCCATTAGTCGCCCGCGCTTATAAGTTCCCTCAAAGAAAACCTGTATAGCCCTCTGCCATCTATAAAACGCCTCTAATTTTCCCCACTAAAGACAGGCCCTACTTAAAAGTCAAAAATGGACTCAAATGAATAAAATATCGCGAAATCCGTCCTATTATTTATAGACGAATTCAATTATTCTTTCCAAGTCAGAACAGTTAAAGGGAAGGTCCTATGCGAGACCGAGTAGTGTCCCCCCCTCTGAAGGAAATTGAGGGTCTACGCCAACCCTTAACCACAGGTGAACACTTAGTTCTCACCTATTTCTTAGCCAATCTTCCAGAAAGCTGGGAAATCTACATTCAGCCTCACCTAAACGGATTGAGACCCGACTTTGTACTCCTCCATCCAGAAAACGGGATAGCTGTATTTGAGGTAAAGGACTGGGACCTCGATGCGATGGAATATTTCGCAGAAATCGGGGCCAAAAGCGGCCCAAAGCTCATGGCTCGCAAGGAAAAGAATCCATTCCTCATCGAACGTCAAAATCCTGTACCGAAAATCGATCTGTATAAAGAAGAAATTTACGCGTTGTACTGCCCTCGCCTACCTGTAGGACAGGGGTTTGGGGCAATCACTGCCGGAATTATCTTCCCTTTTGCTCATGACGAAGCGGTCACTAGGCTTCTAGCTCCATTTCAAAAGCATTATGGACATCATGAATATCCTAGCCTTTACCCAATAATTGGCAGCGACACTTTGAATGACAAAGGAAAGTGGACGTTTAAGAAAAAAGTGCTCTCAAGTTTAAATCGTGTTAATGATAGGATGAGTAGCCAAGCTGCAGCGGACCTAAGACATTGGCTCGTCGAGCCCGATTTTTCTGCAGAGCAGCGACGCCCCCTCATGGCAGACTTATCCGTAGCTCAACGCAAGTTGGTAACAACACGGACAGCGACGGGGTATCGGCGCATTAGAGGTGCAGCGGGGAGCGGGAAAACATTTGTTCTCGCTGGACGCGCTGCAATGCTTGCAGCCGAGGGCAAGGATGTTCTAGTCATAACATTCAATATCACACTTATCAACTACATCCTAGACTTGGCAGTCCGATTTGCACAATCGGGACGCGTACGCAGCCAAATAACGGCGTTGAACTTTCATGCTTGGTGCAAGCGTGTGTCTGAGACGTCGGGTCATTATGGCGACTATGAAGCGCTGTGGAGAGAAGAAGCAGGGGGTGTAGTCCTGAGATCAAAAATGGCCCTTGCAACCAAGGAGTGGCTAAGAAGCCTCCCCGATGAGGACAAATGGGATGCGATTCTTGTCGATGAAGGCCAAGACTTTCAACTCGACTGGTGGATAACCTTACGTCAAGCTTTAAGAGCTGATGGCGAGGCTATGTTGTGCGCCGACAAAGCACAAAACATCTATGAGGTGCCAGCGTGGACTGAAGAGGATATGAAAGGGGCAGGCTTTCGAGGCGAGTGGGGCACGCTCGAACAATCATTCAGGCTTTCACCCGCACTATGCAGGTTGGCAAAGCAGTTCATCCGCGAGTTTTTACCAGGCACAGATGCCCAGCCCCCAGAACCACAAGAAGGTGAATTTGAATTTAAAACAATTCTCAAATGGTGGCAGGTCTCTGCGGATCGAGTGGCGAGTTCTTGTGTACAAGCATTGATAGATACTGTAGAAGAGTCAGACCCTCCCATCGCTTATGCCGACTTAACTTGCATTGTCGAAAGCGCGAAGATTGGTCTCGAAGTTGTTGACCTGTTAAAAAGCCGTGGCATCAGCGCCATTCATACGTTCGGTCAAGGAGTATCACCAATCGAGAAGTTCTACGATGGACAAAGAAAAAAGCAAGCTTTTTTCAAGGGTGATGCGCGGGTAAAGATCACAACATTGCATAGCTTCAAAGGATGGGAGTCGAAAGCGCTTGTGGTTCATATAGGATATGGCAAGTCTGAGGCTGAATTAGCCTTGGCTTATGCAGGTATCACCAGACTTAAGCGCGATGACTTAGGGTGCTACTTGACCGTCGTTTGCTCGGCGCCTGAGTTGGTCGCATACGGCAAAAAATGGCCTATCTACAAGGCGATTTGCGCGTCTTAAGCCCACCGCACAGCCTAGACTGCTCCCGATATTGAGACGGTCGCCCGCCTCAATCTGATTCACGTTCAAAGGCCACCAGAATGAAGTCACCGAGACAGCTGTGATGCCAGGTTTGGCTGTAAAACGCATCGATGTAATCAAAGATATAGGCCTTGGCCAACGCTTGAGTCTTATAGATGCACTTTCGAATACGCTCTTTCTTCAGGCCGCTGAAAAAATGTTCAGTAACGGCGTTGTCCCAGCAGTTACCGCGGCGGCTCATGCTCAGCTCCAGATGAGTTGCGATATAAAAGGCGTCGCCAATCGTCGCTGCCATACTGATTGCCCTAATCCGAATGAGTCGGCACTTTCTCCGCCGGCTTTCTGTGCCATACAGCTACCGACAACGCATCGAGCACCAGTTCCCCGGCGATGGTCGGCTTCATAGACCAGCTCACCCCTTTTCGGGATTACAGGTCTAGAACCACTGCCAGATACAGCCAACCTTTCCAGGTTCGGATATGGTTGATGTCATTCACCCAAGCCTTGTCAGTCGCGTCGACGGTGAACTCCCTGTTCGGCGTGTTGGGCGCCAACGGCCTGGATCGACCGTGCACTGGATGATGCGTCGGCCACATACCGCTTTAATTTTGTGAAGGTGTGTGACTCGCATTGCCCGATTCTTGCCGCAAAGCTCATCGGCCTCCCGCAGATCGGCAAAGACTCAGCGCGATGCGTCAACTCGACTGTTGGCTGTACGACTTTGACCCATTTGTACAGGCTATGTGCCGAGACACCGAGGCGCTCAGTCACCTCGGAAACGGAATAACTGCGATCGTCGAATTGCCTACAGGCTTATTCTTTAAATTCGGGGGTAAAACTAGGGGTGCACATGGTCTGCTCATATGAAGAATGCATATGCTGGAATTGTCTACCAGACCGGGCGAAGACCACTCGGCAAACTAATGTTCGGATACTGCTATGGTAATTGCACTGATGTCACATTATTTGTTGAGTAGATGCGATTAGCTCCAGTACAGCATCGGCATCTTCCATTTTTCCGACGCTACGAAGCTGGCTCGCGCACAGATTGCAAGCGCTGTGGAATGCTAATTCAATATCTTTGCGCACTGGGGGCGGCAATACTTTTGCGGAAATGAAAACCGTCTCGATCTTCGTTTTTTTGTCATTGCTCCAGCGAGCCTGTGCCTTTTGCCTGACCTCCTTGATCTGGAGATGCATAGATGGATTTGCTGATCGAAGCTGTTCAAATTTATGCTGAGTCATCAGCAAGTCTTCCAGGTTCGCTTTGCCATTGATGTAAGAAAAATTGATATAGCAACCCTTGCGTAGCAGTTTCTCGAGTTCGTCTTCCGTCATCCCCATGATTTTGGCAAGCGCAATCGCATGAAGGCCATGTCGTTGGTCGAACATTCGGTAAAAGACAAATCCCAGTAGATAGTTCTGAAAGTGCATTTTTTTCGCTCTTATTAATCACGTATTAATGTAATTCAGCCCAAGCTGCATCCGACAACCCCGGATGAAGCTTCTCCACATCAAACCGCCACCCATACCGACGCCAGGCATCGATCAGCGTCGCATGCACTGCAGCGGGATCAATGTTCAGCCACCCCGGCGCAATCTCATCCAGCACATGCGATTCCACCACGCCCTTTTGTAGCCGGCTGAACTCTGCTGCAGCCGTTTGCTGGCTATCGTTAAGCTGGGTACGTGCGATGAAGGTTTTGATGATGAGTCGAGCATCATCGCAACTCCAGTTGGCGAGAAACACGCCATGACTGGCAGGCAGTAGTACTTGCAATGCTTCCGCCACATCAGGGCCCTCTGAAGCGCTCAGCCGTGAAAGTGCTGCTGCACCGATACAGGCCAAGGGCAGCGCATCCGTGAACTCTGCATTGATGGCGGCAATGTCCTCGCGGCTGATGGGAAGCTCCATCAATCTGGTTCGCTGTATTACTCGATCGACTGCGTGTCCAGAGACGATGACGCCCGTCCCGCGCAACATGATCCCCCCAGGCCGGGCCAGTACCAATGCGGTTACGGCAGCATTAGAATTGGCCGTGATGTTCAGAGGTAGCGGGTCGGGCATCAGCGAAAGCGTGACATTAGCGGAACGCGAGCCGGCCTGAAGCATGATCTCGGCTACGGGTAGCAGCGTTGGTGTCAGCCGCCGCAACTCGGCCACGCAGGCGCGCAGCCGCTTGTCGGTGTCCAGTTGCGACACCTTGAAGCGGTTGCGCTGCCGCGCACGCTTGATAGCCGCCATGCTTTCAGTCCAGCCTTGGTCGAGCGCACGGAAGTACGCCCGTCGAATGCCACGCGCCAGCGATTCGTCGATGGTTGCGGAGTTAAGCATGTCGGCCTCCCGTCATTGCGAATCGCTGCGCCGTCCCTGTTGCGTTTTGCGGCGCAGGAAGGCAGGCTTCTCCGACTCCATGCTCATGCTGAAGAAGACGCTCTCATCAGACGCGGTAATGCGATTCTTCAGGCTGTGCGATGAATACATCAGCTCTTTCTCAAGTCGCACTTGATCGCGTTGTTCCAGCAAATCGCGAAGTACGCTTACGGTCTGCAGCAGCCACGGGTTGTCGCGGGCGCGATCGTGCAACTCGTCCAGCATGCGCGCCACCTTGCCCCAGTTGCGCTCGCTGGCCGCCTTGCGGGCCTCACGCTGCAGATCGGCTGCTTCCACCTCGCCGAAGCGGCGACGTACCAGTTCATCAGCGGGCAGAGCGTCGAACTCGGCTTCGCTTACCTTGGGCAGAACCGGCAGCGTGGCCAGGAAGCGGTGCGTATTGCCATCGGCGTCGACCGCCCGTAGCGAGATGGTGAGTGCGCTGCCGTTTGGCGATTCCAGCTGCGCGCGCACGGCGCGGTCCATGGTCAGCGACAGTGCCACCCACGCTTCGGTACCGGCGGCAATCGCGGGCAAGCGCCAGATTCCGGGCTCTTGCAGCTGGTAGTCGTTGTGCAGCTTCCAGCGGCGGCTGGAACTCTTGAGCTTGAGCGTCACATCGCGCCAGGCGAGCGCACCGAGCAGGCCGATCTCTGCCTCGAAGGGCTCGATCAGGTCTTCGGCGCGGTCGCCGTACATCGCGGTGCCCTGACCGGCAAGGGCCATCGCAGTCATCAGGCGTTCGTTGAAGCCCATGCCAATGCCGACCGTGCTGGTGCTGACGCCAGCGCTTGCCATTTGCGACACCTGCTCGCAAATGACATCGACGTTGACGATGCCCCGGTTGGCCTGCCCGTCGGATAGCAGCAGCACGCGGCACAACCGGTTCGTGCCGGTGCGGGGCGCGAGCTGTTTGGCTCCCTCGAGCCACCCAGAGTGCAGGTCAGTGGTGCCGCCGTCGTCAATTCGAGCCAGCGTGGTGGTCAGTAATGTGCGGGCGGCGCGTACCGGCATCAGAGCCAGCGGTACGCTGACGCTATCGTCATAGGTGACGATGCAGACTTCGTCGTCATCGTGCAGCTGGTTGATGAAGCGGCGGGCGCCTTCCTTGGCGGCTTCCAGGCGAGGGCCATGCATCGAGCCGGAACGGTCGATGACGATAGTGACCGACAGTGGCGTGCGGGGAAGTGACGTGTCTTCGGCGGCGCGTATGCGGGCCAACACTTGCAGCTGCAGGCTGTCGCTGTCGACCAAGGCCTGCTTCAGGGGTACCAGCGAGATTTCCGGGGCTTGTGTTGTTGCATTCATTGTTGTCCTCCTCGGTAAAGTGATGGCATCCGGAGTAGTGGGGCGGCAATTGGGTACGTAGCCATCCCCCGTTGTCCGGGCCGTGTACTTGCTGACTTGCGCTTGCTTTCGCAGGGGCAGGGTCTCTTGCTGCCGCTCTGCCATCTTCAGGACATGCCGTCGTGACATGCAGGTCCGCTGTGCGGACTGGGGTGATGCTTTGCAGGTTGTGCGATGAGCCGTAGTGGCATCACGCCCATGGCAAGCAATCTAATAATGCCGCCAGGGGATTGATAAAACCATTATCTAATTGAGATCGTTTGTCTGATTTCTGGTTTAGCGATCAGTATGCATCACTGCAAGGCTCATGGAGTGAGCCACCCTGGGCTGGGAATAGGTTCTTTTTGCGATACTGGTTATTTTTAGAGGGGTTTGGCCAATTTGCAAGGGCTGAAATGTTTAATCTCCTTCCGTAGGAAGGAGGAACTGGGGCGCAAAAAAAGTGGTTGACAAGGCAGTGATCCAAAGGCGTAGATAAAAAAGGACCGCAACCCCAAGGAGAACGCCATGCCCCAGCTTAATGTCCAGTCCGTCAGCCAGATGATCAGCCAGGTCGCTGCCCGCTATATTGAAATGCCGGGCGAAGTAAAACATTCGCCGGGCTATATTGCGGCATTGGGCGCCGTCCTTTCGCTGCTCGAGCGCCGTGCCCGAACTTCTCCCGATATCGCCGAGGCAGTGGCCTTGGCGCGGCAGGCTCTTGAGGCGATGCCGGGCAAGGCAGGGTAGTGCACGCAATTCCAGCGCCAGTCCAACAAGCCCGCAGTCATCATTCTTTACCGGCAGGCTCACTATTTGAGCCTGCCCACCCCTAAACTGTTCCTGCGATCCGGACAATTGCCAGACAATTTGATTGGATATAAAATCCATATTGCACCGATTTGAATTCAGCTTGCGGGTGCGTAATCAAAACTGCTAAAGCGAGGCTCCCATGTCTATCTGCATTTCCTGCGCCATCTCCGTCTGTCGGGTCCGGGCGCGACATTGACTCCCTTTGATATCTGAACTCCGCATGCGTTTACATGCGGCAGGACGCGTTTGCGCTGGCGCTTTTCGCCAGCGTGCGGCAGTACGTTTGCCGAAAGGAGGACTCATGACTCAATTTCAGCTTGTCGCTGCCCATGACGGGGCGGATCAATGCAGCCGGTCGGGCAACTGGACGGTGTTTGGCAAGCGGCTCGCCGTCGCCGACTGGCGCCAGCTGGGCTCGCTGTTATCTCAACAAACATCGCAGCACACTCTGCCGCTCGACGCTGACAGGCAAGTCGCGCTGGTCGAGGCATTGCGGCAGCTGGATGCCTGGCTCAGCGTCGGTCCCATCGTCAGCGCCGAGGGCAATGTGCATCGCGTCGAGGTGTTTGGCGTCTTGCTGTATGTGAGGGAGGACGGTGACAAGCCCGCGATCCGGGGGGAGCACCGAAATCTGCTTGGGCAGGTGGTGCCGCTGAACGAGACCTTCGCGCTACTGCCGTCGTTGATAGGTGTCTGGTGGCTGGGCTTGGTGCTGGACGCCTGGGGCGTCTCCTGGCGTTCGGGGCCGCCTGCGTCGCCCGGTCCTTCCGGCGAGCAGGAGCGCCTGCTGCTGGCCATCCTGCGTCGCATGCTGGATGCAGACGTTCGCTTTCGTCGTTTGCGCGCGCAGCTTGGCAGGCTGGTGCTCGGTGACGAGTTGTTGTCTCTCGCGACGCGCTCAAGCCTGCACGCGCTGGACAGCCAGCATGTGCAGCTGGTGATGACTCACTGCGCCGTGTTCGAGGAGGTCGATCGCGTTCATCCGAAGCTGCTGCCGCTTCTCGCCTTGTGGCTGTGTGACTTCTCGGCGATGTGCGTGCAGATGAAAAAGGATGGCGCGTCGGCACGCGAATTCTTCAGCGCTTTCCATGAATGTACCTGCGTTCGTATGCCCGCCAAGGCATGGCCCTGGCTGGTGCGAAATGGACTTGGCTTCCTGAGGGGCCATCGTTTCCTGAGCGTGAATTTCATGGGCGTGCGCGAACTGATCCGCGAGTTCATCGAAATCGGCATCGGCTCGCCGGCGCCTCGACGCTTGATGGGCGCCTGGTTTGCCCTGAACGGGCGCAAGGTCAAGGAAGGCTGGGTACCGATCCCCTACAGCGTACGGCGTGTGCTGGTGCGGGAGGCACACGTCCGAAAAACCAGGCCGGGCTTCGATGCCTGGTGCAAGGAGGCGTTGCAAGTCATGTTCGCGGTGACGGATCCGAACGCGTCTTTCGGTCCGGTGCCGAAGGGGGCGGGATGGAAGTGGTTGAAGGCCAGCGTGGAGCGGTACTTGTGGGAAGAGTCATGCCGACACATACAGGACTTCGCTAGCTGGCCCAGCCCGATCGGCTCACTGGAGGTTCTGGGCATGAAGGTGCTGCCACTGACCTGCGCGAGCGACATGTACGAGGAGTCGGTCTACATGCATTCCTGTCTGGCCGATCACATCGAGCGCTGCCAGCAGGGCAAGGAGTTGGTGGTTTCGGTTCGCGATGCCCATGACAAGCCGGTGGCCAATATCGCTTACGTGCGCTTCCGTCCAAGCGGTCGCAACGAGATGTGGTGCTTCCGCGAAGCGAAGGGGCGTTTCAATCGCGAGGTATCGCCGGGCATATGGCGGGTAGCGGCGATCGTCGAGCAGGTTTTGCGAGCCAATAATTTCACTCGGGCCAGGCAATTGGCCGGAAAGGAGAAAAAATGAGCAATGAAGCCGTTTCCCTCGTCATCCGCGCCGCGGCGTTTGCCGCGCACAAGCACCGCGAGCAGCGACGCAAGGATGTCGATGCGACGCCCTACATCAACCACCCCTTGAGCCTGGCACGTGTGCTGGTGGAGGAGGGCGGCGTGCATGACCCAGTGGTACTGGCGGCAGCCATCCTGCACGACACCATCGAGGATACGCGCACGACCGAGGAAGAGTTGATCGAGCAGTTCGCCAAGGAGGTCGCTTCCGTCGTTGCAGAGGTTACCGACAACAAGAACCTGTCGGGCGCTACGCGCAAGGAATTGCAGGTAGAGCATGCGCCCACGCTGTCATCGCGCGCAAAGCTGGTGAAGCTCGCGGACAAGATCTCGAATGTGCGCGATATCGGTGGGCCCAACGGCCCGGTCGACTGGACTTCGGCCAGAAAGCGGGAGTACTTCGCATGGGCTGTGCGGGTCGTGACGGCGATGGGCAGCGTGCATCCCGTGCTCGAGGCGAAATTTGCCGAGGCTGTGGCGCATGGCGAGGGGGCAGTCGGCTGATGTACCTGTTGATCGTTTAGGAGAAGCTTATGGATCGTCGTGAATTCCTGATCGCTGTAGCCGGTATCGGCATGGCTTCATTGCTACCCTCGGTAGCGCGGAGTGGGCTGACAGACCTGGACGAGGCGGCGCTCGACGAGGCCTGGCAGGCACTCGAGCAATCGCCGGTCGAGTTCGAGGTGGAAAATGGCCGGACGCTGGTGATTGCGGATTACCCTGCGCCGAAAACTCGGCTGGACGTGTTCAACCTGTCCGAAAGCTGCGCCAGCTCGGCGCAGGAACTGGCATGGGAGCTGGACTGCTGCCCGCCACTTGCTTGGCACGTGGGCAGCGTGTCCGAGGACCTGAGGGCAGAGGCGCTCTATTATCTTGAGGAGAAGCTTGAAGAATTGGAGCTGCCCCGGCAGGAGATCGACAGGCAGCTCGCCGCGGAGGAAGCGAAGTGGCCCGATATCGATGATGCAGATGCTGTTGCCGAGTGGCTGGAACGTATTGACGACAAGGCATTCGCGTATGTCGCCGAATCTGTCAGGGAGTGGCTGCGTGCAGAACCGAATTGGCGCTGGGAAGAGGATTATTTTTCCGATTATGCGCATGGCCAGTCAGCTGCACTCGCCTTCTTCCGGCAGCAGCCCTATGAGGTGCTGGAAGCGCTCGGTGTGGAGATCATCGAGGGCGAGTGCCCGGGCAGCACCTATTTCGCCGCAGAGCTTCGGCGAGACATTGCCGATGCAAACAGGCTGGCGGTAGAAATGGGCGTGCTGATTCGATTTTCTGCCAGCACTTGCATGACATCGGCTCATCTGAGGATCAAGGGATCGGATCACCCATGAGGATCATGGGGTCGGATCGGCGGGACTTCCTGATTTCAACTGCAACGCAATGGTTCGCCTTTATCTCGCGCATTAGCTCGGATGCGGTCCTGCAAAAATACACGGTCTTTTGGCACTCCGGACAATGACGCTGACTTGCTACAGTGGTCGGAATCAGGCTGTCCCAGTCTTTCGGGCACTGGTAGCGAAATTCGCAGTTGCGGATCATGTCTTGCATAGATAATCCCCCTTTCATCAAGGCTTGGCCATTTCACCATTTATGCTCAGGTATCGACGAGATTTCGTCAATCGAATCTATGGTAAGTTCAGGCTGGTGAGGGACGTGGCGGCCGTCTTCTTGAATCTCCTGGCTTGGCGTGAGGCAGGCTTCTCCGGATGGTCGAAGACCGCTGATGCCTCCATCGCCTGTTCCCGCATCTTTTCCCACGCCCGAAACTTCTTCTTTTCAACGATGAAGAAGAATCCCACCAGGATCACCAGCAAGGTGAGGGCAAAATCCGTTTCTGCTAATTTGGCGGTCACGGTCGCGACACCGATCGCAATCAGGGCGATCGCGATGAGGGCAATGAATGCAGTGCTGGTGTCTGGTGCCATGTTCCCGTCCCTGTCGTCATGGTTCTTTGGTTCTACAGGTGAGATTAAGCCAGACAGCTGGCTCACCGGCTGAGCCTGTGGCGAGGGTGGCGGCCACTCGACACGTCTAGTCGTGGTATTGCGTTTTCAAAATAAAAATGCCTCCCGAAGGAGGCATCCTCATCAGCAGTCCAACTGGCCAATTACTTGTGCCAGCGATCCCCCATCTTCGCGAACTGACCAGCATCATGTGACATCAGGATCTGCGCGCCTTCGAGGTCGCGCATCATCTTGATGCGATTCACGGAGTCGCTGAACGCTTGCACGCTGTAGTTCAGGCCCGACACGTAGCCATCCAGGTTTTCCTGCATCGCCACCGCATCCTGCGTGATGATCACGGTGCCCGTCTTCGGCAGCTTGACCTTCATCGACTGGTGACCGATGGTGTGGCCCGGGGTCGGGAACAGCTTCACGGTGCCGTCGCCGAACAGGTCGTATT
>JACCEA010019334.1_pt1 | contig 11575 bp, 9 predicted proteins | sample 7449851 | NCBI WGS metagenome assembly JACCEA01 (sample SAMN15323453, study PRJNA562643) | freshwater metagenome | isolation source: river surface water | place: USA:Blue River Watershed | collected 2017-08-18 | reverse complement strand
GCGTCGCAATGGTGGAGAGGGGGATCAACTGCCCCTGCGGCCCGCGGACGTGGTAGTCGAGCAGTTGCTCGGCATTGAGTCGCTCGGCGCGCTCGACCTGCGGGATGACGCGGTAACTGCGGCCGTCGTTGACGAAGCGGTTGACGTAGCCGCCGCCGAGCATGGAGCCGAGGTCGCGCGCGACGTCGCTGAGATTCAGCCCCATCGACGCGACCTTTTCCTTGTCGATCTCGATCTCGACCTGCGGGAGGTCGAACTTCAGGTCGGTGTCGGCAAAGTAGAAGGTCGGCGCGCCGCCGCCGGCGTTGGCCTCGGTGTTGGCGAAGAGCACAAGCTGCTGGGCGAATTCCTGCATCTCCTTGTGGTCGGCGGTCGAGCGCACGACGAACTCGATCGGGAACTGGCCGCCCGAGGGCAGCGGCTCCGGCGTGGTGATGACGACGTTCATGCCCGGCACCGTGGCGGCCGGCCCCTGCAGCGACTGCTCGATCTCGAGCGAGCTGCGTTTGCGCTCGGACCACGGCTTCAGGATGATGCCCGAGAAACCGAAATTGGCCCCGGTGAGCTGGAAGGAATTCTCATACTCGGGCACGCTCTCGAAGATCTTCTGCACTTCGCGCGAGAAGAGCACGTTGTGGTCGATGGTGGCGGTCGGACCGGGGAGCAAAATGCTGAAGACGACGCCCTGGTCCTCCTTCGGCGCGAGCTCGCTCTGCGCAAACATGAAGAACGGCGCCAGCAGCAGCGTGAGCATCGTCGCGCCGGTCAGGGCGTATTGCACGGTGCGGTAACGCCGCCCCATCACGAGGTCGAAGACGATCGTGAGCAGCGCGCCGAACACAAAGGCCGCCAGCGAACCGGCCGCCAGGCCGCCGGCCGCGGACTTCACGCCGTCGGCCCCGAAGAGCATGAAGACGACGCCCACGGCCAACCCCCAGAACGGGATCCAGAGCACCAGCGACCACAGCAGCAGTTTCCACGAAATGCGGCGGTCGTCGCGCACCTCGACCAGGGCACCGACGGAGCGTTCGTAGCGGGCCCGGACGCGGTCGAAAAGGTGGTTGATGCGGCCGCTGAGCCCTTGCTCCTCGTGCTCGTGGTCCTTGAGCAGGTAGGCGCTCATCATCGGGGAGAGCGTGAGGGCGACGAAACCCGAGACGGCGACGGCGCCGGCGAGCGTCATCGCGAACTCGCGGAAGAGCGCGCCGGTGAGGCCGCCCTGGAACGCGATCGGGGCATACACGGCGGCGAGCGTGATCGTCATCGAGATGACGGGGCCGACCAGCTCGCGGGCGCCGAGGATGGCCGCGTCGACGGGGGACTTGCCCTCGCGGATGTGGCGCTCGACGTTCTCGACCACGACGATGGCGTCGTCCACGACGATACCGACGGCGAGCACGATCGCGAGGAGCGTGAGGAGGTTGATGGTGAAGCCGAGCGCGAGCATCATGGCGAGCGCGCCGACGAGCGACACCGGCATCGCGACGATCGGGATCAGCACCGAGCGCAGCGAGCCCATGAAGAGGAAGATCACGACCATCACGATGAGCAGCGTCTCGACGAGAGTCTTCACGATCTCCTTGAGCGCGTCGTCGATGTATTTGCTGGCATCGTAGGCGATCTTGGCCTGGAGCCCGGCGGGCAGACTGCGCTGGATGTCGGGCATCACGTCGCGCACCCGCTTGATGACTTCGACGGTGCTCTCCGAGGGCAGCACCCAGACGCCCATGAACGTGGCGGTCTGGCCGCCGAAGCGCACTTCCTCGTCGTAGCTCTCGGCGCCGAGCACGACGTCCGCCACATCGGAAAGGCGGATGATGGTGTTGTTGCGCTGGGCGACGACGAGGTCGCGGAATTGGTCGACGTTCTTGAGGTCGGTGTTGGCGATGAGGCTGACGCTGAGCATCGTGCCCTTGGTCGAGCCGACGGCGGCGAGGGCGTTGTTGGCGGCGAGCGCCTGGCGCACCTCGGAGGGGCTGAGGCCGTGGGCGGCGAGTTGGTCGGGCTTGAGCCAGACGCGCATCGCGAAGACGCGGCCGCCGAGCACATCGGCCTTCTGCACGCCCTTCACGGCGGAGAGGCGCGGCTGCACCATGCGGTTCAGGTAATCGGTGATCTGGTTCTGATCGAGCGTGTCGGAGTAGAAGCTCAGATACATCGAGGCGAACTGGTTGTCGCTCGTCTCGACGTTGATCGTGGGCGCCTCGGACTCGGGCGGGAGCTCGCCGCGCACCTGGTCGATCTTGGAGCTGATCTGCGCGAGGGCGGCGTTGGTGTCGTAGTTCAGCCGCAGGAAGACCTTGATGGTGCTGAAGCCGGCGCGGCTCTCGGACTCGATGTAGTCGATGCCGTCGGCGCTCGCGATCACGCGCTCGAGCTGGGTGGTGATGTAACCGCGGACAGTGTCGGCGCTGGCCCCGAAATAGACGGTGCTGACATTGACCACCGCGCTGTCGGAGCGCGGATACTGCCGGGTGTTGAGTTTGAAATACGAAACGAGTCCGACGACGAAGATGATGATATTCACCACCAGCGCGATGACCGGTTTGCGGATAAAGAGATCGGTGAAGCTTTTGGATAGCATGGCAGAGCCCTCCGGGCGGTGTGACGGCGCCGGAACGGATTAGGAGTTGGCGGGCTTCGGCGCGGGGCTGCTGCCGGGCTGGACGGTGTTGTTGATCTGGATCGGGATGCCGTTGCGGAGCTTGAAGACGCCGGAGGTGACGATCTCGTCGTCGGCCTTGATGCCGCCGGAGACGGAAACGAGGTCGCCGCGGGTCGCGCCGATTTTCACGAGCTGCTGGCGCACTCCGAGAAACTCTTTCCCGTCGGGTCCTTTCATCTTTTCGACGATGTAGATCGAGTTGCCGTAGGAAGCGTAGGCGATGGAGGTCGCCGGCACGACCACGACGGATTCGGCCTGCGGCATCTGGACCTCGACGCGGGCGAACATACCGGCGCGGAGCTGCTCCTTCTCGTTGGCCACGGTGGCCTGGACGGAGATGTTGCGGGTGGACGGGTCGACCTGGGAATTGATCGCGGTGACGGTCGCCTCGAAGGGCGCGGCGGGAAATGCGTCGACGACGATCGAGACTTTCTGGCCGAGGGAAAGCGACGGGAGATTGCGCTGCGGGATGCTGAAATTGACGAAGATCGGATCGAGCTTCTGGAGCGGCAGGAGCGCGGCGCCGCGACCGACGAACTGGCCGAGGTTCACCTGGCGGATGCCCACGCGGCCGTCGAAGGGCGCGCGCACGAGCTTCTTGGCGATAAGCGCCTTCAGGGCGTCGATCTCGGCCGAGACCTGCTTGTAGGAGGCCAGCGCGGCGTCGTATTCGGATTTCGAATTCGCCTGGCGGTCGAAGAGCTCCTTGGCGCGGGCCAGGTTGAGGCGCGTGAGCTCGGCGCGGGCCTCCGCGGCGGCGAGCTGCGGGCGCTCCGTCGAGGTGTCGAGCTCGACCAGAATATCGCCCGCTTTGACCGCGGCCCCGTTCTCGGCCGCGATCTTCACGACGACGCCGTCGGCGTCGGCGCTCACGGTCACGCCCTCGACGGGCGCGAGGGTGCCGATGGCGTGGAGCGTGGCGTGCCAGAGCTCGGCCTTGGCTTTGGCGGTGCTGACGGCGGTGGGCGGCATGACGTGCGGCGCGGAGGCCATCTTCTTGATCTGGGCCGCCTTGACCGCGCCGAGCGTGACGAAGACGACGGCAAAGCCGCCGAGGGCGATGATGAATTTCTTGAGCATGGGAGTGGGAGGAACGAACGGACCGGACGAGTGTGGGAAAATCGGGCTCAGCGGCCGGCGCGGGCGGACGCGGAGCGGGAGCGGGTCGACGTGGCGGGAGCCGGCGCAGGCGCAGGCGCGGCGACGCCGGCGGCGGCGGGCGCGGGCAATTCCGCGGCACGCTCGAGCACCTTGGTGAGAAGGCGGACGAAGGACTTGCGCTCGGCCTCGCTGAGCGGGCCCATCAGCCAGGCCATGCGCTTGAAGTGTTCCGGCATGATCCGCTCGAGGAGTTTCTCGCCGCGCGGCGTCAGGCCGACGGACATCATGCGGCGGTCTTCGGGGTGCGGCGTGCGGGTCACGAGACCGGAGCGCTCCAACGTGTCGATCAGTCCCGTCATGGTCGCGCGGGTGACGCCCGTCCGGTCCGCGAGCTCGGCCGGAGTCAGCGGTTTTTCGCAACCGGCCCGCTGGCAGCTGCCCCAGAGGGCCATGAGGACGCCGAACCGGCCCTGGGAAATCTCGTGGGTGGCCAGATGCGCTTCGACCACCCGAAACGCCTCGTCGCCCGCCCGCAGCAGGTGCAGGAAAACCTCCGTGGCCGACGGATCGAGGTCGGGAAACTCGCGCGACGCCTCCAGCAGGCACTCGTAACGCGGGAGATCTTTGAGCATCAGCAGCGGCATGACGAAAAGTAAGGAAGCAGATAGTTAGGGAGCTAACAAAAATGCAAGCTGCCGTTTGCAACGACTAGGTAACAGTGGGCCGGCTAATCCGCCGTCGGCTGCACCTAATGGTGCGGATGGTGCAAAAAAGGCCGCCCCGCAGCACGGGGCGGCCCTCAATCGGACCGGAACGGAACCGGTGAGGCTCAGGCCAGGGACTGGGCGGCCGCCACCACGGCCTCGGCCGTGATGCCAAGTTCCTTGAATACGGTCGGCGCGGGCGCGCTGAGGCCGAACCGGTCGATGCCGACGACCTTGCCGTCGAGCCCAACGTATTTGTGCCAGAGCACGGTGACGCCGGCTTCGACCGCGACGCGGCGGCGGCACGCATTCGGCAGCACGCTCTCGCGATACTCGGATGGCTGGCGGTCGAAGCGCGACGTGCAGGGCAGCGACACGACGCGCGTGCCGGCGCCCAAGGTCTTGGCGGCGGCGAGGGCGAGCTGCAGCTCGCTGCCGGTGGCGATGAGGATCTGCGCGAGCGGCGCGGTTTCGCGGAGCGCGATGTAGCCGCCCTTGAGCACGCCCTCGCGGCGCGTCTGCGCGGGAATCTCGTTCAGGGTAGGCAGGGCCTGACGCGTGAGCGCGAGAAGCGTGGGCCCGTCCGTGCGCTCGAGCGCGGCGGCGAACGCACCGGCGGTCTCTTCGGGATCGGCCGGGCGGACGACATCGAGGCCGGGGATAACGCGGAGGCCGGAGACGGTCTCGACCGGCTGGTGCGTGGGACCGTCTTCGCCGACGCCGACGGAATCGTGCGTGTAGATGTAGACGACCGGGAGCTTTGCGAGGGCCGCGATGCGCATCGCGGGGCGGGAGTAGTCGGCGAACACCAGGAAAGTCGCGATGCTGGGCCGGAACACGCCGTCGTAGGCGAGGCCGTTGGCGATGGCAGCCATGCCGTGTTCGCGGATGCCGAAGCGGATGTTGCGGCCGGCGCGGTTGTCGGCGTCGAAATCCTTGTCGGCGGCGATGTAGTTGAGCGTGGAGCCGTAGAGGTCGGCGCTGCCGCCGACGAGCAGCGGGAGGGCGGCGGCGACGGACTGGAGCACGTCGCGGCCGGCGGCGCGGGTGGCGAGTTTGGCGTCGGCGGGGAAAACCGGGATCTTCTCGAGCAGCGCCGCGGCGGCGGGCGCCTGCTCGCGGGATTCGAGCAGCGCGGCTTTTTCGGGGTTCGCGGCGGCCCAAGCCTTGTAGGTCTTGGCCCACTTGTTGCAGGCGCGGACGAGCTTCTGCTTGTGCGCGTCGAAATAGGCGCGGACGTCGTCGCTCACGAAGAAATGCTGGTCGGCGGGAAGGCCGAGAGACGCGCGCGCGGTGTCGGAGAACTTGGCGCCGCCCTCGCCGTGGCCCTTGGCCGTGCCCTGGACTTCGGCGATACCCTTGCCGATGACGGTCTTGGCGACGATGAGCTGCGGTTTGCCGCTCTTGGTTTTCTTGGCGCGATTGAAGGCCTTCAGGAAAGCCGCCATATCGTGGCCGTCGACGGTCTGCACGTCCCAGCCGATGGCCTTGAAGCGGAGGGCGACGCTCTCGCTCTGGGTCTTTGCCGCCATGGCGTCGAGGGTGACGTCGTTGGCGTCGTAAATGAGGATCAGGTTGTCGAGTTTCTGGTGGCCGGCGAAGGCGACGGCCTCCATCGCGACACCTTCCTGCATGCAGCCATCGCCCGCGAGACACACGACGTGATAATCGAAGATCGGATGCTCGGGGGTGTTGAAGCGAGCGGCGGCCATCTGGCCGGCCAGCGCCATGCCGACGGCGTTGCCGACGCCCTGACCCAGCGGGCCGGTCGTGCTCTCGACCCCGGGCGTCTCATGAAACTCGGGGTGGCCGGGCGTGATGCTGTGGAGCGCGCGGAACTTCTTCACCTCATCGAGGGAGACGGCGTAACCGCTCAGATGGAGCCAGCTGTAGATGAACATCGAGCCGTGGCCGGCGGAGAGGACGAAGCGGTCGCGGTTGAGCCAGCGGGGGCGCTCGGGATTGTGCGAGAGGGCGTGGCCGAACAGCACGGCGCCGATCTCGGCCGCACCCAAGGGCAGGCCGAGGTGGCCCGACGAACACGCGTGGACGGCATCGATGGCGAGCCCGCGTGCTTGGTTGGCGGCTTTGCCGAGGAGGAGAGTTTGGAGCGTCATGTTTGGAAAAATCCGGATAGGCGTAGAGCGCGGCGGCCGGACGGGAAAGCCCGAAGTTCGATCACGTGTCCGCAAAGGATGTCATCGGCCGCCATCCCGTCCGGACCTCGGCCCGCGCGCTGCAACCAGCAAAAAGCGAGCCCCGGTGGAGGCTCGCTCGGTGCGAAAACGGAAATCGGAGGCAACTCAGGCCTTCGCCGGCTCGGCTTTGGCCGCGGCGGCTTTGGCGGCCTTTTCGGCTTCGTGCTGCGCGTGGATCTCGGCGGCGCGATCCTTCTCCTTGACCGCGACGGCGGCTTTGCCGGTGCGGTTGCGGAGGTAGTAGAGACGGGCCTTCATCGCCTCGGACTCGCGCTCGACTTCCACCTTCTCGATGTTCGGCGAGTTGACCGGGAAAACACGCTCGACGCCCTCGCCGTAGCTGAGACGACGGACCGTGAACGTCTCGTGGATGCCGGAACCTTTGCGGGCGATCACGATGCCCGAGTAGATCTGGACGCGCTCCTTGTCACCCTCGCGGACCTTCGTGTGCACGCGCACACCGTCGCCGACTTTGAAGGGCGTGATGTCATTTTTCACCTGGGAGGCGGTGATCTCTTTGATGATCGGGTTCATGGCAGTGAGTTATTTGAGTAAATCGGGTCGGATCTGACGGGTCTTTTCGACCTGACGCGCAACCCGCCATTTTTCGATTTCGGCATGATTGCCCGAGAGAAGAACCTCGGGAACGGACATGCCCTGAAATTCGGCGGGACGCGTGTATTGAGGAAAGTCGAGCAACTTGCTGGTGAAGGATTCGTGCGTCAATGACTTTTCCTCCCCGAGCACGCCGGGAATGAAACGGGCCAAGGCGTCGATGACCACCGCCGCCGCCAGCGTGCCGTTGGTGAGCACGTAATCTCCGATCGAGATCTCCTGATCGATCACGCCATCGCGGATCCGCTGGTCGATCCCTTCATAGTGTCCGCTCAGAAAGATCAAATGAGTCTCGCGCGACAACGCCATCGCCAGCGCCGGAGACAACGGCGTGCCGTCCGGCGTGAGATAGATCCGGCGGCATCCGGGCGTTTGGAGCTGCCCGATCGCGGCAAAGACGGGCTCCGGTTTCATCACCATGCCGGCACCGCCGCCAAACGGCCGGTCGTCGGCCGTCCGGTGTTTGTCGAAGCACCACTGCCGCAGATCGTGCACCGCGACCGACAAGTGCCCGGCGGCGATTCCCTTCCCCAGAATGCTCTCGGCCAGAAAACCGTCGAGCATCCGGGGAAACAGCGTGAGGACGTCGATCTTGAGCGACACGGGAAAGTTCAGATCGGGAGACTCGTTCTTCGGCCGACAAAAAAGCCCCGGACGTGCCGAGGCTTGAACGCGGACCGGGCCGAAAAGGCCGGCGCAGCGTGGGGATCGGGTCGGCCGGAGCCGGGATCAGGCGGAGGCCGCCTCGACCTTGGCGCCCGCGGAACGACGCGCCTTCTTGATCATGGCATGCATCGTGTTGGTCGGAAGCGCGCCCTTGCTCAGCCAGTAGTCGACGCGCTCGAGGTTGATATTGACCGGGCTGCCCTTCGACTTGGGCGTGTAGGTGCCGAGGTTTTCAACCGCGGCGCCATCGCGACGGGAACGCGCTTCGGCAACGACGACGCGATAGAGCGGCTGGTGCACGGAGCCAACCTTGGTGAGACGGATTTTGAGGGCCATGTCGGATAAATTTCTGAGCGATTCTTGCTTGGAAAAGGAAGGACAACACGGAGCGCCGCGCTGCCTGTCAAGCCCCTACTCTCCCTACACGTCCGGGGTAATGTCCACATGGGACTATCGTTGCTATCAGGCGCCGGGCTTTGTGTCGTTCCGGCCTACCCCCGCGATCTCCACCCCTACATTATGCAAGACCTAGGCGAAACCAGTTCCTCGTTCCCGTGGTGGATATGGATCGCGATCGGAGTGCTCGTCGTCGGTGGCATAGTGATCTTCGCCCTGAAGTATCAGAAACCCGACGACGAACAGTATCGCCCCTACCGCGGCGATGATCGCAGCCGGCGCCGGAGTCGCCGGAGCACTCGCGGCAGCCGGAGCGGGCGGCATCGCTCCGGCAGCGATTTGGACCGGGATTAGCGTTGCGCCGGGCGCGCGCACCGCCTGCGGCGGTAAATTCCGTTGACCGTTTCGGCCGCCCGCTGCGAACGTCCGCGCCTTATGCTCAAAGCCGGCATCGTCGGACTGCCCAACGTCGGTAAGTCCACCCTCTTCAACGCGCTCACCCGTTCCCGCAAGGCCGAGGCGGCCAATTACCCGTTCTGCACCATCGATCCCAATGTCGGCGTCGTGATCGTGCCCGACGACCGCGCCTACGTGTTGCAGAAAATCGCCAAGACCAACGTCGTCGTCCCCGCGGCCATCGAGTTTGTCGACATCGCGGGCCTCGTCGCCGGCGCCAGCAAAGGCGAAGGCCTCGGCAACCAGTTCCTCGCCAACATCCGCGAAGTCGACGCCATCGTCCAAGTCGTCCGCTGTTTCGAAGACACCGACATCATCCACACGATGGGCGGCATCGATCCCGTGCGTGATATCGAGGTCATCACCACCGAGTTGGTCCTCGCCGACCTTGACGCCGTCTCGAAGCGGATGGTGAAAACCCAGAAAAGCGCGAAAGCCGGCGACAAGGATGCGATCGCCGAACTCGCCCTTCTGCAGAAACTCGAACCGCACCTCAATGCAGGCAAGACCGCCAATACCCTCGCCGCCACCGACGACGAGAAGGCGGCCATGAAACTGTTCCAGCTGCTGACCGCCAAGCCCGTGCTCTTCGCGTGCAACGTCGCCGAGGGCGACTTGGCCACCGCCGAGCAGAACGTCTTCGTCCAGAAAGTCGCCGAGTATGTGCGCACCCATCACGACGCGGCCTACGTGCCGATCAGCGCCAAGATCGAATCCGAACTCATCGACCTGCCCCCCGAGGAAGCGAAGGCCTTTTTGAAGGACCTCGGAGTCGACGATTCCGGCGTCTCCTCGTTGATCCGCGGCACCTACGCCCTCCTCGGATTGCAGACCTACTTCACCGCCGGCGAAAAGGAGGTCCGCGCTTGGACGATCAAGAAGGGCTGGAAAGCCCCCCAAGCCGCCGGCGTCATCCACACCGATTTCGAGAAGGGCTTCATCAAGGCGGAAATCGTCTCCTACACGGACCTCACCACGCTCGGCAGCGTGGCCGCCGCCCGCGAAGCCGGCAAATACCGGCTCGAGGGCAAAGACTACGTCTTCAAAGACGGCGACGTCGCGCTCTTCCGCTTCAATACCTGAGCCCGATCCGCGCCGCCGCGGTCCGGCTCACCATGGCGCGGGACAACGCGGCTTCGCCCTCCTTGGTCAATCGCTGACCGCGCCTCGGCTGAGGCCCGGGATCGGCGGGTGCATCGCAGTTGCGCTGCGCGTTTCAGGCGCCTTGTGTTTCGCCCCGTGCCACGCCCCTGCGCACTTTTCCTGTTTCTCCTCGGCTTCGCCTCCGCCGCCGCCCACCCGGAGATCGAAGCTGCGCTTGCGCGCCTGAATCCCCTCATCGCCGCGACCCCGCGCGACGCCGACCTCTACCTCGAACGCGGCGAGCTCTACGCCCGCCACGCCGATTGGGTCACCGCCGAGGCCAACTACCTCGTCGCAGCCGAACTGGCGCCCGACCATCCTCGCCTCGCCAAACTCCGCGGGGCCCTCGCGCTCGCGACCGGCACCCCCGCCGCCGCGCTCGCCCTCTTCGACCGGGCTCTTGCCCGCACGCCGCGCGACCCCGAACTGCTCGTCCTCCGCTCCCGCGCCCACACCGCGCTCGGCCGGCTCCCGGCTGCCGCCGCCGACTTGCGCGCCGCGCTCGTCCTCATCGCCGCCCCGCCGCCGGAGTTGTTTCTCACCTACGCCTCGTTGGTGCCGCCCGAGGAAGCCCTTCGCTGCCTCGAAGAGGCTGTCACCCGCATCGGCCCAGCCATTTCGCTCCAGCTGCAGGCCATCGTCCTCGAGGAGAAACTGGGCCGGATCGACTCTGCCCTCGCCCGCATCGACGCCATCGCCGCCGCGAGCGAGCGCCGCGAAGTGTGGCTCAAGCGCCGGGGCGATATCCTCGCCCGCGCCGGGCGTGCCGCCGCCGCGCGCGCCACCTACACCGACGCACTCGCTGCCATCGCCGAATTGCCCGACTGGCTGCGCGATTCGCCCGAGACGCATCGTTTGGCCGCCGAACTTCGTCTTCTCACCGCGCCCTCTTCCTGAAACCCTGCTCCGTCATGCCCCGCTTCCTCCGCCTCCTGCTCCTCGCCGGCCTCGGCCTCGTATCGTCCCTGCACGCGGCCACCACGATCCTGCGTGGCCCCTATCTCCAGTCGGCCACCCCGACCAGCATCGTCATCCGCTGGCGCACCGACACTACCGAGCCGTCCTTCGTCTCCTACGGCCTCGCCCGCAACGCCCTGATCTCCAGCACCAAGTCCGAGGGCATCGTGACCGAGCACGTCGTCCAGCTGTCGAACCTGAAGCCCGACACCCGCTACTACTACACGGTCGGCCCGGCCGCGGTGCCCCTGCCCAAGACCGAAGCTGAAAAGCAGGAGGCCGCCAAAGCCGCCAAAACCGCCGCCGCCGCCGAAGACGCCCCGCCCAAAAACGGCATCTTCAGCTTTGTCACTCCCCCGGTTGTCGGCACGCCCAAGCCCACCCGCGTCTGGGTCCTCGGCGATCCCGGCACCAAGAACAAGGTCCAGGAAGCCGTCCGCGACGTGTATTATACCTACACCGCCAAACGCGACACCGACCTCTGGCTGCTCCTCGGCGACAACGCCTACCCCGACGGCACCGACGCCGACTACCAGAAGGCCATTTTCGAAATGTATCCGCAGACGCTCCGCACCGCCGGCCTCTGGCCCGCCCTCGGCAACCACGACGCCAAGAGCGCCACCTCCATCACCCAGTCCGGCGTCTACTACGACATCTTCACCCTCCCCACCCGC
>JACCEA010773922.1_pt1 | contig 11576 bp, 10 predicted proteins | sample 7449851 | NCBI WGS metagenome assembly JACCEA01 (sample SAMN15323453, study PRJNA562643) | freshwater metagenome | isolation source: river surface water | place: USA:Blue River Watershed | collected 2017-08-18 | reverse complement strand
GAACTATCGGTTTGATGATGGATTGCGATACCACTGGTATCGAACCTGACTTCTCACTTGTTAAGTTCAAGAAACTTGTTGGTGGTGGATCACTTCAGATCGTCAACCAAACAGTTCCACAAGCGCTCCGCAAACTTGGATATACAGAAGAGACGATTGAAGCAATCGTTGAGTACATCACCGCAAATGGACATGTCGTCGATGCTCCTGGTCTCAAGCCAGAACATTACGATGTCTTTGATTGCGCTCTCGGTGCTCGCTCAATCGCTCCCATGGGCCACGTTCGCATGATGGCTGCTTGCCAACCATTCCTCTCTGGCGCAATCTCCAAAACCGTTAACCTTCCAGAATCTGCAACAGTGGAAGATGTCGAAGAGGTTTATTACGAAGGCTGGAAGATGGGTCTCAAGGCTCTCGCTGTTTATCGCGACAACTGCAAAGTTGGTCAGCCACTTTCTGATGCGAAAGCAACCAAGAAAGAAGAGAGCGCTGAAGCATCAGCTCCGGCTCCTGCTACCCGTAAGCGTCTTCCAAAGTCACGTCCTTCACGCACCACATCATTCGCTGTAGGTGGCGCAGAGGGTTATATGACCGCTGGAACGTATGAAGATGGTCAGCTTGGAGAAATCTTCCTCAAGCTTGGCAAGCAAGGTTCAACTCTTGCAGGCGTTATGGATGCATTCTCCATCGCAGTATCAATCGGTCTCCAATACGGAGTTCCACTAGAGACTTATGTTTCTAAGTTCACCAACTCACGCTTTGAACCAGCAGGCATGACTGATGATCCAGATATCCGTATGGCGCAATCCATGATGGATTACATCTTCCGTCGCCTTGCTCTTGATTACTTACCTTATGAAGAGCGCGCTGCCTACGGTATCTATACCTCCGCAGAACGTGCACATGCTCTTGAAACTGGCGAATATGCCCAAGTTCAAGAAGTAGTTGCGCCAAAAGCAGAGGTAGTTGTTGAGAAGAAAGTAGAGAGCAAGCCAGTTGAAGTAAAGATTGAAGCAGCTCCTGCACAGATCGGCTCTTCCACCGAACTTCTCGAGAAGATTGCTGGCATCAAATCTGATGCACCACTCTGCGTAACATGCGGCGTCAAGATGCGTGCATCTGGCGCTTGTTATGTATGTGAAGGTTGCGGTTCAACTTCAGGTTGCAGCTAAACCAGAGATAACGCTTATCTAGTTTCGAATATTTAGTTTCAATTCGGAACTAAGGTAAGGCAATGTAACTCGAATGGAACTCGACAAAGTCCGCAGCGCCCTCAGCGCTGCGGTCTTTGCTATTGAGGGCTCTCCTCGCGAAGGCCAGATTGAAATGGCTGAAGCTGTTGCCAACGCCCTCTCAGATCGCCACCATCTCTTAGTTCAAGCCGGAACCGGCACAGGAAAATCACTTGCTTATCTAGTTCCCGCACTCGTCCACGGCAAGAAAGTTCTCGTTGCTACTGCAACCCTTGCGCTCCAACGCCAACTCGTAGAACGCGATCTTCCTCGCGTAAAAGATGCGTTGGAAAAAGAATTGAAGCGCACCATTTCCTTTGCTGTATATAAAGGCGTCGGAAATTATCTATGCCTTCAGAAGATGAATGCAGATGATGGAACTGCAGATAGCGAAGTTCTCGTTGATATTTCATCACTTGAAAAAGATGCGCGCCGACTTCGTGAATGGGCAGCCAAACCTGGAATCTCTGGCGATCGCGATGATGCGCCAGAAGTAGATCGTCGCGTCTGGCTCGCTAACTCCACTTCAGGACGAGAATGTGTTGGCGCTGACGAATGTCGTTTTGGGCGTGAATGCTTTGCTGTCAATGCAAAAGCCAGAGCGCAGACCGCAGATATCGTCGTTACCAATCACACCCTTCTTGCAATCGAAATAGTTGATTCTCATCCGATCCTTCCTGAACGTGATGCCGTAATCCTTGATGAGGCGCATGAATTTATGGATCGCACCACCCAAGCGGTTACCGAGGAGCTGACCTCCGGACGCGTGGCGCGCGCTGCAAATATGGTTCGCCGCCATATGCCGGGCAAACTCGCCGATGCATTTATAAAGGCAGCAGAAGGCTTTGCCGATGCCATGGATGAATATGGCCAGGAATATCGAATGCGAAACGATGAAGAACGAAAACTCAATGAACTTCCAGATGCACTTGCTGCACCAGTTCGGAAAATCAAAGAGTCTGCCGAGGCGGTCATTGCCAAAATAAATGCGGATAGCGACATTGTTGATCCCGATAGTTTGGCAGATCGCGCACGAGTCAAAGGCGCTGTCAACGAAATCAAAACGACCGCCCAGAAGATGATGCGGATGGGGGAGAGCCAAGTTCTCTGGTACGAGTCAACTTTCTCCACGTTATATCTCGCACCACTTGCCGTCTCACATGTTTTGCGCGAAAACTTATTCACTCAAACTCCTGTGATTGCAACAAGTGCAACGTTGACTGTTGGTAAAAGCTTTGATCCAATTGCGCGAAGTTTAGGGATTTTGACGAGCGCTTCGGCAGAAGAAGACAGTGACGAGGACGATTGGTCTATTGATCCGTCCAATGTACAAATGCTGGATGTTGGCTCACCATTTGATTTTGCCAATCAAGGGATGCTCTATCTTCCAAAGGAGCTCCCTGAGCCAGGGCGTGATGGACCAAGTAAAGAAGCCCTTGTTGAATTAGGTGAATTGATCGATGCAGCAGGCGGAAGAACTCTTGCGCTCTTCTCTTCATGGCGCGGCGTTGAGATGGCTGATGAACATCTCCGTCGAGTATTAGCAGAGCTTCCGATTGCGATTATTACCCAGAAACGTGGCGATAGCGTTGGCGCGCTAGTTGAGCGATTTGCAAATGATCCAACTTCAATCCTTCTCGGCACGATGAGTTTGTGGCAAGGCGTTGATGTCCCGGGACCTTCATGCACTCTTGTTGCAATTGATCGCATTCCCTTTCCTCGCCCTGATGATCCAGTCATGTCAGCGCGCGCTGCTGAAGCAGATGCTGCGGGTGGCTCAGGATTTATGCAGGTTTCGCTGCCCAGAGCCGCACTCTTATTGGCTCAAGGAACAGGGCGTCTGATTCGCTCCGTTGATGATCGAGGTGTTGTTGCAATTCTTGATTCTCGCATCGTCAATAAGCGGTATGGATCGATCCTTCTCAACTCAATGCCGCCGCTCTGGCGCACTAGCGATGGAAAGACCGTGAAGGAATCTTTAAAACGACTCCACCAGCAATTTAGCAAGTAATCTCCACAGCGCACTTTCTCCACGAATTCAATAGTTTCAATCTTTGAATGGCTGTACGCAGCAGAAACTGTTGACATGAGAGCTTTGATTCTGGTGCTAATACTTCTCTTCACATCGATTCCTGCTGCTGATGCAGAATGCCAGGATGACACATGCATAGATGTGAGCGCTGATCAAGAGAGCAATCAAGTTGTGATTACCGTGAAGAAAGGAAAGCCGGGGAGCGCACGCACATCATCGCCTCGCCCTCGAGCTACATCCACAGCTAGAAAACTATTTATTCCCTGGCTACCCAAACCAGTGTCGACTTCAAAACCACGACCACGTCCAAGTCTGACAAGTAAGCCGCGAGTTCAAAGAATCTCTGGAACTCAAATCTCTGATCAAGTGAGAAGTCTTCTACCGACAGGAATAATCATTACCCAGCCATTAACTAACCCGCTCGTTCAAGAACCGGTTAATTTTATGACAACCGTCCCAACTCATTTCTCTACAGTTATTGTTGTGCTTCGTATACCCATAACGATTCATCTGACTGCTCTCTATAAATGGGATTTTGGCGATGGAAATTCCACAACTTCGAAATTGCAAGGCGCCCCTTATCCCTTAACGCTCATCAATAACACTTATCGTTCGTCAGGCCCCAAGGATGTGACCCTCACTATCAATTGGAATGGAACGTGGAGCGCGGGAGGGATGAGCGCACCTATCAATGGCGGAATCACGCAGACAGTCGTGAAACGCATAAATGTGCGTTCAGGACGAGCCGTCTACATCCCCTAATAAACACTTACAAAACTTTAACAAGCAGAGTTTTCAACAGATATTTCTTGCTCACTTAGCAAGCCAAAAATTCACCAGATGCTTCGCTCATGACAACACTTACCTCGCCTCACGATTTACTTGCTGCTATCCCTTTTCTCGTTGGTTTTAAGCCAGAAGATTCAATAGTTTTGATGAGCATAAAAGATGATTCAATATTTATGGCCTTGCGGATCGATTTCCCAGATTCTCTTGATCCGGAACAAATCGATACTCTCATTTCCCACCTCCAGAGAGACGATGCGGAAGCTGCAATCGCTGTCTATTACATTCCAGAATCAAGCACAGATGCGGATTTGTTGATCAAGACAATTACCGATGCCATCGATGAGAGGAAAATTTTGCTTCGAGAGTCGCTCATTGTGCACGCAGATCGATGGCGCTCTCTTATCTGTGAAGATAACGAATGTTGTCCGCCCGAGGGCTCGCCACTTCCAGCTCTCGATCACTCACGTATAGCTGCAGAACAAGTTGCACTAGGTAAACCCGTTCCCTTTGAAAATATCAATCAACTCATCGACTCAATTTCGTCCCTCGAGCCAGATAAAGAGTTATTGGATTACATCAACTCAATACCGGAGATTGATTACGAGAGAGACTCAGTTCCTTTACAGCGCCAAGGAGCGGAGGCGATCACAGATTTCATCGCAGATTTTGCTGCAGATGGTTTATGTAGAGATAAGAAGTTGTTAGCGCTTGTTCTTGTTCGCTTGTTAGATCTCCAAGTTCGAGACTTTGCTCTTGGTAGCGTTTCGGACGATACAAGTGAGACATATTTCAGCGCATGGAGATGGTTGCTGCGAGTTGCTCCAGAAGGCTATGTAGCGCCGGTTGCCACAATCTTTGCAGCAATAGCGTATGAGCGAGGTGATGGTGCAATTGCGCATCGTGCGCTCGATCGAGCTGAGATAGATAATCCTGAGTACGCAATGACCGGCTTATTACGTCAAGTTTTTTCTGCTGGTTGGTCACCTCAATCATTTGCAGCGATGAGAGCGGAGTTACATCCCAAAATCTGTGATGCTCTTTTCTCAGGTACCATGAGTGCATGAACATCGGCGTTCCTAAAGAAGTTAAAAACAATGAATTTCGTGTAGCAATTACTCCATCTGGAGTTCGAGAATTTGTAAAAAATGGCCACGCAGTCTTTGTCGAAAAAGGCGCTGGACTTGGCTCTGCTATTGCTGATGATGATTACGTAAGTGTTGGCGCAACAATTCTCAATACTGCTGATGAAGTTTGGGATAAAGCCGAACTAATTCTCAAAGTAAAAGAGCCGATCCAGGTTGAATATTCACGGCTAAGGAAAGATCAAGTGCTCTTCACTTACCTTCACTTGGCCGCTTCTCGCGAATGCACAGACGCTTTAATAAAAAGCGGAACTACAGCTATTGCATACGAGACCGTAGAAGTAAATGGAGCGCTTCCACTCCTTGCTCCAATGAGTGAAGTTGCCGGTCGTATGGCGGCTCAAGTCGGTGCTGCAGCTCTACAAAAGAGCGCTGGTGGCCGCGGTGTACTTCTAGGTGGAGTTCCGGGTGTTCGTCCTGGAAAAGTACTTGTCCTGGGTGGCGGAACCGCAGGTCTAGCAGCAGCGACAATCGCTCACGGTATGCGCGCCGATGTCACCATCGTTGATGTTAATCAGAAACGTCTTGGCGAAATCGACCAGATTTTTGGTGGAACCGTTAAGACTCTGATGTCTAATACTCATGAGATAGAAGAGCAAGCCACCCACGCAGATTTAGTCATCGGAGCCGTCCTAGTTCATGGCGCTAAAGCGCCAAAGTTGATCACTAACGCGCTAGTAAAAAAGATGAAACCTGGAGCAGTTCTAGTTGATATTGCAATTGATCAAGGTGGCTGTTTCGAAGATTCCAGGCCCACAACGCATGCCGAACCAACCTTCAAAGTCCACGAAACTCTCTTTTATTGCGTAGCAAATATGCCCGGCGCAGTTCCCTTTACATCAACATACGCGCTCTCGAACGCAACGCTGCCATTTGCGCTAGCACTGGCAAATAAAGGGTGGAAGACCGCACTTTCTGAGGATCCGGCTCTTCGTAAAGGCTTGAATATCCATGATGGCAAGATCTATTACCGCGCTGTTGGCGATGCACACGATTTGCCCGCGTTGGAGTGGACTTTTTAGCCTTCATTTTCTAAAGTCCGCGCTAGGTCACGAGTTCCAGCATTAAGCCCCGGCTAACTGGACGGCAACCCTCCACCGCGGTGGGGTGCTCCGGGTGAGGACCAGGTCGTATGCATAGTGCATCGGCAAGCGCGGGTCTGTCAGTTATTGCCAGGCCTCAAGCTACTTATTTGCGAAAGGCTAGATATGAAGAAACTCCTCAAAGTAATTCCACTTCTTGTTGCCGCGCTAGTGCTAAGCGCATGTTCATCTTCAGATGAAAATAGCGCGACAAGCGAATCAACAACATGCTCGCCAGAATCTTTGGCAACAGTAGAAGCAGGGACTTTAACTATTGCTACTGGTGAACCCGCCTATTACCCATGGGTGATCGACGATAAGCCTGAATCAGGCGAAGGTTTTGAGGCAGCTGTTGCATATGCAGTTGCACAAGAACTTGGTTATGACAACGCAGCGGTCAAATGGGTTCGCACCAGCTTTGATGCTGCAATTGCTCCAGGACCAAAGACTTTCGATTTCAATCTTCAGCAGTACTCCATCACTGATGAGCGTAAGCAAGTCGTTGATTTCTCAAGTCCTTATTACAAGTCCAACCAAGCGATTGTCTCCTTCAAGGGAAGCAAAATTGAAGGCGTTACAACACTCCAAGGCTTGGCGGATGCCGGAGCAAAGCTAGGCGCTGCGGTTTCAACCACATCTCTAGATGTCATTGAAACTCAACTCGGTCTCAAGGCCTCAGTATTTAATGACAATGCTGCTGCTGTAACAGCTCTGAAGAACAAGCAGATCGACGGCCTCGTTGTAGATCTTCCAACCGCCTTCTATCTCTCTGCAGTTGAGGTTCCAAACGGAATCATCGTGGGTCAGATTGATGGCAGCGATGCAGGCGATCAAGGATTTGGTCTCTTGTTATCGAAGGACAATCCAATTACTTCTTGCGTCACCAAGGCAGTAGATGCCATCCGTGACAATGGAACGCTGCAAGCCATTATTGATCAATGGCTAACGTCATCTGCAGGAGCTCCAGTACTTAAGTAGTACTTCTCCTCATGTCGAATAAATCGGGGCGTGGTTCCTACGAAGGAGCCACGCCTTACGATTTTGGTGGACCGTGGTCTCCCAGTGAAATAGAACTAGCTCGTCGTCAGGCACGAAAGAAGAGAAATCAACGGAGCGCTCTAGTTGCGGCTCTCTCAAGTTTTCTCGTGCTTGGAACCTTTGTAATTGTTGTTGTGACATCTCCGGGTTGGGAGACGCTTCGAAATACTTTCTTTAAATGGGCTTACGGTTTTGAAATTCTTCCTAAAATCATTTTAGGTTTTGGAACAAATGCAATGCTCACAGTCATTGCGGGAACTTCAGTTGCGATTATTGGTTTAGCTATTGCCCTACTTCGTACTTCTCGCTCACCCGCGCTAACGCCATTTCGATTTCTCGCCACAGTTTATGTAGATGTATTCCGTGGCATCCCCATGCTCCTAGTCATCTTGTTGGTGGGCTTTGGAATTCCGGCGCTACAGATAAAGGGCCTCACAAATAACGTTCTTATTCTTGGAACTCTGGCAGTCATCATTACTTACTCTGCTTATGTTGCAGAAGTCATTCGCTCTGGAATCCTTACCGTCCATCCCAGCCAACGTGCTGCTGCGAGATCACTTGGTTTAAGCCATTTCCAAACTCTGCGCCATGTAGTTCTCCCGCAAGCCCTGAAGCGAGTTACACCACCATTACTCAATGACTTAGTGGCTCTTATTAAAGATACGGGCTTGGTTTCAATCCTCGGCGTCACTGATGCAGTTCGCGCAGCACAAATACAAACTGCTAAGACTTTTAATTACACCCCATATGTGATGGCGGCCATCATCTTTTTATTGGTGACTATTCCGCTGACGAGGTGGACTGATCGCATGCTCCGCAACTCTCTTGAAAAGCAGAATGCACAGGGCCAAGCATGACAACTCCAGTTCTAAACCTAGAGAAAGTGCGAAAAACCTTTGGCAGCGAAGTTGTGCTCGAAGATATTACTTTTACAGTTCCCGTTCATACGGCGACAGTCTTTATTGGCGCTTCGGGTAGCGGTAAATCAACGCTGCTGCGCTGTATCAACCTTCTTGATCAGATAGATGATGGACAGATACTTCTTGATGGCGAGGACATTTCTAGCGCAGATGTAAATCCAGATGAGGTACGAAAGAAACTTGGCATGGTCTTTCAATCCTTCAATCTCTTTCCCCACATGACAGTTCTCGAGAATGTAATTCTTGCTCCCACAAAAGTTCAGGGCATTGCCAAAGAAGTCGCCATTGAAGAAGCGCTTCAACTATTAAAGAAATTTGGCCTCAAAGATAAAGCAGATCAATATCCCGATCGCCTCAGCGGCGGACAGCAACAACGGGTTGCAATCATTCGCTCGTTGGCTCGACATCCTCGATTACTTCTGCTCGATGAAGTAACCAGCGCTTTGGATCCAGTTCTCGTCAATGAAGTCCTTAGCACGGTACGTGACCTCAAGAGTGAGGGAATGACGATGGTTCTGGCGACGCATGAGATGGGATTTGCGAAACAAGTAGCTGATGAGGTTTGTTATCTCCATAACGGTCGAATTTTGGAGTGGGGAACTTCAGGAGAAATATTGGAAAATCCCACCCGCCCCGAGACCAAAGAATTCTTGCGCCGCGTCCATGATGCGGGCCGACTTTAAATTTGCTGGACTTAAGAACGCTATTTTTGAGTTTCTAGGTCACGTTTACGGGTTCAAAGCCCCGGTGAACAGGAATACGACCCTCTGCCACGGCGAAATCTTCCGCGAAACTCTCGATCTCGCCCACGCCAAGCGGGCATAAAGCGCCCTAAATGTGCGTTCTGGCCTGTGGACAATTTATAATATAGCCATAGCCAATTCCCCGTGGCTAGCAAGTAAATCTGACAAGTCGTCAGTTCATAGCTCGGCTTAAAGCAAAGGACCATTTCGTGCCTGTATCTCGTGCGCCCAAAAACGCAAAGAAGTCAAAGAGTCCTGCAAAAAGCGCTGCAAAGAAAAGCACGAAGCCATCGCCTGCGAAAAAGAGCAACAAAAAAGATGTAAAGAAATCTGTTAAGAAACAAGGACCTCGTCTATTTCCAACTAAAGCTGAATTAGAAGCAATGAAGTTGGCACGTGAAGCGAAGATTCAGCCATCAGCAAAAACACCAGAAAAAACCGGTCCACGTCGTTTTCCAACTAAAGCTGAATTAGAAGCGATGAAGGCAGCCAAATCCGGCGCCACAGTCGAATCACCAACAGCTGCCACCACAAAACCATCTGGTAAGAAGCTTGTTGAAAAGATTGATGGAGAAGAAGTCGAATTAGAAGAAGTAGAACTGGAAGATCTTGAAAAGCTTGTTGCAGAAACAGGCGAAGAGAGTGCAGAAGGACAATCTGATGTCCGAGTTGTCAATCTAACCGAAGAAGCAAAACAAGAAGAGGGAGAATTTACCCTTAAAGATTCTGAAGAAGATGATGCGCCACCCCAGACAGTTCTTACTGCTGGTGCAACTGCCGACCCAGTTAAGGATTATCTCAAGCAGATTGGTCGTGTTGCTCTACTAAATGCAGAGCTTGAAGTAGAACTTGCAATGCGCATCGAAGCTGGCCTCTTTGCAGAAGAGCGGTTGAATGGCGTTGAGAAACTTGATCGCTCGTTAAAGCGCGAATTGGAATGGATTGCTGAAGATGGAAAGCGCGCAAAGAACCATCTACTTGAAGCTAACCTCCGTCTCGTTGTTTCGCTCGCAAAGCGTTACACCGGACGTGGCATGCTCTTCTTGGACCTCATTCAAGAAGGAAACCTCGGTTTGATTCGTGCGGTAGAGAAGTTTGATTACACAAAGGGTTATAAGTTCTCGACTTACGCGACCTGGTGGATTCGCCAAGCAATCACTCGTGCGATGGCAGACCAAGCTCGTACCATCCGTATTCCAGTCCATATGGTTGAAGTTATTAATAAATTAGCTCGAGTTCAGCGTCAGATGCTCCAAGATCTCGGTCGCGAACCAACCCCAGAAGAGCTCGCAAAAGAACTCGATATGACGCCAGAAAAGGTGGTCGAAGTTCAGAAATATGGACGTGAGCCAATTTCTCTTCATACTCCACTCGGAGAAGAAGGCGATTCAGAGTTTGGTGATTTGATTGAAGACTCAGAAGCGATTGTTCCTGCAGATGCAGTCTCCTTCACCTTGCTGCAAGAACAACTTCACTCCGTGCTCGACACCCTTTCTGAGCGCGAAGCAGGCGTTGTAGCAATGCGTTTCGGACTGACCGATGGCCAACCCAAAACTCTTGATGAAATCGGCAAGGTCTATGGCGTAACCCGTGAACGTATCCGCCAGATTGAATCAAAGACGATGTCCAAGTTGCGCCACCCATCACGCTCCCAAGTACTCCGCGATTATCTAGATTAGGAAATAACAATGTCTGATCCCACGTCTGAACGTCCCAAGATTTTTGTAAAGCCTAATGGATCAATTCGCGTAACTGGCGCAGTTGATTTTGTCGACGCCGAAGGAAAAGTTATTGAAACCAAAGAGAATTTTTCGCTCTGCCGCTGTGGTCACTCCAAAGAGAAACCATTCTGCGATGGCTCACACCGCGAAGCAGGATTCCAAGCCGAATAACTCGCTCTGGGCGGATTACTCGAGCGAGCCACTTCTCACCGGAGACTTCAATTCTTCTTACGATGTAGCAATCATCGGCGGGGGATTTTCTGGACTTTGGTCTGCGTATCATTTACTTGAATTAAAACCAGAAATATCAATTGCAATCTTTGAGGCGAAGCGGTGTGGATTTGGCGCGAGCGGACGCAATGGGGGATGGGCTTCGTCAGATTATCCCGTGTATCGCAATACTTTAGAAAAACGGCACGGTAAAGAGAAAACTGACGAGTTATTTAAGGCGCTCACGAATGCGATTGATGAGATAGGGAGAATCGCCAAAAAGCTTGCTCCTGGAGCGAATTTCGTGAAATCAGGAACGCTCATGTTTGCCCGAAATAGCGCTCAAGAAATCCGACTCAAAGATAGCCAGGATGAATTACATATTTGGAAAGATAAAAAGGAACTTGAAGAGTTAATTCGAGTTAGTAATGCGCGAGGCGGTCTTTTCAATTCTGAGTGCGCAACCATCAATCCCATGGGTCTCGTTGACGGCCTTAAGAAATATCTAATCTCGCAAGGTGTAACTATTCGTGAAGGTGTCTTCGCAACTCCATCAAAGAGTGGAGTCTTTGCCAATAGTTCATTTGTTGGAGCTTCAGTCGTTATTCAAGCCACTGAGGTTTTTGGGGACCCGGGCCGCGAGTTCATCCCTCTCTATTCATTAATG
>JACCEA011160582.1_pt1 | contig 11577 bp, 8 predicted proteins | sample 7449851 | NCBI WGS metagenome assembly JACCEA01 (sample SAMN15323453, study PRJNA562643) | freshwater metagenome | isolation source: river surface water | place: USA:Blue River Watershed | collected 2017-08-18 | reverse complement strand
TTATCGAAAGTATTATTGTCCAGAACTTTTATCGCCTTTTCCGATCTTGTAAGCTTTGGGAATGGGACTTGTCGGACAATGTAATAAAAATGATGGCATATTTGTCGTCGGGAGTGAATCAAAGCTTTGATACCAACATATTGGGTGATGCAGCAGACAACAAAGTAAGTTTTCAATAAGCTTGCTAATTCAAATTTATGCTATCTCTCTCGGTCTCTTTTGATTGCAGTCAATCATTTCTTCAGTCAACTCTCAAATGACCGGAAGAAACTCTGTAGCACAGGTAAACGAGTATGATCCGTATGATATCCGTGGAAGCATTGGCAATTATAGCTTGTCCTTATAGTAAGTCCGTGAGTTAGTATTTATTGTTTTTCTTATATTATCTCATTCACCAGTGGATTCGTGGAGCTTCTTACTCGCATCGCTTGCTTCCAAAATAAATTGGCTACTGCTGCCCATACATCACTTGAGAATGTAATGCACCTTATGGATGCATCCAATGGCAAGGCCAAGTTGCTCAGATCGTCTCGCAAAAGTGTGTCCGTTCGACATTTTGTATATGGTGATAACAAATGATTTTGTAATGGTAGATGACACATACTTCTATAACTTACCATGTGATTTGTATGTGCCGTCATGCAGTTATAATAGAGGTCTTAAAGCCAACTTTCGAGCAATATTATTGGTTTCCTCACATCCAACAAAACTTTTGCCCGCGCGCCGCGCCACAGCAGCAGAAAGGCGCCCACACTTCGACACGGTGGTGTTTGCTCCATGAAGTTCCAACGCCATAATACTTTAACTATTCATACTACCAAGTTGCATCTTCTTGTAAGTATCCCCCTATCGTATTGTAAAGATGAGCATGTGGTATGCTCAAATTATCTTCAATTGCAAGGTTTTGACATCCACTAATTTTATTGTGTTTCAATTTTGATGCTTTGTTTTGTTTTCGGTGTTCCATATTATTTGACCTGCACTGATCACTAACTGTTTCCCAGATAATTATTTATACCTTACAACAAGATGAGTGGATACGTAATTGACGATCCTGAGCCTCTTCACGAAGGAGTTCCAGACGAGTACTTTCAACAGCCTTACGAACACCAGGAACCATACGCGGATGATGAAGATTTACGAAATCTCGAAGAACTAGACAATGTAAATAATTTTCGACAATTTCGTTATTGAGATAGTTCATAATTAACTATTCGCGGTTTTTCAGGAATTTCTTGCTGGTTTGGATGATCCCAACACTCCTTACTCAAATGTCAGTGCTGGCTTTGACGAAGATGACATTCCCGACGATGCACTCGAATTCCTAGAAGCTGAAGCAGCAGGTGCGTGCTCATCCCCTGGCAAACAGGCATCTTCCACCACATCATATGTTCCGGAAGGCTCTATACCTTCTATGAATGGCAGACTAACGGCAGCAGCGGCTGAATTCTGGTTTCCAACTTCAAGAGAATGTAGGTGTTGCAATGGTTATCGCCATGCCTGTGATTGTGTCAAATCCCGGGGTTTCCTTGCGTGTCAGCAAACTGATCCGGCATGCTGCCCTCCTGAATATTTGGGAGTGAAAGCCACTCCCAAAGCATCGACCACTGCACCTTCTTTGACTCCTCCTTCTGCGAATATTAATCAAAATCTTGGAGGAAATGCCTCGCCAGGCAAAGCTGGCAACTGGTATTCCGCTTCACGAAACTGTGAATGCTGCCAAGGTCGCAAGTTTGGTTGTGCTTGTGTCACATCGTCCCGTTTTGTTGCATGTCAAAAGCCAGGGTGTGTTGATCCTGAGAATGAAGGAAAACAGCATACACCTGGGGCGATGGTCATTCAACCACCGTCACCTGCGAGTGGAGGGAGCAGTGGTGGTTACAATAGTGGTCGCGGTGGGTGGGGAAATTCTCCTAGAGGTCAACCATGCAAGTTTGACTCAATGCCTGGTGGTTGTCGATTTGGTTCCAATTGCCGCTTCGTTCATGCGTCTACCAATTCTCCTGCTAGCGGGGTAAATTTTGGGCAACAACAGAGAGCGCAGCAGCAGGGCCAGTACTCACGTGGTGGCCACTTTGGTCAAGGATATGGTCAAGGACAGCAGCAGCACCAAGGTTACTCCCAGCAGGGTTATGGTTATGGGTCTCAGCAACAATCAGGTGGCTATTACAACCAGCAACAACAAGGATATGACTCCTATTCCAAATATTAAGGCCCTGAGTACTTGCCTCGGTCCTACCATTTTGGTTTGTATATATGTTTATGTGATATTTGAATCTTTGCGAAGAGATCGAAATTGTTTTGTATGCGCGCGTAGTGATCGCAAGTAGTTTATTTGGAAAAGAAATGTACATACTGCTGATCATCGCTTTTTTTTCTCGTGCTCTGAAAACCGTTATTTTTGTTACATCCCAATCGTGGTGTCATCTACACATTTGGCACTTTGTATGCAGCTATGTCTCGTGAACATCGAGTTCGTTGTAGGTTGCACACAGTCATTATATTGTTTGCTTGTGTAAACTTGCAGTTCCTGTTCTGTAACAAATAATTGACCTAATGAATAGTGTTGGTTATCCTTAAATGAAGTTTCCCCTCATTTTGGAAAATAAACCCAGGAATTCATTGTATATTTAGTAATTACGGAAGAGACTGTGTGTAAAAAAAGAGATCTCCTATGCCAAAGAATGTTGACTTGATCCATTTCATCACAAAGACGTCACCCAACACGATCGATATGATATTACTAAAGGACATAGCATATCATCGGACGAATTACATACATTATTCTTGCTCTACTACCAAAATACTATTATATCAAACCAGTAGTGCAAACAAAAAAAAACAGAAATCTAACACTAGCTTAATTGAAACAATCGTCGACGGTGTGGAACGCGGTATTGCACAAACTGACTTCATCTTTGTCAACAATGGAGCCATCTACGTTGCGGAACCAACGCCAAGTAAGTTTATCCTTATTCCAGAGATTCAATTCACCATGTCCATACTGGGTACCATTACGATACGCTGACCAAGATGGTTGTTCGTAATATGTATTAGCATGTCCTTCACGATTTCCTCCATCACCGATTGTGATGTATACAACACCATCAGATCTGGTCTCATTTTGAAAAACTGGATACGTGCGTTCGTAAGCATGAACATGTCCAGTGAAGACAATGTTGACATGGTATTTATAAAAAACCTTTTCCATAGAGTCGCGCATCAAGACAGCCTGTTCCTCATCGTAGTGGGCAGTATTAGAATTGTACCATGGGCAATGCATCACAACAATAACCCAGGGAGTAATTGAGCGGTCAATTGTCTCCAAATCACTGACCAACCATTGATATTGCACTGAAGTCTCATTGCTTGTAGAGTAAGGGTTCAGATAAATAACATGAGCGGATGCAGCTTCGAAAGAATAAAAAGAATTTCCCCAATTATATTCACGTTGAAAAACACTCGAAGCGCACCATGGGCGACCTGTTTCAGGGTTAATCGAAGCAGGAATTGTAATCGCACCAATTTCAGCTGGTTTGATGGCAGGCATCTTATAACGCTCTTCAAACGCTAAAAATGTGGAACCATCGCTCCCCAACTCAATTTCGTGGTTGCCAGGTCCAACCATCCAGGGTCTTTCCTTGGCAAGATCTTCGATCATGATGCCATATGCATCCCAAACAGGTTGGTTGCAATCAGCGTATGATAAATCACCAGCGTGAAGAATCATCTGCAACGCGCGGTTATCCAATACATGGTTAATTGTTGACAAAGAATCATTGGTAGTGCCAAGATCACCAATAACTCCGAAGCTGATGGGCAGATGGTTACCTACCTTTGGCAAAGTCTTAAAGACCAACATGCCAGATGTAGAATCACGATCAAAGTCACCACATTGGTAGTAGTAGACTGTATTTGGCTGAAGGCCTACCACCTGAACGTGGTGAATTACACCACTTTCGTAGTGCCCATAATCTGGGTAGTCAAATTTGTACGAGGTAGAATAACCCACAGCCGTTAGTTTCAGATCCTTAGATGTACCATCACTGTACCTCACTTCAGATGCGGCTTCAGTCTTAGTTACCCACGATATTGTCATACTCTCCGGCGTGCGACCCTGAGCAATGTGGATCTGTTGGACGTCATAACCATCATACGGTCCCTTAACTTTAGCCGCAGAGACAGCAATCACCACCAAAGCCAGAATGAGCAAAAGAGATAAAATTTTCATTGCTACAGATGCTAACGAGAGACAGAATATTTTTCAATTAATTCTATTTTTGACATACACCATTCACTTCAACATACTTATCTTGGATGGGAACTCCAAACTCTCAGAAACCCAAAACCCAAAAAATTGGAAAACACTAGTTTTGGAAATTTCCATATTTTGTCACGGTAACAGGTAGGTATAAGAAAATGTGTTATTAAGTATCAAAAACACCATGCTGCCATGCTTCCTTAAACACCATGCATTATTTAACACAGTGCATTAGGGGGTGTGGTATATAACAAAGGTGATAAATACTGTATCAAGAACTAATATAAAAAGTAATGAAACCGTTTTGCTTGAGACTAAATTGAATGGTGATAATATATAATATAAATATTATTCTATTAGCAATTGTATAAAACAAGGCACTAACCCTTGCAAATAAACAAAACGAGATATCTATTTCAGTTCCAAAATCAACGAGAAAGCTATTCCAGTCCCAATATCCGAGACCCGTTAACAAACGATTGCGGTGCCAGAGGGTTCCACCACAGAGCATCCGACAACTTGGTTGGGGGAACTCGTTCAACTAGTTGTTGAGTTCCCTCAATTTCGATCAATCCAGGAAAAGGCAAAGTTCTGATCTGTGAAGCAACTTTGATCTCGCAACTGCAAGGGGTATCTCCGCAGGAACCATGTGCCATCAAGTGATTTCTGATTTGTGCAGCTTTCTCCATGGTCATTCCTTTTCTGAAAATATTTGTTCTTAATGGTCTTTGGTCAGATAAAGGAGAAGCTTCGTATTTCAAACCAGGATGTTGCTCTATATATCGACGATATCCCTCATTTCCTCGTTTAGCATAATTGTACAAAGTATGGTACATTTTCTCCACCATAAAATGATGAACTGCAGAATTCTGTCGCTGTTTCTGAACCAAATTTCTCGTTAAGTGGGTAAGCTGCTGTTGAGTATCTGACCCACTTGTTGTTGCTAGCTGCTTTTTATTATTGGTTTTACTGTTCCCAGAATTCAGCGAAGAACCTGTAATTGGAACCATTGGCAAAGTGGCTTTGACAGCGTCGAACTGTCCCACTAATGATTTCCAATACTGAATGTTACGATCAGTCAGTAAGTTATGTTGTTCAGTCGGATCGTGCTTCAAATCAAACATTTCCAATGGTATTTCATCCTCATCAAGAATAATTTTATAGTCATAAACAATTGCAGCGGTTCTTCTTGGGCCTTCAAAGTCATTCATCCACAAGTGAACACGTTCCTGTAATTGTTGTTTTCGACGATGATATGCACCAGAAGAATGCCCTTTCTTGTTGATATTCCCATGGCTAGAGCTGTGATATGATTTCATGGCAAGAGCCTTTTCGTTTGCATCCATCTCCACCGATAAAGTAGGGGCCTTGGCTGCACCAATAAGCTCAGGAAGAATGGACATTCCGTCAATATGAACGTGTTTGGGCAACAAGATATTGGCTGCATCAAGAAATGTAGCCATCAAGTCAGTGCTAACTGTCATTCCGTTCATCATTGACCCTGCAGGAATTGTATCAATCCACTGCATAATAGCGGGAACTCGAATGCCACCTTCGTATATATGACGTTTGTTGCCTCGAAATGAACCTGCAGTGCCAGCGTCATCTTCAGGTCCATTGTCTGAGGTAAAAACGACAAGAGTATCGCGCTCGATTCCTAAAGTATTGATATGATCTAAAACCATTCCTATCTGATGATCCATATCCGAAACCATGGTGCGGTATTGTATGAACCTTGATCCTGTGTTTTCGATTAGACGGGGTGGAGTACCAGGCTTACCTTGCACTGCACAAAATTGCTTATTTTTTGGATTTCCTTTGCACGGAATTGCTTGTAAAGTTGTTTTTGGACGTTTCGCATCAGGATAGAGATGATCATATCCTGGAATATGTTGCCAAGGACCATGCGGAGCATGGAACCAAAGGTGCATATAAAAAGGCTTATTGTTTTGTACTGCCTCAGTCATGCCACGCATAGCATGCTTCGCTTCACAGAACGATAGCCAACCAGAGATATTGTACTTTCCAGTTGAAAGCTTTTGGTCATTTTCAAGAAGGTATTCACATCCATGACTGTAAAGTTTACTGTCTATTTGTAACATGTTCTGTCGTGGAGCTCCAGGACCATCCAAGACTGAGACATAGTTTTGGAAACCTTGCTGATTTGGACCAGGATGATGACAGCGCTTGCTGCCTTTTGTAGATCCAGGCTCTTTCGAATCCGCCAATAGGCGCATGTCAAGATCATCATTTCGCATACCACCTAAGTGCCATTTTCCGGAATGAAAAGTTGAGTAGTTCGCTTCGGCGAAGATCATAGGCGCTGTAGGGACCTGCACAAGCCAATCATCTCGATTGCTATTTCCTTTTTCGCCATATTCAAACACTGCCTTTATGCCCATCCTCCAAGGATTCATACCAGTAAGCAAGGAGGCTCTGGTTGGAGTGCAGGTAGCTGCAGCTGTGTGATAATTTGTGAGGATTGCACCCCGCTCTGCCATCTTCTCCAATCGAGGGGTCTGAATGCCAGATCCAATAAAAGGAAATACACTAGTATCACCATATCCAAGATCATCAGCGAGGATAAGGAGGATATTAACAGGTTTTGATCGATGCGGTTTACGATATTGATTGAGGTGGTGGTCAATCTCGTCAGCATTTACCAACAAACAAGCAAAATAGATGATAATTTCAAGGCATAATAGCATTCTCACGGGGTCCAATTTGCGTATTTAATTATCATATTGTGGATATTTTTTGGGTGACAGAATACTATTCGGTATTGTAATAAAAAGCAATATGGAATCCAGAATATGCATGCATGGCATCAGCAGCAGCTGCGCAGAGCAGCAGCAAGAGAGGCAAACACACAGTGTGCTGGGCGGTCAGCAGGGCTCTTGGGGTGGTTTGGCGCAGTGTAATGGTGAAGTACGGTCAAACAACAAAGGTGAATAAAAGAAACAACATATTTGCTGTTCCAATTATCTATCCATATAAGGTACTTATTTGATTACATATACAACTGTTGCATGTGCAAACATTTAATCATCCTCGTCCTCTTCTTCTTCATCCTCTTCTTCTTCCTCATCTAATTCCTCTTGCTTACGATTAATATATATCCATTCTCCTTGAAGAGAAGACCGATATAATAGGCGATCTTGCACTACTGTTGAAGGGAAACGACCAACCATGCCACTGAAAATGGTTGAATCTCGATTGGCATAAGTCAACGTCGAACCATTGCGAACCAGGTCACCTTGCAATTCTCCATCTGGATCACCCAATCGAGTAAACCATTCAACCGTTTTTTCACCCCATAGAATAATATTAACTCCATTGTTCAGCGGCACCGCCCCACCACTTGGGTTGGGAGGCTTCAAACCAGTTATTGCTTGAAGGATTGCATGTTGAGAAAATTGAAAATTGTTCACTTCACAAACCCCAATAGTTCCCCAGAACACTGCTATATCGGCGCTTTGAATGGCAAATTGTAATGACTTTGTTGAGTCAGGACCGATGTCGTAAATATATCCAGGTATAATAGGCTCTTTTTTCGCAACAGTACTATCAACAATGGCTTTGAGGTTGACAGTTCTGACTTCTCCTTCGTAATCTGCTCCTTCATTACGAGCATCTGGAATGATGACAAGATCACATTTCGTTCGTTCTGCATCTTTTAGCGGCTCCTCAGCAATAAGGACATCCTCTGGCCAAATTAACGAGCAGCCAACAAGTCTTGCTTTCAGTATCAACGCCTTGCAAACACTGTAGAATTGTTGGCATTGGTCGTTGTGATGGTATAACTCGACATATTCTGCTAATGATAGAGCAATAAATGGAATGGCCAGTTCACCGACCAAGAATATTTTATCAACCTACAAAATGTTGGTTAAATAAGAAAGCAGTGAAGGTCATACTTTTCTTACCATCGTTATCAGTTCGTCCAATACGCGTAACTTATCGATTCTTAACTCTCCACCTAGTACTACCAATGATCGTGGAACGGTCAAATTCTTTGTAGTTTCTGGGAAGAAGTATGACAAATAATCTGCAAAGTTGTGGACTGGCAACGGGGATGTCTCGCCAGGCAGTAGAGTTGCTATGGATGGGGGATTTAACGATAATTCTGACCGATGCTGAGATATCTGAGGGAAATAAACTAATGATTGCAAAACTGCACACCACAATAAAGCTTCCCTCGCGTGGTGGGACACCAAGCGGTGCTCAAGGTGAGCATGTAGAGAATAACAAGCATGATTACGAGAATGAAACGACCTCAACTGTCCATCAATCCATACACGCTTGTCATTTTGATTTTTGGCTAATGCAAATAGTTCTTGTAATGCAGCGGTTGGATTACAGTATACCTCTTGAGTCTGCTTCACAGTGGACCTGCTGCCATTATGAGGATTCGTTCGTACCACATTAAACGATACAGCAACACGTTGTGGTCTGCGATTAACATATTTCCGTCTGTCACGTTGTTTGTATTCATCTTTCCCAATTGTAATGGAAGGAAACTCATCATCACTGTCGACCTCTTCAAATTTGGGTTCCGAGGGATACACATTTGGACAGCGCAAGTTTTCCAAAATTATGATTGGAAGATAACTATTGAAATATTCCTCTTTTGTTTTAATATTGGTACCACTACCATTCCCAAGTTCCTGGTTACCAAACCGCAGAAAATGATCCACATGATAATACAATTCCGCAAATGACGAATAAAAGTGAACATCCACCTTCTTGTATTGCTTTATGTCCTTAATCTTCAATTTTTTGCGTTGTTTTTGATCTAAGACAATGTATTCATCCAATTTTTTCTGAATCACATCACGGATGCTGTCAACATGTCCCTGAAGGGAGTGCAAACTGCTGTGGGGTCCAGATTCCCTATGATCATATGGACTTTCATAAAGTAGCGTAACCATTTTTGCATCATGTTTGAATAAACTAATTATCTCTTCACCAAGTTCGCTCAATGAAATTGAGCGAACATCAAATGCACTCGTTGGGGGATTAACAATGCGGTCAGCGTCTATTGAGTAGAAAACAACGCCATCCTCCACGTCTTCTTTGCGATAGGTACCAACCTTTGCAAGAATACTAGGATATGAATCTGGAAGGAGTAGGTTAGTAGATGTTGAGTTCAAATCAACAGACGTCGGAGGAGGTGAAACAGAAGAAGCAATCTGAGTATATGTATGAAAGGTTTCTTCTACTTCTTGCTTGATTCCCGGCATGGACGAATCTAAAACTCGATCCAAAGCATCCAAAATTCCACCCCGAATATTTTCATAAAGTATCTTATGATAATAGTCGATCTGTTGGGGTGTCGCAGTAGCAGGAGGAGGAGCATTTTTTGCAGGTTTCGCAGCTTTCTTGTCTGGTACAACTGGTTCGCTGTTGGGTGTGGTCAATGCTAGCATCTTTTCCCAATGGATATTATTTTCTTCACTTTCAAATGGATTTGGAGCAACAGGTATCAATCCGGTAATATTTCCCCCGTTTGCAGCGTTGCTCATGAAGTTATTAAACGCTTCAAAAATACCTGCTTGTTTTAAAGCGTCTTCTTGAAATTCAGTAATCTTATCGAACGTTGAGCATAATTCATTGCTCACAACTTTATCCACTTTCCCTAAGGCTAGAGGATGCAGAGTTAACTGGTGCAATTTGCTCATAATTTGTCCATATAATTTATTCAGCTCAACAAGAAGAGCATGCTTTTTAACAAACAGTGCCTTCTCTTCCTCCTCTGGCTCCTCTTCCTCCTCCTCTTCATCATCAGAGTCACCGCTGGCACGTTTTTTGGCTAATCGTTCAGCTTTCAGCCGCGCTTTCTCTTCATCAGCATTTCGCTTTGCAATAAACTGTTCCAGTTCGTCGATATGTGCAACAATTGGGCGCAAACGATTCAAAGCATTGGAGGATAGTGATATATCGTATGGCCAATGAGGTTCAATATGAGACATTTCAACTTCATCAAAACATTCAAGCTTGTTCTCTGGAAAAATAGAAGCCATTATGTGATTAAACTTCATAGGATTCACCGAAAATTCATTTATTACAGAGATACGCTCGTCTAACTTTCCAGCATCATTTAAGACTGCATCATAATGCTGAAGAATAGTATCAAAAAATATTGCAGTTTTATGATGCAATTCTTCAAATTCCACTATGCGTGCTATTGTAACAAATAATGGGGACATGAGAGTGACATCGTCTTCATGGGCATAGACGTCGATTGTGTTATCATACACCCGACGGTTATCAACCAACACGTCTCTTTCAATCGATGCCCTTGCTTTGGGTGAGACAAACACGATCTTAAACAAGGATTTATTGATGAGTTGGAAGTAATTGATAATACGTGTTTCAATTTCCTTTGGTCTGAGAGGTGAGCGAACTTGACGAATGCAATCTAGAACAATATCTTGCACGCTGGTGAACATTGTATGACGATCAATGGAATTCTCTACGTGTTCGCGCTTTAACATAGCTTGATCAGGAACAATACAATGCCCATGTAAATGAATTGTAATGCAACCAATTTTAATATGACTGCTGCTGGTACTGTTTTTCCCATTTCCTTTACCATCTTCGACACTTTGAGGACCTGCATTTGCTTGCACCGCAATGACAATTCGACTTTCGTCAGGCGTCATCTCTAATAACCAATCGCAATTAAATATTCCGCCTCCGGCTCGACTATCGAAGATAAAAGTAGTTTCAATCGTTTCACCAGGCAATATTTCACCGCATTCTCGGAGGCAAAAGAAACTATCCCGAGCCTGGTTCAGTACACGGGTTAAGAGCGAAGAATCAGCTCTCCCTTTTGCATCCAAGACGTGACTAATCTTTTCGCTATTCGCACCTTGAGTAACTTCTTCTTTGGAATCATCTTTTTTATTTTTACCGTCATCTGTTTTCTGATCTTTGTCCACCTTCAATTTTTTCCAACGATAATAAAGGGTTGTAGTGCCAACATTTCGGAAAGTAACGGATCTTTGAATAGTTTTATTTACTTCTGTTTCAAATAAAATATCTAAAGGAGACAAATATTCAATTTTTGGGCCCTTATTTTGCGCCAAAAGAAATCGTTCTCGCTCCAAAGCCTCAGCAGCTTTTCGTTCTTCTGCGCGAAGTCTCTCTTGCATCGCTTCCTCTTCCATCAACGTGCTCAGCAGAAGCTCCTTCTGAGAACTGATATACTCCTGAGAAGACTCTTGTGCCCACTGAAAGAGGTTCATTGATTTTACCACCAAATTGTTTGCGTCTCGATAGGTAAGCGAGTGTGGTCTAATAGTAGCAATATT
>JACCEA010200880.1_pt1 | contig 11583 bp, 12 predicted proteins | sample 7449851 | NCBI WGS metagenome assembly JACCEA01 (sample SAMN15323453, study PRJNA562643) | freshwater metagenome | isolation source: river surface water | place: USA:Blue River Watershed | collected 2017-08-18 | reverse complement strand
TGGAGAAAGTTATGCTTGTGCTTTAGGCGACATCTATACCTTTGGTCCTACATTTCGTGCTGAAAAGAGTCAAACTACCCGTCATTTGGCAGAGTTTCATATGATTGCCCCTTTCCAAGAGAGTGCACCAGTTTCCCAACAATATCAACAGCCGCACCTGTGGTAAGCTTTCCCACTTGATCATAGCTGGGAATAGTTGCGTCTGCAATCACTTGTATCCCTTGCAAGAATGAACCATCATTTACTTCAATAAATGAAAACTTTTTTTGATCTCTCACCGTCCGAACCCAACCTTGCACCCGAATCGGTTGATTCAGTAAACCGGACGATGCGGCCGAATCAAAGATCTTAACTATTTTCGTTCTCTTGAGTCGCTCAAACTGATAATCATAAACATTTGTGTCGGTAGCTTTGTCCACTATGGTTGAGAACCAACTCCTGGGTTTGTGACCATGAAATGTCCCTGACAAAGCACAGATAAGTGGAACGTTTTTCACTCGTCTAACCATTTTAGATGAAGTAGGGAAATGAGATGAAAACGCAAGAAATGATCGAAATCCCATTGTGGCCAAAAACACAAATGTTAGAGAGAGATGGCCTGGTACTATATGCATCACAGTTTCAAATTGAATAAGGCGCCTTATTTTATATGTCCGTGTTTTAAGAATTTAACACAGGCGCAGCAGAGCGGCGGCGACCCAAGCAACGTTGCCAGTTGCACGCCCAAACGCATGTGCTGCCGCCAGCAGCATGCTGCTGGTCTCTCCTGCTGCGCTGCTGTGGTGTGTACAGCAGTGTAGGTCCTGCTGCTTCTGCGCTCTCGCTGATGCTGCCTGATCTCTCTCGCCTAATTATTATAGTTGGCAGAACATCTCATCTAGTCTTCTGCCAACTAATAATAATTAGGTGTAGTACAATGATATGGGCAATATGGAATACAGCCACAACAACACATGAAAATACGGCACACGCCACACATAGTATCATTGAATCCTCTTGGAATCTAGAGTAGACCCATTGATAATTTGCCATTATGGATTCTTTTCTTCAAGAGGATGATGAATTCCATGCGACTTTCACCTTCAAACGTCTCTCAACAAATGCCAAGAATACTGTATTACATAATTGCCCACAAACTTTGTCTCCTCCTGTGGTAGTTGCTCATAGAAGAGGAATTCAAGAAACAGTAAGTGTTGAATCTGGTACAGATGCATATGTCAATACTTTGGTTGAGAATAATGTGGGACAAGTGCCATTCTGTGGAATGTAAGAGTTAATTTTGGAAGTTTTTCTTTCCTCACCTAAATTCTTGTATTACTCAATAATACCATCATAGGCTAGATAGTGTTGTTTCAAACTATGGTTCTGCTGCCATAAGACATGCCGTGATGAATATTAAAGAAGAGTGGCGTCAGGTGAGCTGACACGTTTTATCTAGTGCAAACTATTACCCATCCTGTGGTAGTTGGATGAGATATACCTCCTTAGAGATGATGCTGAATGTGACTCAATTGCTTTGCCGTTTGGATTTGATTACAAAGTACTGGAAAATATTAACTTAGACATCATCGAATCTCATATAGATCGATGGTGTAATCAGTACAACCATCCTCGTTACCCAAAAGAAGCTGCACAAAAGCGGGAATATCTGACCAAACTTTTCAAGTTGTTGCTTTCTGTTCCAAAAGTTTCTTTGCTCAATAGTATATTTACTTCAAGTGCTCTTATGACTGCGCATTTGTTCAGTGATATTAACAATAAGACCAAAGTTTCCAATGATACCACCATCTTTCAGCCAGAATTTGTTGTGTTCGATGAGGAACAAACCCGAAAGCGGCGTAGACCAAATCTTGTACGTCATACCACATCATGACTTTTTTATTGTTTACGATGTTTGTGATTTGCAGGAAATTCCAGCGCTTCATGAAGCAACACGTTTGACCACTTTTCCAGTTGTTTATTCAATGGGGCTGTACAGTGTGCAGTCTGGCATTTTGCAACAGCGGTTGCAATTACTTGGTCACCACACTTTGGAACAGCTGCGCAACATGTTATACTGTGTGCACAAACAAATTCTTTCCTCAAATGCTTGGAATGGTGTAGATTTAACTGATGCTCTAAATGATGAGATATATGACGGAAATTATTTCTTTCTGAATGGGGCATTTTACTATGATCATAAATGCCTTCAGTCTAAAAGCTTGGTTGAGGCAACCAAGGAAAGGCTACTTCAGCTCCACGAAATCACAAAAGAAAATGTAGACAAATCGATACCAAAGCCGATAATTACTCATGATTCAAAGAAAAAAGGTTTGACCGGTGCAGCGGTGTTAGCCTCCGCTTTGTTGGAGAGAATGAAAGATGAAGTAATTGAAACCCCTTCTACCGATATGGGATCTGCTACTTGCCGAGCAAGTGCCACACTTTTTGGGGTTACGCCTCGCTTGCAATATCGAATCGATGGAAAAGATTTTCCAACTACCGCCACTATCACCGATGCAGTTTTATCTGACTTGAATTTAAAGGTTGGAGAAGCTTACCTATTTTGTCATTGTCATAGTTGTGAACACATTATTGTGATAAGTGAGATTCGAGACTACCATACAACATTAGACGGGGATGACCTAAGCAAATTTCCTTGCGTTGTGTCGAAATACTGCGGCAAGAAAAGAAAATGTCAAGCTTGTGACGCACTTGGGGCTGCCTTCATTGTATTCAATGACCGGTTAGCGGATACTAATCCTTGTTTCTTGTGCAGGTAAGTGCATTAAATTCTAAAGTTATTCTATTAACCTTATTTATGTGTGAATTCAGGGTTTGCTATCAGTGCCTTCATTATGATGCATCTGGTCAACTTTTGTATGATGATTTCCTCGTTTATCCGTATATTCACGACACAACGTAAGTTCAACCGCTTCAACATTATGGAATTGGTGATACAACAGCAAATACTACATCCATATTCAATAATGCCAGAAAAATCTTAAGTGTTTTGTGCAACCCAGTACTATTTCGGTCGAAATAGAAATCATGAAAATAATTAAAACATACAATATAGCATGCGGAAAGTAAGAAAGCAAGACATACTTAATAGGAGAAGAAAAGTAAAAGAAAACAAGAGAAGTATATGGATTGCTGCCATTACGGGATTACATCAGGACAATTTGCAATGATTTGATTTACTTTCATCAAGCAGAGGCTACCTAATTCCACAATGAAAAATCTCGCATAGGAAACATTAAATGGAAAATCACATTATCGCCATTACTTGCAGAAGAAACCAGCGGTCAATATATGGATCATTCTGAATTGAGTATTTCAGATGAACCACTAAGGATCTTCAAAGACCATGTTGCCTTATAACTGCAGAACTTATTCTTGTAAATTGAGCATAAATATCATCCAAACAATTTATCTCACTTCCATCCCATACAAACAACAGAAACAGGATGATTGAAGCTATTTCATTTATCTATCTCATTTGTGATGGAGTTAAACTACAAAAAATAAATTAACAAAGTTGCAGAGAATCAAAAAGATTCCATTATTACCTTGCGGTTTCATCCTGACTTCGAAGCGATGTGGTGTCGAAGGAATCCATCTTACTCTTAACATTTTTCCCCATACCAGCTGTGGCAGGGATAAAATCCAGAAAAGGGTCGGATGGAAACAAAACACTGGAATTGAAACCCATTCCACTATTGAGACTTATCGTATCAGCAAAGGGGCCTCTTATCATACGATCCTTCCCAGTACTTGATCCCGTCCCCGATGGATCTTGTTGATAGATAGGATTGTGACGAGAGTCGCCTTGGTTACCACGAGCTACATGTTTATTGGTAGACGATGCAGTCATTGTCTCGGAATGTGCCATCGACGAATTTTGACTCCGCAAATCAAATGATTGGATATCGGGATGATCACCCCAGTTCTTTGCATAATATGTACCAGATGTGGAATTTCCTGGTGCAAGTGGATCAAACACATCCAATCCGAGCGCCTGTGAGCCCAATGCTGTAAAAGTTAAACGCTTATCATTGGAGGATATTCTTGGTTTCGACAAGCTAATCATGGAAACTTGTAAGTTGTTCAATGGTCCTTCCACAATACAATTACGCTGCTGAAAGTGAGTAAGTAACGCATACCACAATGGATTCTTAGCCAATAATCTGGCATTTCCAACAATAATAACACCAAAACGTGCTCGTGTCAATGCGACGTTCAATCTCCTTGGATCGCGAAGGAAACCGATACCTTGTTGAGTATTGGAGCGAACACATGACACAATAATGTAGTCTTTCTCGCGACCTTGGAATGAATCCACAGAGGCAACTTCTATTTCTTTGTACAAATCTGAACGCATCGGACCATTCTTCTGCATATGGGATACTACATAAGATCGTTGTCCTTCATATGGAGTTACAACACCAATTTGATCTGGAACAACACCTGCCTTTAACATTAAAGTCACAATTTTTTCAACGGAAGCTGCTTCTGTGCGATTTAAGTAAGAAGTTCCACTTCCCCCTATCTCTTCATTACCATTGTTGATTAAGAAAAACATAGGACGAGATGGATTTGGCCACGGAAAGTCAACACCAGGAACATTTCGTTCCACTTCAGAAACACCATTCTGCAAAGTGCCTTCGTAGAACTGTCAACATGCAAAATGAGTGTTGGATACGACGCCATATTTGAAATAACTTACCATATTGGATGGAAACTCTGACAAGGCTGGATGCATGCGATATTGAACTTGCAAGCGAATCGGACGATGACCAAGGAGAACAAGGCGTTCAAAAAGAGATTGTGTTAAACCAGCTTTCGCTGCTTTCTTGCACATAACGACAGGGCCCAATTGACAGTGGTCTCCTACCAACACCAATTGCTTGACACCAAGCACTATGGGGATAAAGCACTCCGCTTCCATAGATTGAGTGCTCTCATCCACTAACAACTGACGAAAGCGTAAATTGGACAAACGAGGATCGCCTGCACCAACACAGGTGGTACAAATAACGTCAGCCGCCTGCAAAATCTCACGTTCAGCTTGCGCTCTCAATTGTCTAAAGCGACGAGCATCACTCGCAGTTAAATCTCCAATTTCTTCTTTCAAGCGGAACAACTTTTTCAATTCAGCTTTGTCGGATGTGTCCAGATTACGCACGAGCGTGTGTAAGCATAAATGCTCTACATTTGAAGAAGTCGATTCACGCGATTTCGCGGCTATACGAACAACTCGTAAACCAGTTTTTTCAATTTTTTCTGCCAATTGATCAACAGCAACATTAGAAGGTGCGCAAACAAGAACTTGGCCGACATTCTGTTTTGCCAAATGATAGACAATACTTGCCGAAGTGACCGTCTTACCAGTACCAGGAGGTCCTTGAATCAAACTTAGTGGACGCTGAAGTACAGCTTTTACAGCAGAGAGTTGGGAATGATTCAATTCTGGCAATCCTGGGACAGACAAGCGATTTGGTACCACAGTTTTTAGCAATTGTTGTTCCACATCGTGGCCAAGTAACTTGTGGTACAAGTACCCAGACACTGAAGTATCATCTACCGCAAATGTCTTCAGCGCATTTTGCATTCGATCATAACTAGTCGCCTTCCACACAAATTCAACAATGTATCCATCACTAATGCTCAATGGAAAATTGTTGGGATTATTACTTCTCATTTCAAGTGTGATCTCACCATCCTCAATTTTCATCACGTGACCAGTGTCAGTCCAATCATCCCCATGCAAACGAGCGGCTCCTGCATCTAATCGTAATCGCAACTCGTCACCGACAACTAAACGTAATTCACTTTCGTCGCGCTGTGAAAATTGAAAAATTGCTACACGTTTGTTGCTCAGACTCTTATCCCATCTAACACTAATGTCTTCTTGTTTTTGGTTCTCCTTCATCTTTCTGTCGTACTCTGCTTCAAGCTTGACCAACGGTGCCATAATATTTTGATAGTGATATCCATCTTCATAACGCAAAAGAGTGGGGGCAACTTCTTCATCTACCCCAGGCTTGTCTAAATCCAACAATGAAGCCTCTGGGTTCTCTCTCCATAATTCTTCGAGTTTATTAATTTGCGCGGTGGTTATCTGTTTCGCGCGTAGCTGTTCTTTTTCAGTGGGAACCTTGACCAACCAAGACAAGAAAGCACGATCTTCAATCAGCGGCATCCATTGAGTTAAATCCCATCCCATGTCTTTCAAAGCGCCATTCGATAAGCACGGTTCACGACAAAGTAAAACTACAACAGAATCGCTCTTAGCTGCAATAAATCCCATCAGAAAAACATTTTTACTTCCACAGTTGTAGCATTCGATCGTTGTTTCACCCAGAGGGGAATCAGGATGTAAACTAACTGTATGATTTCTGGCTCGCACAAGGTGCTGGATGATATGCGAAGCAGATGTGTTCCCGCGACCATTACAAAACCATTTCCCCGATTCCACACATTTTACCACGCAAGACTCATCGGATAATCCACAATAAGAGCAAGCATACTCTGGCAGATCAACTTCAACATAACCTTCACCTTCTTCTACATCTTCCGCCTCATCTGCAGCGGAATCGATCTACATAAAAAATAATAGAAATATAATAAAAAGTTCTGGGTTCTGGATGGAAAAGTGAACCCATACCTCCCCGTGCCATTCGTCTTCACGATCTGACATTTTAACTACTGAATACAGTTCAAATGAAAATTATTCAATGGCACTGTGGAATATGCAGAAGTACATAGGATACCAATACTTCTATTGTGTTTTGCTTTGTTTGCAAACATAAAATACAATACCACAGCCCGCCCAAACACAAACAAAAGGAATGGATAATTAAAATGTCGAAATTCCAGTGGAAAAGTCACAGAATTTTGCCATAAAAAGATCCATACAGTATACAATTATACAATAGCTATAGTATACCACATATACCATAGAATACAATACTTCTTGAGCTTGAGTTTGCTTGGCAATATAATAGATCTGAAACTTAGAACTTTGAATTGTTGTTTGTCTTCAAGCTATCAGAAAATGACTTCTCTGCTGTCGCAACCTAAGGACTATTTCGACTTGGTTAAATCCATTGGGGAAGCCAAGAGTAAACAAGAAGAAGATCGCATTGTTGCTGAAGAGGTAAGTTGTTTGACGCGATCTCAATCCTTTGTACCTTCTTTTGCTCACACGTCTCAACCGTAGGTGGTATATCTCAAAAAAGCTATAAACCAACCCGGTGTTAGCAAGAAGAAGATGAAAGAGTTGGTAATCCGGGCTATTTATGTGGAAATGCTTGGACAAGATGCATCCTATTCATACATTCGTGCTGTGGAGTTGTGTGCATCTACATCTATCTCTCAAAAGAAAGTAGGGTATCTAGCTGCATCTTTGTGCTTGTCTCCAGATCATGAATTTAGATTCATGTTAGTGAATCAAATTCAACGTGATATGAAGAGGTATTTGGAGTATAAGTTCTATGTAGTCGCAAATCTTATATCTTACTTTGTTTTAGCTCTAATGTACTAGAGATTTGCTCTGCTTTGGTGGCTGTATGCAAAATTGTTACGGAAGACATGATTCCCGCCGTTATTACTGATGTATAGCATTATCCTCCCACCAAATATTTCTAAGTTATAATATCTTCCAATCCAGGTGTTGAATCTGCTAAAACACGACATGGATCCAGTGCGTAAGAAGGCTGTTAGCGCCCTGCATAGGTGCAGTAACTACAAGACAGTTATTTATATGTTGAATTGATGGCCCCGTTTATTTCCACAGATTTTATCAAATGGATAAACGAGCAGTCCTTGATCATGTAGATAAGATTCGTCGGGCTTTGTGTGACAAAGACCCTGCTGTAATGGGGTCCACCTTACCACTTTTTCAAGCGATGATTCAAGATGATGTTATGCAATTTAAGGATTTGGTCCCAAGTTTTGTCGTAATTTTGAAGCAAATCATTGAACACCGTTTGCCTCGAGATTTTGACTATCATAGAATTCCAGCCCCGTGGGTCCAAGTAAGATGAGGCTCTCACATAACTACGGTTTTTAACAATTTCTTTTGTATAGATGGGATTGTTGAAAATCTTAGCAATTTTAGGTCGTGGGGATCAAACTTCTTCCGAGGGTATGTATGAAGTTTTGGCGGATGTCATGAAACGTGCTGACACTGGCATCAATGTTGGATACGCAATAGGTATATTGTTCTGCATTTTTCTCACTATAATTTATGTACGCATACACAGTTTACGAATGTGTTCGCACTGTCACAACAATATATCCTAATAAAATTCTTCTCGACGCCGCTGCGACGGCGATTAGTAGATTTATTCGTAGTGAATCTCACAATTTGAAGTATATTGGGATCAAGGGCCTCGCTGCTATTGTCAAAGATCATCCTCAATATGCCGCTGACCATCAACTAGCTGTGATCGATTGCTTGGAAGATCCTGATGAAACGTTGAAAAGGAAAACGGTACGTACACACTGTATTTGTATTACTAACTTGTAAGTAGTTCTTACTCATTATGGTATCGATAGCTTGAATTGCTGTTTAGAATGACGAACGGTGTTAACGTGGAGTTTATCGTGGATAAGCTTCTCTCTTTTTTGGGTTCTTCAGCGGACGATCACTTCCGTTCCGACTTGGTGAATCAAATCACTCAGTGCGCAGAACGTTTTGCTCCATCAAATACTTGGTATGTTCAGACGATCATCAAGGTTTTTCAATTAGCTGGTGATAAAGTCAAGCATACTGTGGCTCACACTTTGACTCAATTAATTGCAGAAGGGGCGGAGTTTGAAGATGATGACGAAGAAGTTGTTGATGCTAAAGATGATGAGCTTCGATCAGAAGCGGTAGAGCATTTTTTAGATTTGTTGAACAAGCCTACATTATCAGCAACGTTAGCTCAAACAATGGCTTGGGTTTTAGGAGAATATGGTTACTTGTCGGTATCACACAGTAAAGAAGAAATTATGGGAAAATTATGCAAATTAGCTCAAGATTCAACTGACAGCGAGACAAAGGCAATGGTTATTACTGCCTTGAGCAAATTGATTGCTCAAAGTGGAACATGCCCTAGCAAAGTGCTGCAAACCATCCAATTCTATTCTCAATCGAGGAGTTTGGATCTACAACAACGCTGTATTGAAGTATTGGCCTTATTGAAGCACTCAGATACAATGGCTGATGTCTTGCCGGTTGATGCTTCATGCGAAGATATTGAAGTAGACGAGAACTTGAGCTTCTTGAATCATTTTGTGAATCAAGCCTTGCAGCGTGGGGCTAGGCCTTACGCTTTACCAAAAGATTGGCAAGACGATGATGATGATCAGTCAGGTAAGAAAAAGTCGTTGAAAGTTACTCCTTATGCTATGCCCTCCATACCGTCAGCACCAACTGCAGCTATTGTACAAGCGACCCCAACTATTGGTCCTGCTTCATCAGGGCCTACCCCTCTTGGACCGGCTTTGACAAATCCTCAAGCACCCCAATTAAATATCGCTACCGCTCAGGGTAATCAGCTAATCAATACCAGAAGTGCTTCTCAAGTGTGGGGTAAGAAACCTGAGCCTCCACCTCCAGCTCCGGTACTATCTCCACAACAACCCAGCCAGCAAATGGATAGTCCCTCAAACTCATCATCGTCAGCACCATCAAATCCTTATAATCAAACAGTTCATCTGATTCCTTCTGGAAATAATATTTGGAATCCTGATCGTGCTCAACAAGGTTCTGTTAATAATTCCATGGCTCCACCAGCACCAATAGCCCCTGAACAACCCCGTGTTTTAACAGAAAAAGAGAAGATGGCAGCTGCTCTATTTGGTGGTGTAGCCAACAAATCAACAGCTTCTTCTGCTGCATCAAAGAGAAAGAGTGTGGTAACCGCTTCACCGGTAACATCTGCCCCTGTACAAACCCCAACCCCGGACTTATTTACTGGAATGTCTTCAAATACGACAACAGCGACAACTTCCTCGCCAACAGTTCCTTCTTCATCGGGGGCAGTACAGCAAAGTAAGCCTAATATGCCAGCAATGGAACTACTAGATATTATGTCTGAAGATTACAGTTTGCCATCTCCGAACGTATCAATGGCTCCTGCTGCTGCTGGTAACGGCTTGTTGGATCTTGGTTTTGTCGCCCCTGCCCATGTTCCTACTCCTTCTGCTGCTCCAGTTATACAACCTGCCGTCAACTTGATCAGTGATGTTTTTGGAAATATGGACTTGTCTGGTACACCTTCCTTGGCTCCTGGGCCTGTAGATAATGGAATGAGACCCTTGGTAATCAATACTCAAGAATACGGTAGACGATGGGGTTCTACTCCTATTGATGCAAAGCAAAGCGTTTCGTGTGCCCACCTAAATAGATTCGATCTCGAGACACTACGAAGAGCAATGCCTCCTTATTTCCATCACGTGGAGTCTATCCCCAATACACTGGAGTCTATTTATGCAGGGACTGCTACTGCTATCGGTGCTGTAGTTTTAGTGCATGTGAAATTACAACCAAATAGGCGAACATGTGAAGTGCTAGTTAAATCAACATCGCAAGAAATTAGTGCTCGGGAAGTTTCTAGTATTTCTATGTCCATTTCAAACTTTCGTGGTTGAAAATTTTTCTATACAGAGTAGATAGATTATTTGAGAATTTTCCTGGCGCCATCAACGAATAATTGTAGTCAGGATCTAGGTGACAAAATTTGATGGAGTTGTGATATATACTTCATAATATTTAAATATTACCTCTGTGATCTTATATGTAACTGTTGGAATATGATAATCTATAATCATTATTCATTACTATCAATAATTACAATAATGCACTTTAATGTATATTGGGCGACACCATTATACTTTCAGCAATTTTGGCAGATTGACTCCACGAATACTTTTTCCTCATTCTTGACGTCATATTATAACGAATCCTTTCCAGCAATTCGGATGGAATATCCAATATTTCGAACACACGAGGAACATATGTGGATATCAACCATTTGACTTTGGATTCGTAATGTTCTGCTATAGTTTCATTCAAAGCATCCATTCCAGATGGTCCCATATCAAATTCTTCACCCAGAGTACTCAGTACTGAATTTGCGAACTTTGATGTGATCGGAATAACACCAGCAATCATCGCCCTAATCATTGTAATGCAACCAGTTTCTGGAAAAGAAGTTGGATACAAGAGAAATCCAGCATTCGCATATCCTTCCATCAAAATCTGGTGATTCACATGACCATGATAAACTACTCCAGGTCCTTCCATGAGTTTCTTGATATACTTCATCCACTCTTCAAACCTGTGTTGATCTTGTTGACTCAAACCAAATTGTCGACGAATTGAATCCAAAGCTTTTGGAGTGAAACCATAATAGATATGCAAAGTCGCATTTGGTCGATAGTTACGTATATTGTGCCATAACTCCAATACTTCTTGCAATCCACGGTTTGGAGCACTACCATAAACAAAAATATCGTTCCGTCCATCAGAAATAAGAGGATAGTCTTTTAAAGTGTATATTTCCTGGTCAGGAATTCCATTCGGTACAGCCATAATATCCACACCAC